>Ga0302320_10009464_pt1 | contig 20930 bp, 14 predicted proteins | sample Bog_T0_3_FD_202130 | JGI IMG/M metagenome (GOLD analysis project Ga0302320, IMG submission 202130) | Peat permafrost microbial communities from Stordalen Mire near Abisko, Sweden - Bog_T0_3 | ecosystem: Environmental > Terrestrial > Soil > Wetlands > Peat | place: Sweden: Abisko, Stordalen Mire...
AGACTTCCACTTTCTGGACATGGTCCCCTGCTTTCTCGCGATTTCGGGGTTCTTCATCCCCCAAAGCTTCGCCAGTTCAAGGAACTGGGGCCACTTTCTTTGGAAGCGAGCTCTCCGCGTCCTCCCCGCCTTTATTTGTGCGCTTACCCTGGTCTTTGCGCTCTTTGGGCTTCGGGTGCTGGTGGAGACCCTTCACAATTACGCCATTCTCGGTTGGTTCAATAAGGGCAAGGACCCGGCCCTTTGGAGCTTGGAGGCTGAGGAGATAATCTATGTTGGGTTTGCCGTCCTCTACCTCGCGGGAGCGTATCGGATCAAATGGCTCGTGTGGTCCCTCACGGTTTGCGCGGTTATCGGCTCGGAACTCGTTTTCAAGAGGGACCCGGACTATGACAGTCTGCTTCGGAGTACGGTGCTGCCAGCGGCCTTCTTAATCGGCAACCTCTTTTATCTCCATATTGAGACGCTGAAGAAGAAAACGGTGCTTACGTGGAGCCTCTTCACCGTCGCCTTCGTCGCGTGCTTGGCGACGCCGGACCGCCCGATCAACGCGTTGTTACAGTGCGTGGCCATTCTCATCCTTGGTTCGGTTGTGTCCTGGCCGTTCAAGCGGATGCCATTCGACATGAGCTACGGCATCTACGTCTACCACTTCCCTATCGCCTTCTATCTGCAGGCTCACGGCGTGGGAGAATGGTGGCCTGCGGCCATCGTTTCGTTGCTTGTTGCGGCCGGTTCGTGGTGGGGCGTGGAACGGTTCGCAATTGGCCTAAAGAATTGGACGCCGCATTGGAAGACGGCCGCGGATGAATAGAGCCGCTGCTCACCACTCCTTGGCCCAATCGGGAGGCGCGACGGATTCGAACTGGTTCCCACCCAGGTCGGCGACCTTCGTTGGGTCGCCGTCCGGGAATTGTGACCAAGCCCAGAGACACCCGCCTTCACCAAACACTCGCGACCAGTCGCGTCGACATCCGGGAACTGGGAAGCGAAGACTCTGGCAACCTACGACTAACTGGGGTCGCGTGGACGCTCCGCTTCTGCCTCGAGCTTCACTGCCATCTTCTGGATGCGGTCCCCGATCGATTCGGTAGTCAGCGTCTCCCGCAAGCGGTCAACAAGGATCGGAAATGCAAACGGTGTGGGGTGGGGCGGCTGCGTGAAAAGTCGCTTTGCTCCTCGCAGACGCTCCAAGGCAATGGCCAGCCGCGACTGTTCAAGCTGGCGTTCCAACACTTGGCGCTGGGCCTGATGAAGAAGCATGTTGCCGGGGTCGTACTGGGCGAACACATCGTAGAACAGGCTGCTTCCGGCCTGGATGTGTTTGGCTCGCTTTGGTTGGCCCGGAAAGCCCTGGAACACAAGGCCCGCGATTCTGGCCACCTCGCGGAACTGCCGCCGCGCCATCTCCACCGCGTTGAGGCTCGCTACAATGTCGGCGGCCAAACTGTCGGAACTCAGCAGTCCGGCCTCAAAGGCTTCGGCCAGGGGCGCTGCCTCGGTGGCCAAGAGTTCGAAGCCGTAGTCGTTGCAAGCAAGCGAGAAGGTAATGGGACGCAGTCGGGCGATGCGGTGGGCGAACAGCGCCGCCAATCCTTCGTGTACCAAACGACCTTCCATGGGATAGAAGAAGATGTGATGACCCTCCGACGTTTCGACTTGTTCGATCAGCCACTCGTCGGTAGCAGGAATGGCCGACCAGCGCGCCTGGACCTCGAGCAACGGGGCAAGCGTCAATAGTTCGGGGTCCGAAATATCGCCATACTTGGCCTGCTCAAGCTTCTCGCGGATCGCGTGCGAAAGTTCGTTCGAGAGGGGCACTCGGCCCCCGTCCCATCTCGGCACGACTCCGCGGGGCGACGCGGCTCTCTTGACGTAGGCCGTCATGTCGCGGATCTGAATGAACTCGAGCACCTTTCCCCCGAACAGGAACCGATCGCCTTTTCGGAGTCGTGACAGGAACGACTCCTCCACTGTCCCAATCCGCCCACCGCTCATGTACTGAACGTTCATGGCGGCATCGCTCATGATCGTGCCGATGCTCATGCGGTGGCGCTGGGCGATGTCCTTATCGACAACACGATAGATGCCATCAACCTCGACCACGCGCCGGTACTCCGGATAGGCGCGCAGCGCCTGGCCGCCACGGCTCACAAAATCGACGCACCACTCCCATTCCTCTAAGGACAGGTTCCGATAGGCAGCGGCCTGCCGCACCTCATCGAGCATCCCAACGGACTCGAACCCGGTGCCCAACGCAATGGTAATCAGGTGTTGAGCGAGCACGTCGAGGGGTTTGGTGAGCCCCTCCCTTCGCTCAACCCGGCCGGCGAGAGCGGCGTCCCTTGCCGCCGCCATGTCCACCATCTCCATGGCGTGAGTCGGCACGCATGTCACGCGGCTGGCAACTCCTGGGCGGTGGCCACTTCGTCCCGCCCGTTGCAGCAGGCGGGCAACGCCTTTGGGGCTGCCAACCTGCAACACGCGTTCGACGGGCGTGAAATCCACACCCAAATCTAAACTAGAGGTGCATACGACCGCCTGAAGGGCACCGTTTTTAAGGCCGGCCTCGACCGAATCGCGGGCCTCGCGGTCCAGGCTGCCATGGTGGATGCCAATGCGGCCCGCCCATTCGGGCCTTGCTCTAAGGATCGTCTCGTACCAAATTTCGGTCTGGCTTCTCGTATTACAAAACACAAGGCAAGTGCTTCCCTCGCTGATCGCCTCGATCACCTTCGGAATCATTTGGGTGCCGAAGTGCCCCGCCCACGGGAAGCGCTCGATACTGTCGGGCAGCAGCGAATCAATCTGAATTTCCTTCTCCAGATCCCCTTTGACAAGCGTTCCTTGAATACCCACTCCGAGGAGCGCCTCCATGGATTCCGCGAGATTCCCCAGTGTGGCGGATAGGCCCCAAGTACGCAGGGCCGGGCTAAAATGACGCAACCGGGCAAGACAGAGCTCGGTCTGAACTCCCCGTTTCGTCGACATCAATTCGTGCCACTCATCCACCACGACGCATCTTAGGCCCCCGAACATATCCGGACTTTCGGGACGGGAGAGCATAAGGCAGAGGCTTTCGGGAGTGGTGATGAGGGCAGCCGGCAACTCTTGACTCTGCCGCGTCCGCACTCCCGATGCGGTGTCACCCGTTCGCGTCTCGACGTCCCATCGAAGGCCAAGGCCGGAAAGAGGTTGACGTAGCGACAACTCGGTATCGGCGGCAAGGGCCCGCAGAGGCGTGATCCAAAGAACCCTGAGGCCGCGAGGATCTTGATTCGGGGCAGCGAGGCCCTCCGCAACCGGCCCCAACCAGGCGGCCAGAGTCTTGCCGGTACCGGTTGCCGAATGGAGCAGGCCGCCCTGCCCTTCTGCGTAGTGTTTCCACACTGTGCGCTGGAACGGAAACGGCGCCCAGGCTTGACTTCTGAACCATTCCTCGATCGGCGCAAACATTCCCTCCCAGAATGACAGAATCTCGGCGTACCATAGATCGTCAAAGGCGCGGGGCATGTGGGCGACGCTAATGCCCAGCCGGAACGATGAACGGGAGCTTGCCTCGCTCGAGATGCAACTATGACGATGCGAACTTCTGCCTTGATTCTTGGCGTGACCTTGTCAGCGGGCGCGATCGCCCAATCCGTGTTTATTCCCGAATCCAGCCGACCGAGTTATGGAGGCGTTGGTGCGGGCTGGGCCCACACCAACCACCTTATTCTTGAAGGCGCGCCGAGTTGGCCCGGCGCCATCTATCATGGCCCTCGGGCCACCCCCAACCCGCCTGGTTACGGCCCGATTCAAATCCGAACGGCTTATCACCTAAAAGCCACTGGCGGTTCAGGCGCAATCGCGATTGTGTTGGCTTATCGATATCCGAGCGCCTTGCCGGACTTCAACACGTTCGCAAGCCAGTTCGGGCTGCCGGTTGAGACCTCACCGACGGCGGGAAGCAGCAAAAACAAGGTATTTCAGGTCGTTTACGCCACCGGACACCAACCAAAGACCGATGTCGGCTGGTCGCAGGAAGGCGCCTTGGACATTGAATGGTCCCACGCCATGGCGCCCTCCGCCAAGATCTATTTGGTTGAGGCTGCCAGTAACAGCACCGATGATCTCTTCGCGGCGATCTCGGTGGCCTCTCAGATCAAAGACGTCAAAGAGGTGTCCATGAGCTGGGGCGGATCGGAATTCCCGGGGGAAACAGGCTACGATGGCGTGTTCACGACCCCCGGGATCGACTACTTTGCTGCTGCTGGAGATACCGCCGCCGAGGTCAGCTATCCCGCCGCAAGCCCCAACGTGATCGGGGTAGGAGGAACAAGCTTGCAGTTGACGGCTGCCGGCACGTTTAGCAGTGAGGTCGCTTGGTCAGATTCCGGGGGTGGCTTGAGTGTTGGTGAGTCGGTTCCATCATATCAAGCGAGCTTGGGCCTTCGTGGTCGCGGTACCCCCGATATTGCGCTAGACGCAGATCCGAACACCGGAGTTGCGGTCTATGACAGCACGCCGGCCGATGGATACGTTGGGTGGCTGGTCTTTGGGGGCACAAGCGTCGGCACTCCCGCCAGCGCCGGCATCGCAAACCTTATGGGCAAAAGTTACTCGGACAGCGCCGCCCAACTGGCCGCCATTTACGCCAAGCTTGGCGACGCAACCGCCTATCGAGACATCACGAAGGGGCACGCAGGCGCCAATCTCGCAAAGGTCGGATACGATCTGGTGACCGGGGTCGGCTGCCCGCTCGGAACCGGCGCCTTCTAGGCAACCGCGCCCGTAATTACGCCATCCAGCGCAAATCCCAGGTTCGTTCGGCGCGCAATCAATCCACGTATCTTCCCCTAGTTGCAGATGCCGCTGAGGTGGGAGAAGGTGGGCATGACAGTACGACCTGTGTTGATGGCCATTGCCGCGACCGTAGCGACCGGAGCCTTCGCCCAATCATTCTTTGTGCCAGATTCCACCCGAACGGACTTGGCTCAAGGATTTGGAGAGGGGTGGGCCCATACGAATCACTTGATCCTACTCGGGGAGCCAAGCTGGCAGGGGAGCTATCACGGGCCCCGCGCCGGGGGCGCACCCTCGGGTTACGGACCGACTCAGCTGCGTAATGCCTACAAGCTGCCGGCCACCGGTGGCTCAGGGGCGATTGCCTTGGTCGTCGCCTATCACTATCCGACGGCACTCAATGACTTCAATGTGTTCAGCCGGGCTTATGGCCTTCCGGTAGAGACGTCCACCGGGGCGACACTTGCCGCCAACAAAGTCTTTCAAGTGTTGTATGCCAGTGGGCATGAGCCTGCGACCAATGCCAGCTGGGCTCAAGAGGCCGCTCTCGATACGGAGTGGTCCCACGCGCTTGCCCCGTCGGCGAAGATCTACCTGGTGGAGGCGGCCAGTTCAAGTGGATCCGATCTCTTCAGCGCAGTCTCTTACGCTTCTCGCCTTCCCAACGTCCACGAAGTTTCGATGAGTTGGGGGGGAGCTGAATTCGAAGGTGAACAGAACTTCGACGTCGTGTTTACCCGCCCCGGCGTTGACTTCTTTGCCGCCACTGGGGACACGGGGGGCGAAGTCAGCTACCCCGCCAGCAGCAAGAACGTGATTAGCGTGGGAGGTACGACTCTAACGCTGAGTCGATCAAATGCGGTTGCCAGCGAAACGGGGTGGGCTGGTAGCGGAGGCGGCTTGAGCAAGTATGAGGCTACGCCCAAGTACCAGAGCGCACTGAAGCTCTCTTCGAGAGCGACCCCGGATATCGCGCTGGATGCGGACCCCTTCACGGGTGTTGCGGTCTACGACAGCACCGAGGCGAATGGATTTGAGGGATGGATGGTCTTTGGTGGCACCAGCCTCGCAACTCCAACCTCGGCTGCGATTGCCAACCTGCTTGGGAAGAAGTACAACACCCAAGCCTTGCAACTGAGCGCCATCTACGCAAAACTAGGCGTCGCCACCGCCTATCGCGACATCACGTCGGGAACGGCCGGTTCCAATCACGCAGGGGTTGGATACGACCTTGTTACAGGAGTCGGCGCATCTTTGGGAACTGGCGCGTTCTAATTCCCGTTACACTCTACTGAGTGTGAATGCGATGAGCGGCGAGGCCTCTAAGGGAGTCTCGCCGCTTTCTGTTTTAGGCGGTTGCGCCAGTTGGCGGCACCAGGGGTCGGCCTTCACGAGCACTTGCCAGGGCAGTGAGAGAGATGCCAACGGCAAGCGCTCCATCAAGCCCCGAAACGGGAGCGTCGCCGCCGTCGCGCACATACTGGACAAAAGCGCTCAACTCCTTGAAATAGGGGTCGTCCGCTGGCGCCAGGGGCGATTCGTTGAAGGACTTGCCGACCAATTGGGTCTTTAAGGACGGTGTCGAGCGGCTATCCCATTCGATCATGCCGTCGCTGCCGCACACCTCAAACGTCATTCTTGACCCGCCCGGATCCATCCACGTCGACTCCACGTGGGCAATCGCTCCCGAGTCAAAGGATAACACGGTTAACGCGTAGTCTGGCCCGGTCCCGGTGTGGGCGCCGAGGGACCGCGAGTTGACGAGCGTGACCTCTCCCAGTGTCCATCGGAGCCAGTCAAAATCGTGGGTGGCCAGGTCTAACAAAACGCCCCCTGACCGGCTGTGGTCCATGAACCAGGAATTGGCGCCGGTTGGGGCCAAACCGCCCCTGCGAAGGCGCGCGACCGCTGGTCGACCAATGCCACCGCTCACCACGTCGTGGTGGGCTTTGGCGTATTCGGGAAAGAATCGAACCACATGACCGACCATGTACGGGACTCCTGCCTTTTCCGCCTCACGGTAGAGGGCTATTGCATCCTCGAACGACTTCGCCGCCGGCTTCTCGACCAAAAGAGCCCGGCCTGCCGCGATCGCTCGACGACCCATTTCGAGGTGAAGGTCAGTGGGTAAACACACGTCAAGGGCATCCGAACGGGTGATGAGGTCGTCGAGGCTCTGGGCGCACTCATAGTCCCAGCGGCGCACAAAGGCGTCTCGGCGCTCGGCGTCGGCGTCCCAAAACAGGACCTTGACATCGGGAACATTGCGATAGTGCCGGCCGTGAACATTGCCCATGCCGCCGGCCCCCAGCAGCCCAATCCGAATCATTATCCGCTAGCTTACTTGCTTGGCGCCTGCGCTGCCACGGCAGGATTCGTCGGCGCCGGCGTAACGAGCCGTTTAACGTCCAGGAAGAGGATCCCAAAGACCATCGTGAGCAGGATGATGAAGCCGTAACTGAGAAATGCGATCTGGAGCTTAAAGGGAATCGGCCGTCTGCGGATCATCTCCATCAGGCAGAGGGCCATCTGACCCCCGTCGAGAATGGAAAGGGGAAGCAAGTTAAAGAAGCCAACGGATATGCTTAGCATCGCCGCAAGCTGGACGGTCTGAGCAGGACCGGACGTGACCGCGTCATGAGTCTCGCTTACCATTCGCACGGGGCCACCAAGATTGTCGGTGACCTTCTCGTGGCGCTGGCCCATCGTCGCAAGGTCGTCGATCATCAACCAAGGCATGCTGACCGAAAGGGCGGCTGCGTCCCATCCATTGACCGCCTCGACATGGAATTTTCCTGAGGCGGCAACCGAAATGCCAAGCTTCGGACTTCCTTCAAGCATCGCAGGGGTGATCGAGACGCGCCAGGGTTTGCCGGCCCGATCGAAGGTAAGCGTGAGCGGGTGAAGGCCCTTCTGCTGCACGGCCGTCTGCAGATCCTTGAACGAGGCGATCTTTGCCCCGTCGATGGTTGTGATGTGATCGTTCGGTTTGAGCCCTGCCGCGCTTGCCGGGCTGTTCGGGCTAATGTTGCCGATCACCACGGGTCCCGTCATATCGGGCACCATTTGACCCCAGATGACGAGGGACGCGAAGAACATGAGGATGCCCGCAAGAATGCTGAAGACGGGTCCCGCCAAGAGCATCAAGAATCGCTGCGAGGCGCTCCGCGTGAAAAAGCCGCCTGGTACGGTCAATTCACTCCGGTCCTCTGAGGGCTGCATACCGAGGACGCGGACGAATCCGCCAAGTGGAATCGCGCGTAGGTTGAAGTGGGTCTCCACCTGGTCGGAAAGACCGGCCAATTGTTGATCGGGAGTCAGGGGAACCCGGTAATGGTTGACGCGCCAAGTCCATATCCGTGGGCCGAACCCGATGGCAAATTCCTCGATGTTCATCCGGAAGATTCGGCCGACCAGGTAGTGCCCATATTCGTGGGCGGCTACCAACACCGAGATCATCAGGACGAACACGACCGCCGTCGTAGTCCATCCCAGTGCTAGCTTATAAAACTCCATTCGCCTTCCTAGTCTACGCCCTGCCGTGCAAGCCGTTGGCCTTTCGGCCCGACTTGCTACGACCCGGCAATCTTTACAAAACGATCGATGTCGGCCCGGATGACCAGCAGGCTGTCGCGCCAGAAGTCGGGGCGACGCGTATCGATTCCAAACCGTCTGGCCAGGCCCGCCGCATCGTCCAATCCGGTTGAGGACAGAAGGTCATCGTAACGCGCTTGAAACCCTTTCGGTTCCTGCTGGTAGACCGCATAGAGTCCCAGGCCAAACAGCAGTCCGAACATGTAGGGATAGTTGTAGAAGGACATCAGCCCATAGTAGTGAGGCTTCGCCGCCCACATGTAGGGATGGAGGAGGTCGCCATCCAGCCCGTCTCCATAGGTAGCGCGCTGGGAATCCAGCATCGCCTGACAGAGCTCGCCGGGGGAAAGCTCCCGGGCGCCCCGCTTTGCGAAGACCTCGGACTCGAAGAGGAACCGAGAGGTGATGTCCACAACCACCTGGCATGAACCGCACAGTGACGCTTCCAGCACCGTTAGGTTCTCCGTATCGGTTCCCTCTTCCAGGGCCGCATTCTTAAGGATCGTCTCGCAAAAGATGCTCGCCGTCTCCGCCAGGGTCATTGGAGTCTCGGATTGCAGGAACGTACGGGGTCCGGTGCACGTGTTGTGATATCCGTGACCGAGTTCGTGAGCGAGCGTGCTGACCGACTTGATGCTCGTCTTGAAGTTGTGCATGATGCGCGACTCGTCCCCACGAAATGGACAGCAGAAGGCGCCATCTTGCTTCCCTGCCCTTGGCATGTAGTCGATCCAGTGCTCCCTGAATGCTCTTGCCGCGAAGTCGCCCAGCTTGTCGGAGAATGTGCGGAACGTTTCTTCCACAAACGCCTCGGCCTGGTCAACGGTCCAAATCTTGGCCTCTTCGCCAACCGGAGCAAAGATGTCGTAGAAGGGCAGCTTGCGCTTGCCCAAGAGCCGAGCCTTGGCATTCAGGTATCGGCGAAAGTCAGGAAAGAACTCCTTCGCTGCACCAAGCATCGCTTCCAAGGTCTCACGGTCAATAGCTGAGACAAAAAGGGACTCGTCAAGCGCCTCATCCCATCGCCGTTTCCGCGCAAGCAGGTTTACGGCTCCCTTTACTCCGTTCAAACATGCCGAAAGTGGCACCTCGACGGATTTCCAAGTCGCCAACTCGGCAAAATAGGCGTTTTCACGCACCACCGGGTCGCCATCATAAGCCAAGTTGCGCACTGCGCTCATGGGCAGGGTCTCTTTTCCGGTAGGAAGATCCACTTCGACCTTAAGCTGGCTCCCCATGATTCCATGAAGCTTGCCCCAAGCCATCGGACCGGATATCGACAAATCGGCGGCGAGCGCTTCCTCGGCCGCACCCAGCATATGAGCTGCGCGCACTCGTGCGCGGCGAATGAAGTACTCGTGCTCGGCAGCTTGCTGTCCAGGAATAGAACTCCGCGCGCCTGCCCAAGCGGTGAACTGGGTACGTACCTTCCGAAGGCGGATTTCCAGATCGTCGCTTGCACTATCCGCAGCCTGGGCCGCCTCGTCGTTGGAGTCGGCCGCGACCAAGCAGCCAACGTAAGCCTTGATGAGGGACACCGCGTCGCCGGCTTCGTTGACGAGGCCAAATACCTTGTCGGCCAGATCTGCCGACACGTCGGCCCCATCCGCCATAATGCCTTCCTGCCGGAACAGCTTTTCAATGACGTCCAGCTTGGATCCAGCTGCCTCACAAGCCAATCGGTATTCCGGCGAGTCCACGCCGGGGAAAAATGCAGTCAGGTCCCACCGATACTCGAGGGTTTGCATAGTTAAGTATGGCCCTTCGGGAGTTCGATTGGCTTCATTTCAGCGCGACGAGCCCCGGAGTTCTCGGAATCGGAGCGTTGCCTTTGGCCAATCGCCACTGGATGGTGTTCAGACGCCAATCGGCGATGGTGTCCTCATCATCGGCATGGACGAAGATTTCGCTCTCCCGCGAGCCATAGTCCCGCCGTTGATTGACCTCACCCGCAATCTTCTTGTCGGGAACGATCGCGGTGAAGGGCTCCGGGTTGACAACGGTGTCGCTGAAGCACTGGAAGGGAGCGGCAAGGGCATCGTATTGACACATCGGCGGCAAGCCAACTAGGAGTTCCATCGTGCGAAGCACCGCATCCGTGTTGTAGAAGCGATGGTCCACGAGCCCTGGCTGGTTATACGCGCTGACGACAAGAGCAGGGCTGCGATGGCAGTCCACATGGTCAAATCCGTTTTGGGCGTCGTCCTCGACGATGCAAATGGCGGTTGATGTCCAATATGGGCTGTGACTCACGGCATCAACCAATTCTCCGACGGCGTAGTCGTTGTCGGCAACCATGGCCCTGGGCGACCCGAGACCGACCGCAGAGCCCGAGGTGTGATCACGCATGAATCGGAGCATCGTTACCGCCGGCAGATCGTGGTTCGCCACATATCTGTCGAACTCCCGCTTCCATTCGCTGAAGCGTGAGGGCGAATTGAAGATGCCGTAACCCTTCTTCTGGCGCGGAGTCGGTGGCAAACCCAGCTTCAGATAGGCCTCGCTGTCTGGATAGGTGAGATCGAAAAGTCTAAAGCTGTTATCCGAGTGGTTGACCAGCGCTTTCTGGTCGGGAGTGTTCTGTGGGTAGAGAGGGGCTCCTCGATCGTCGCGCTCCGGGCTGTCCTCGAACATATCGAAGAAGCCGTAAGAGCGATAGGAGACGCCGTGGGCAGCGCAATCGTCCCAGAGGTAGCCGCCAGGCGGTGCGCCGACGTCTTTTTGTCCCATGAGATTCCTGGGAACACCGTTGGTTTCGCCCTCGAAATCGTAATCGCGCGCATCCCGTGTGTAGTTGTAGATGGTGTTGCGGTTGCTGTACTCGTTCACCATGCCGCCAGTGGACCAGTTCCAGCCATCGGCGGAAACCTCGGCGCAGCAAAAGAAATTGTCGAAGAGGCCAAAGCGATCAGCAAGGGCGTGCTCGTTCGGCGTGATCCCTGCCCCGTAAAGGGTCAATGACGGGTCCCCGTTGCCAGCCTTCTCGTCGCCCATCACTTGGTCATAAGTGCGGTTCTCCTTGATGATGTAGATCACATGCTGGATGCCGGGATTGCGAAAACGAGCCTTGTTTCGCGCCTCGGCGTTCGCAAGCATGCCTGCGTCGCTAAGTGCGATATGGGTCAGGTGGGGCAGATCGGCCAGCGCCGCCGGGAGGTCGATGGTGGTGACCGCGCCGTCCAGGATGTTCAGGATGTACCGATCCTTCTGCGTGTTATTGGGGGTGTGGGCACGGACGCCCTTCCCGTTGCTCACGAAGAGACGTTTGCCATCAGATCCGACTTGTACGGCGGTTGGATACCATCCGGCGGGAATATAGCCAACCACCCTCCCTGTCGTAAGATCCAGTGCAGCGATTGCATTTAGATCGGCGCAGGCCACATAGAGCTCTTTATTGTCGGGCCCCACCGCCAGACCGACCGGGGTGATGCCGGGCAAACCGCGCACCTCGGCTGGGCGCAGCAATAAGGTCTGAACCACCTTCAGAGAGCTCGTGTCGACGACTGAAATGGTGTCGCTGTTCGAGTTGGCGACATAGAGCTTGTCCCCACTCTTGCTGAATGCAAGGCCGGTTGGCTGACCGCCGACTGGGATAACGGCCAAGACGGCGTGAGACTCGGTGTCAAAGGCGGTGACCACATCGTCTTGCTCGCTCGATACAAATCCCTTCCCGCCCTTTTGCACAACGGCAAAAGGGAATCCACCGGTGGGGATCGTTCCAAGAACCGACTCGCTCACCGAATCCAGAACCGTTACCGACCCCTTGAAGTGGGTGGCCCGATTGGATTCATTGTTGGCGACATACAATTCAGCCCCACTGTCGCTTAACGCTAGCCCGGCCGGACACACTGGCAAGTTGCCAACCCCGCCAGGTGTATGAAGGCTGCTCGCCAAGGTCAAGACACCGTCTGGGCCAACGTTGAAAGCCTGCACACGCCCGCCCACCCCCATCGATACGAAAAGCTTGTCAGAGGAGTCACAGGCCAGTCCGTAGTAGAGGCTGTCGGGTGCGGCAACGGGCACTTGTGACACCAGATGTCCGTCCACTCCGCTGAGGACGGAGACGAACTCGTGGGCGCCCGAAGTCGTGGTGAACAGCCACTTTCCATCGGGGCTGAGTATCAAGTTGGTCGGAAAGCTCCCGACCAACACCGACGACCCCACTGGATCCAGATAGCGTCCCGTTGGCAACCGATCATTGGCCCTACCGACGAACAACGCACCGATTCCCGCCGAAGCGGCCGCCGCGACCGTCACCAATCCCCAGACTCCAAGCTTCATGAGTCTAGGATAGACGCTAGGTCGTTAAGAAGTCATTCCCCGACCGGGGCCAATCCAAACTTCTTTTGGAAGCCCTCCGGATCGGCCCGCCAGGCGTCGAACACGGCCTTCACGGGGGACACGAAGCAATTGACAATTCCCTTCCTGTTGGCCGTCGTTGCGTAATCGCCGCCAAATTGGACGAGCGCCTGGAACATCGCTGAACCGCTGTGAAGCGCATAGGCGGTCTTGCCGTCGAGAATCAGGCTGACGTAGTCACGGCTGTCCTGGTAGTGCACTTTCTCGAGGTCACTGCCTGAAGTGGCAATCGCCTTGTCCAGCCGGTTGGCAAGCTGCTTGAGCTCAAGCTCGGCCAGGAGTCGAAACTCGCTTCGCTCGGGGGTCCCGTTCACATAGTAATCAAGGATGTCGAGATAAGTTCGCTGGCCCTCTCGCTTGAAGTATGTGCCCCGGGTCTTGCCGTACAAATCGGGCCAGACACCGGCGGTTACGTCATCCAGAAAGGCACTTGGCGAATAGGCGGTGGGCCCGTTCATGACCGCATTCTCGAAGAGGCGGCTTACCCGCTGAGGCTGAAACAGGCTGTATAGCACGTAGAGTTGCACGAACTTGTCGTAGTCAAGCGTCCCAAAATTCTGGATTCGATTGAGCACTTCGGGATTCATCAACTCGGGGGGCGTCGCCATGTTGGCAAGTAGGAACGTCACCGCCTGCCGCTGGCGATCCTTGGGAACGGGTGTGTATACGGCGCCTCCCCGTCCGGCGTGAAAATCGGTTTCTTCAACTCCACCCACAACAGCCGTCACATGGAGCAGCTCTTCCAGACGCTGCACTTCGAGGGAATACCAAGCCTCGTCAAGATCTCCATAGTCTTCGCCGAGCTTCGTAGAGGCCGGAATGACACTCGCGGCAATGCGGCGAATATTGAGCAGGCCCAATCGGGTCGCCTCAATAGGGTCGTCGCTCAGGTCTTCGGTCTGCGACTGCGGATCGATGCCCTGATAGGCGGCCATGTCGTCAGCGAAGCGCAATGTCCGATCATTGACTTGGCGGGCTGCGATCTGGTCAAGAAAGGCGCTTTCGTCCTCTGGGTTCTTGGCATCTGCATCCGGCTTGTATCCCCACTCGATTGCAAATCGATCATAGGCGCCAAGCCTTCCAACTTCCGTTGCATTGTCCCCTGGCTGAGCGACATAGTTGAAGCGGGCATAGTCCATCACCGAAGCCGAGAGACCATTCGCCTTGACGAAATTGGGATCGCGCAGTTGGGCAACCGTGTAGGCGTTGCTGGCGCGCATGTTATGGGCCAGGCCAAGGGTATGTCCGATCTCGTGAGTGACCACATACTGCACAAGGGGGCCCATGACGTCGTCCGGCAACGGCAATCGCGCCGCTCGTGGGTCGGTAGCACCAGCCTGGGCGTAGTACCAATCCTGCACGAGGTCTAGGATATTGTGCCAAATGATCACATGAGCGCTGAGCACCTCGCCCGACCTGGGGTCGTAAACGTGGGGGCCCATGGCGTTCTCGATGGGTGAGGGCGCCCAGCGCACAACGTTGTATCGGGCATCCTCAGGATCCCAAGTTGGATTCTCTTCTTTTGTGGGCGCGTTTTTCGCGACCATCACGTTCGTGAATCCCGCTTGCTGGAATGCCTCGTTCCAGGCCTCAATGCCCTTTTGAATCCAAGGCCGCCATTTCTCCGGCACCTCCCGGCTGATGTAGAAAACGATCGGTTGTTTTGGCTCGCTAAGGATCGATTTGGGATCTTTCTTTTCCAAACGGTAGCGCTGGATGAAGGACTTCACCTCGACCTTGTTCTTGCTTGAACCATAGAGCTCGAAAGGGGTTGAGAAGTAGCCAACGCGAGAATCCGCGTACCGGCCCATCATTGGCGTCTCGGGCAGCAGAACCACGCTGGTGTGGACAGTGACGGTCGAAGGGCCCCGTGCGCCTTGGTATCCCATCAAGCTCATCACCGTCGAGGTTTCAATGTTGGTCGGAAAGTCGCTTATGCGGTCGATGTAGCTTCGCGAAGGGTCCAGGCCCTGGGCGCCGATCTTGTCCGGCACCGTGAAATCGGCCATGCCCGGCATGTACAGCGACGTCACGTCGATGACAGGCGCCTTGTCCGGCCCCTCGGTAAGGATGTCGAAAGTCGCCGAAATCGGAACGACCGAGGAGGCTTCGACTCCAGTCTGCATGTCGCTTCCATCCACCGCCTTCATCGTATAGACCGGGAGTCGCATGAATAACTTGTTGCCGTGGCGTGTGAAGCGAAACACCTTCGCGTCCAAGGCCTCTCCCGGATAGTCGTATGGCATTGAACTCGATATCTCAGCCAGCTCCACTTGCCAAAGTAGGTCCCTCCCTAGGAGGTTGGCGGGGATCTCCCAAAGGATGCGGTCATCAATCTGGTGGACTTTGAAGAGACCCGTCTGGGACTTGGCGTCGGCAGTCACCACGTCCTTGTATGCCCTCAGATCTCCCGGCTTTCTTCCCTTCTCGCCTCCCTTTTCGTCCATGTGTTGAATATCGTTCCCAATGCCATCGGCCGAGTTCACTTGGCCAAATGGATCGGGATCGGACTCCTGGGCGTGGCAGAATCCCAGAAGGCAGAAGCTTAGGGCGACGGCTGCAAAGCCGCGGATGAAGGAGCGGATGGGCATGCGGTGAAATCCTTTGCGATGCGATCAAGTCAAGGGGCGGCGGTGTACGCCACAGACGCATATCTGGGGCGGTTCGTTTAGCGATGGACCCGGCTCAGCGACGAACTAGGCGAGAATGCCCAGCCGTCTGTGACTGGGCGCCTGAAACCTGCTTATCTTGCTATTGTCCGCCGGATTGGGCCCGGGTAACAGGGCAGATCGGCAAAACAAGCAAAGTGGCCAAGATTGCAGCATCCGCCTCTATCGCTCAAGAGCTAGACGAAGCACTTGGTCGGCCGCATCTACGAAGTGCACCTTGAGGGCCTTCCGGATTTCCTCGGGCACATCCTCTTTGTAATCCTTCTCGTTTTGGACGGGCAGGAGGAGGGTGACAACGCCGGCCCGATGGGCGGCAAGCACTTTCTCTTTGATCCCGCCGACCGGCAAAACCTGCCCGGTGAGCGTCATTTCACCGGTCATCGCCAACCTTGGTTTCACCATGCGCCCGGTGAGCAGTGAGGTGAGGGCGGTGAGCATGGTCACACCGGCGCTTGGGCCGTCCTTGGGCTGCCCACCTGCAGGCACGTGGACGTGAATCTCGTTCTTTTCAAAAACGTCGGGCTGAAGCTTCAGCTCGGCCCCGTGGCTGCGGACATAGCTCAATGCCGCGGAAACGCTCTCCTTCATCACATCGCCAAGCTGTCCTGTGAGAATGAGTCCCTTGGGGCCGGGCATCAGGGCGCTTTCGATGAATAGAATGTCGCCGCCGACCGGCGTCCACGCAAGGCCAACTGCCATTCCAGCGGACATTTTCCGCTCAAGGACTTCGTCGATGATGAACCTGGGCGCACCGAGGGCCCCCTCAATAAACTTCGCATTGACGTTCACCTTGGCAGTCCGCCCGTCGGCGAAGAGGCGGGTGGCCTTACGCACGTTGGCGGCGATCTCACGCTCCAGGTTTCTGACCCCTGCCTCGCGGGTGTAGAAACGAATGAGGCGCCTCACCGAGTCCTCCGGAAAGGCAATTTGCGCTGGTCGAAGCCCGTGCTCTTCTACCTGCTTGCCAATGAGATGCTGAAGCGCGATCTGCACCTTTTCGTCTTCCGTGTAGCCCCCTAACTCGATGACCTCCATGCGGTCAACGAGGGCCACAGGTATGGTGTCCAATCGGTTTGCCGTTGTGATAAAGAACACATGGCTCAGGTCAAACGGGGCGTCCAAATAGTGGTCGCGAAAACTGTTGTTCTGTTCGGGATCGAGCACTTCGAGCAACGCTGAAGAAGGGTCCCCCCGAAAATCGCTGCCGAGCTTGTCGACCTCATCAAGCATGAGGACAGGGTTCGAACTCTCGCATCGGCGCAGGCTTTGAATAATCTGACCGGGCAGAGCGCCAATGTAAGTGCGGCGATGGCCCCGAATCTCAGCCTCATCCCGCATGCCGCCAAGCGACATCCTTCCAAACTTGCGGCCTAGCGCGGTAGCGATCGACTTACCCAACGAGGTCTTGCCCACGCCGGGCGGACCCACGAAGCATAGGATCGGCTGTCGCACGCGGCCGTTCTTCTTCACCTTCCGCACAGCCAAGAACTCGAGGATCCGCTCCTTGATCTTCTCGAGCCCAGAATGCTCGGCGTCAAGGACTCGTTTGACCTCGGTGAGATCAAGGTTGTCGTCGGTGGTGACATCCCAGGGAAGGCTCACCATCCAGTCGATGTAAGTCCGCGCGACCGTGTATTCAGGGGAACCGGGCGACATGCGGCGCAATCGATCAAATTCACGATTCACCTCACGGAGAGCTTCGGCAGGCAGTTTGGATCGGTCGATTTGGTCGCGGAGTTCATCCAACTCCTCGCCACGCTCGTCGCTTTCACCCAGCTCGCGCTGAATCGCCCGCATCTGCTCACGCAGGTAGTAGTCCCGCTGGCTCTTGCTGAGCTCATGGTTGACTTCGCTTTGGACCTTCGAGGTCAGCTCAAGCACGCGGACCTCCTTGCTGAGCATTTCCAGGAGCCCGTGGAGGCGCGGTTTGAGAGGCAATGTCTCGAGGACTTCCTGCTTATTCTCGACGCTCAGGGTCATGTGGGCGGCCACAAGGTCGCACATGACGTTGGTCTCTTGCACCGCTTGGGTGAGGGCCCGCAGTTCATCGGGCAGGTGATTGGATAGGCGTATCGCCTGCTCAAACATCGCGGCAACACTCCGCCGAAGCGCCTCAATCTCTTCTGAATGGCCCTCTTCTACCGGCTCTTCAAGGATCTCGATCTTGGCGCGCAGGTAGGGAGTTTCCTGGAGGCGCTCGACGATTCGATAGCGGTGAACCCCTTGAACGATCAAGCGAACCGCGTCGGGCATCTTAACCAAGGTGCGGATGATCACCGCGCAGCCGACGTCATAGACGTCATCAAAGCCTGGAGTTTCGTCGTGTGATCGCTTTTGGGCCACTACGCCGATCACCCTGTTGTTGCCGACGATGCTTTCGTCAATCAACTGGATGCTTGACTCCCGCGACACGCTCAGGGGGGCGATCAGCATCGGGTAGATCACGGAGTCTCTCAGGGGAAGGATATTCAACTCGTCGGGAATATCCGGGGGCCGGTCATCGTCACTTCGCTCGTGATCGACCTCAAGGATCGGTTCAACCGACTCCGACTCTGAAATGAGTTCTTCTTCGATAGGCAGCTTGATTTCAGGCATTAGATTTCGCTGATGGTCAACGTCGACACAAAAATTCGTTCGCGCTTCGGAAGGATCACGTACAAGAATCCGTTGCGATAATGCGCACGGATGCCCTCCGGATCGATGGCCTCACCTGGCAACGCAATCTCCCTTTGAAACTCACCGAACGGCACTTCCAGTTGAAAGAAGGCAGCGCGAAATTCGTCTTCCAAGTCTTCTCTACGATATCCGCGGATCAACAGAGCGTGTCGATCAAGGTTATACATGAGACCGACGTCCTCGACCCTCACGCCAGCAATCTCAGCGCGCACGAGTAGGCGATCTCCCTGGTCGATGACGTCGACTCTTGGCTCCCAATACCGTCCGCTTGCAACGGTTGGGCGCGTCGAGGCCATCTCCTCGTTCATACGTTGGAGATCGACCCCTACCTGCCACAGCCACTGGTCGACCTTCTTTCGGGCCATAGGGGGATTGTACACCGGGCCTGCGACGTCAGGCCGAGGCCGGACCGGTCACCCGACCATTCTTTGCCGCCGTTGTCCGCTTCTTTTTGGCGGCAGGCTTTGACTCTGCGTGGACGTATTGCTCGTAGTCCTCAATCATCTCTTCAACCTCTGCAATTTCCTGCGCCTCCTCTTCCAACTGACGCTTGCGCACCAGGATGGTAACGGTGGCGGCGGCGACAAGAAGAGCGACCGCGCCGCCCAACACTAGAAAGCCTCTATTTCGATCCATACCGCATCCTACACCGTATGGAGCGTCGCTGTTCGTTTGGGCCATCGATTGGGATCGAAAGTTGAGGTCCCGAAGGTGAATGGCATGCGATTTAGAACGAAAAGGAGGTTCCTGGGTCAAATCTTGCACTGTCGTGCTACAATACATCGAGTGACGATGCAATGAACAACACCAAGCTGCCACCATTGACCGAAGCGACCTTTCACGTCCTTCTTGCCCTCTCAGAAGGAGAGAAGCATGGTTATGGAATCATGGTTGAAGTAGCCACGCAAACCCAAGGCATGGTCAATCTCGGACCTGGAACCCTTTATGGGTGCCTCAAGCGCCTGCTCGAAGCCAAATGGATCTCCGAGACTGAACACGCCGCCGGTGATCAAGATGTCAAGAGTCCCGTTTTCGAGGAGCGACGGCGCTACTACCGCCTCAGTGGCGAGGGAGCCGACGTCCTGAAAGCCGAGCTTGAGCGCATTCAGGCGATTACCCGCCTGCCCAACGTCCAGCGAATTCTTGGGGGCCAATCATGAATTGGCTCGCCATCTACCGCGCTCTCCTGGTTCTCTATCCTGCCGACTTTAGGGATCGTTTCGGAAAGGAGATGGAACTGGTGTTTGGCGAGGCTCTGAGCCAAGCTCAACGGGCCGGGCGGGCCCCTGCATTTCTGATTTCAGTGTGCACGGACCTCGCAAAAAGCGCCCTGCGTGAACACGCGGCCGCATTCCGTGCGGGCACTTTCTGCGCTGGGCTCGCGGTGTTAGCCAGCGGGCTCCTTCTTGGCTGGGCGGACTCTCAAGGCGGCGAAGTCCAGGGCAGCGTCCTCGTGCTGGTTGTCTGCTGTGGCTTGGTCGGACTCATCTGGCGGAAGGGCGCCGCCTCCTTTGCGGTGCTGTTTGCCCTAGGGATTCCCCTGTTTAATATCCGGTCCGGGCATGCTTCCGTTGGCGATTTGCTCTTCTTCGTAATCGCACTGTTCGCGGTCGCCATCGGAAGTGGGGTTAGAACCCTGCTCTCGGGACCGTTTGGCATCACGGTCGCCATCGCGATGGGCCTCGCACTCGGCGCCATCGACATGGTGGTGGCAACCCCCGTCATCGCCATCGCCGGCGCATTTCTCGGAGGAATCGCCTTTGGCCGCTGGCGCCCGAAGCCGCTCAAAGTCGCAGCCCTATTTGGTTTCTTTGAGCCGGTCGGCGTCATTGTCATGATGGCAATGGGCATGCATGCGGCCCGCCACCATTTCGTGTTCATTGATGCTCGCAGCATCCTGATCGCCATGGTCGGGGCGGCGATCGGCGCTCGATTCAGCGAGATCAGCGGCATAGCAAGTCCGACCCCCGAAGCGGCATAGGTTGGACCCAGCGTTGGGAGCTTGACACCTCCGTGTGTCCAGCTCCGGTTGCCGAGCCCAAGGCGAGGATGAGAAACAAACCAGGCCACTTAGGGCCGAAGTCGTCAGTTCCCAGGTGAAATTATGCCTTTCGCGCTTTGACGGCCGTAATCGCAAACGACAACCAACCTGCCAGGAAGCACAGTCCGCCAAGCGGCGTCACCGCGCCCCACAACACGGTCCCGGTGGCCGCAAGAGCGTAGAGACTGCCAGAGAAGAGCAGAATTCCCACCGCGAAGAGCCAGCCGGGCACCTTCCACTTTGCGACCGGCCAGATGATATCCAGCACGCCGACGAGCAATATGGCAAGCGCATGGGCTAGGTGATAGATGACCCCCGTCTCATAGATCGTATGCCGTGCGGGATCAAGGTGAAGGGCGTGGGCCCCAAAGGCGCCGAGCAGCACACCCACGAACATCACCCAGGCGCCAAAGGCGAGAAAGTTTGGTTTCATTGGCTTGACGTCAGGAGGTGGAATGTCTCGATCCATCCGTCAATTTCGGCATCGGTGAGTTCTCCCATGTTCGCAACTTGAAAGAATGAGGTCGCTAGCTCGCCCTTGCAGCCATAGAGAAGGTAACCACGATCATAGTTGGCTTGGATGAACTCAGTCGCCGTGGCGCCTGGGGGCGCTTGGCAGGTGGTCGAACTGCAACTGGCCTTTGCCTGGTCAACAACGAAGGAAAGGTCATGATCCATGAGCGCTGCGCGAATCCTGGCTGCGCGTCCTAAGTAGAGAGATTTCCGAGCGGGCTGACCCCCGGCTTTCTTGAATTCCCGCATTGCCTGGGCCAACGCCAATAGGGCAGGTACAGGGGGCGTGTTTC
>Ga0302320_10009466_pt1 | contig 20927 bp, 16 predicted proteins | sample Bog_T0_3_FD_202130 | JGI IMG/M metagenome (GOLD analysis project Ga0302320, IMG submission 202130) | Peat permafrost microbial communities from Stordalen Mire near Abisko, Sweden - Bog_T0_3 | ecosystem: Environmental > Terrestrial > Soil > Wetlands > Peat | place: Sweden: Abisko, Stordalen Mire...
TCCTTCTTGCCCACGAACTTGCCGGTGTTCACATCGACGCTCACCAGCGCCTCGGTCTGGTTGATGACGATGCTGCCCCCGTGCTTGAGGAAGACCTTGGGCTGGTGCGCGCTGTCGATCTCCTTCTCGATGGCGAACGCCTCGAAGATGGGCAGGTCGCTGGTGAAGTGCTTCACCCGGCCCACCCATTCCGGATGCAGCCGGCTGACGAAGTCCACCACCTCCCGGTAGGTGTCGTCCCGGTCCACCCAGAAGCTGGCCACCTCCTCCCGGAACAGGTCGCGCAGGACCTTCTGCAGCAGCCGGAAATCCTTCCACACCAGACTCGGGGCATGGAGGTGCTGGCAGCTGGTCTGCAGTTCCGCCCACACTTCGCGCAGGTAGGCGACGTCGCTCACCAGGTCCTCGTCCTTTTCGCCGATGGCGGCGGTGCGGACGATGAAGCCCTCCCCGGGCTGGGCGTGGCTCTTGACGAGGTTGCGCAGGCGCTCCCGCTCCTGGGGGTTGACGATCTTCCGGGAGATGCCCACATGCTCGATGCCCGGCATGAACACCAGGAACCGCCCCGGGAAGCTGATGTGCCGGGACAGCCGGGGCCCCTTGCTGCCGATGGGGTCCTTCACCACCTGCACCAGGATCTCCTCCCCCTCCCGCACCGGGGGCAGGGAAATGGGCAGCACCGGAAAGTCCAGGGCCCCGCCCTCCCCGTCATCCTCTTCGGGCACCTCCTCGGTGGGCAGGCGGTGGGCCTCGGGCTCATCCAGGTAGAGGAAGCCGTCCTTGGCCCCGCCGATGGCCACGAACGCGCTCTGCATGCCCTGCAGCAGCTTGGCCACCTTCCCCTTGTAGACATCGCCCACCTGGCTGGCCTGGGTGGAGCGCTCAATGAACAATTCGCATAGTTGCCCGTTTTCCAGCAGGGCAATGCGCGTCTCCAGCGGGGTCGCATTGACCACGAGGGACCGTCTGACTTCCATGGCTGTTACCTCTCTAAAATTCGGCCGGACCGCAACCCGCGATCCCCCAGGCGCCACCCGGCCGTACCGGACCGGGAGCGTACCCTTTTTAACAAGTCTAACGAATTATGGGAAGGGGAAGTTGCGGCCTCCCCTTCGGTGGGCCGGTGGGAAATATTGGAATTATTTGATGACTTCCCAGTGGCCGCCCTTGTCCGGGCCGACCCGCTTGATCCTTCCGGATGCCTTCAGCTTCTCGATTTGTTTCTTGATGGCGCGATCGGTCAGCTTCAAGGTCGCCGCCAGTTCGGCGATGGTGATCCCGGACTGTGGACCCATCAGGTCCATGATTTTCTGGGAACTTTTCTGGGAACTTTTCTGGGAACCAGATTCTCGATTCGGCATCGCACCATCGGGTTTGCGGGTGATGGTCGCCGTGAACAGGCATCCCTCCCGATCATCCAGGAAGTCGATGGCTGGCCAGTTCTCCAGGGCCCTGGCGATGCCGGAACCCAGGCCGCGGTAGGGCAGCAGGCCCTTGGCCGCATAGGACACCAGGATGGGGTTCCGGATGTTGGAGTTGCCGGCGCGGATCTTGGCCACGGTGAGGTTGTCGGGAAGATGCCCGGGGCTGATGATCTCGATCCGGTTCTCGAAGACGAAGAGGCGGATGGGCGCGCTCACCAGGTAGTCCCGGTGCACCAGGGCGTTCACCAGCAGCTCTTCGAAAACGGCCATGGGGATTTCAGGCAGGCCGGGCGCATTGACCCCGCGGCCCGCCTGCACCTTGCGCAGGTTGCGGGCGACAAAGCCCATGGCTCCCTCGAAAATCCGGGGCAGGCAACCCGCGAAGTCTTCGCTTTCCAGATAGGTCGTGGGATGGATCGTGTTGCCCGGGAAGTGGATGGCCTTGAGGATGAACTGGGGCTGGATCCATTCCGGCTGCTCGGCGAACAACAGCACCCCGGCCAGGTTGAGCATGCCGTTCTCCGCGGCCAGATTCATGTTCTGCAGAAGGGTCCGCAGGGCCTCCGGGTCTTCGGGAAAGGGGCGCTGGTATGCGTCGCGCAGAAAGTCCCGGAAGCGAAGGCGATCCAACTTGTCCAGGTTGGCCTTGGTGGGCAGTTCATCGGCATGGAACTGCCCCGCGCTCTGGAAGAGGCGGCTCAGCTCTTCCCTGGAATTAACGCGGCGCTTGTCCGCGCCGCTCTTGAGCCAGATCACGCCGGTGCGGTCGAAGTACGGCTTATCCTGGCCTTTGGGCACCTGGAGCACGATGACCAGACGGCCTTGCCCCACGGCCACGTTCTCGGTGCGCACCGAGAGGGGGCTCCGAACGTTCTGGGAGGCGGCATTCCCGACCAACTGGTTCAGCCGGGCCACGTCTCCGAACTCAAGACCCGGAATCGAACCGTCGTCGCCAACCCCCAGGAAGATCACGCCCCCTTCTGAATTGGCGAACGCTGCCATTTCGGCCGCCAAGCCATCGGCATTGGTGGCATCCCGCTTGAATTGCCGGGAGCTGTCCTCGCCGCGGGCGACCTGACTGTGGAGTTCATCGAGGTTCATCGCCCAACCATGCCAGAAAAAGGAAGCAGGGACCAGTTCCTGAACCTTCTCAGGGTCGCTAAAGGGTAGCGCCGGAACCCGCCAGGCACAAAGCCGGCGCCGGGGTCCGCTCCCGGTCGGCGGTGGTCAGGATGCAGTTGCTTTCATCCACGAACACCACCTTCGGCCGCCGGGCGGCCGCCTCCTCCTCGGTCATCCACCCGTACGCCGCCAGGATCACCAGATCCCCCGCCTGGACGTGATGGGCGGCCGCCCCGTTGATCCCGATCTCCCCGGACCCGGACACCCCCGGTATCACGTAAGTGCTGATTCTGGAACCATTGGTAATATCGTAGATGTCGATCTTTTCGTTTTCCAGGAATCCGGCGGCGTCACAGAGCAGCGGGTCGAGGGTGATGGAGCCCATGTAATGGAGATCCGCGCGGGTAACGGTGCAGCGGTGGACCTTGCCCAGCAGGAATTGACGCAGCATATCAACCTCCGGTCCAGGCCCATGAGGGGGTCCCGGCCAACCCTTAGTATCCCGCCATCCGGCAGAGATTACGAGTCCTTGGATTCCAGGTGGCTGATGAACTGGGTCACGACTCCGCTGGGGGAGAGCAGCACGTTGTCGATGAGCCGGGTTCCGCCCAGGACCACCGCCACGCACAGGGCGGCGGGACGGGTGATGGTGCCGGCCAGGATGTCCATGGTCACGGGGTCCACCGCCTCGCAATACTGGATTTCATCCATGTCCAGGAGCTCTCCCCGGACCGTGGCGGCCAGGCTGGCGGCGTCCCGTTCGCCCTCCTGGAACCTGCGTTCGGCTTTGCCCAGGCCGCGGCTGATGCCCAGGGCGGTCTGCCGGGCCTTGGGGTCCAGGTAGGCGTTGCGGGAACTGAGGGCCAGGCCGTCCGGCTCCCTGACGGTGGGGGCCACCAGGATGTCCACCGGGAGGTTCAGGTCCTTCACCACCCGGCGGATGATGGAGGTCTGCTGGAGGTCCTTCTGGCCGAAGAACGCCAGGTCCGGCTGCACCAGGTTGAACAGCTTGGTGACGACGGTGGCCACCCCGCGGAAATGGCCGGGGCGATAGTGTCCGCACAGGGCATCGCCCATGGGCCCGACCTCGATGGAGGTGGTGAAGCCAGTGGGGTAGATCTCCGCCGCCTCCGGCATGAACAGGATGGCCACGCCCAGTTTCAGGCACAGGTTCTGGTCCCGCTCCAGGTCCCTGGGGTACCGGTCCAGGTCCTCGCCGGGGCAGAACTGGGATGGGTTCACGAACACCGAGACCACCGTGGTGTCGCAGCGGGCGGTGCTCTGACGGATCAGGGAGGCATGCCCTTCGTGGAGGAAGCCCATGGTGGGAACCAGGCCGATGCTCTGGCCGCTTTCACGGACCGCCTTGAGGGCGACCCTCAATTCAGGGATGGATCGGACGATGCGCATGAATGGAAATGAACCTCGCTGGCTCGGTTGCTGAAGATCCCTGCCTGCGGCTGCCACGGGTCGAGCCGTTCCCGGGCCTCCTCTGGAAGGATATATGACTCCTGCCGCCCTGGGAAGCTTGGCGCTTGCCTCATGGATCCCCTGGGAAGGGTGGCGCAAGGGACAGGTCGACCGTGGTGGGGTTCCAGCCGGGCAGAGGATGCCCCGGTTCAGGCCACGGGATGTTCATACCAGAATGTTCCCCCGCCCGCTGGAACCGGTGCAGGTCGTTGCGCTCCAGGAAGGACTTGCGGAAGGGCTCCGGCAGTCTCGCCCACAGCTCCTGGGCGCTGGGCAGGGCCTCCTCGATCCGGGCCCGGGCGCCGCGCGGATCGCCCTGGTCCAGCAGGAACTCCGCGCACCGGGTCGCGGCTTCCAGCACCACGGCCGGGAAGCCCAGTTCCCGGGCCCCGGCCAGGACTCCGGCCCAGGCCGTGAGCGCCTGGCCGGGGGCCCCGGGCCCGCAGGACAGCAGGAGCGCGTGGGCCCGCTGCCACTCCAGCTCCAGCCAGCGGGAACCGGACGCCTCCACCGGTCCCTTGAGCTGCTCCAGGCGGATCCAGGCCGGCTCCACCTGGGTCCTGGCCAGGGTCGAGGCCTCCTGGGCCTCCGCCTGGATGCACCGGAGCCGTGTCAGCCGTTCCCGCCAGAGCAGGCCGGCGTGGGCGAAGCGGTTGGCCGCGGCCTGGTAGTCCCGGCGGGCGGAAGCCCAGTCGTCCATGAAGCCGGCGGTCTCGGCGTCCAGGAACACCCTCTCCCCCAGTTCCACAGGGGTGAGCGGGCCGGTGCCGGCGCCGGCCAGGCGCATCAGCAGCAGCTCGGCCATCCCGTGGTCGCCCAGGGCGGCGAGGTTCCGGGCCTTCCAGACCTGGGCCTGGGCGGCCCTGGGGCCGTCCCCCAGCAGCTCGAACCGGCGCGCGGCGCTTTCCAGGCTGGCCAGGGCCGGCCCCAGGAGCTGCTGGGCGCTCCGGAGCATGCCCAGGTGGAGCTGGCACTGGGCCACCAGGGCGGGGTCGTCCTGGGAGCGGGCCAGGACCAGGGCTTCCAGCAGGCACTCGCCGGCCGGGTCGGCCTGGCCCATGGCCAGATGCACTTGTCCCAGGGCGCCCAGGGCCTCCGCCAGCATCCCCGGGTCGCCGTCCTGCTCCGCCAGGGCCCGGGCCGCGGCCAGGGTGGCCATGGCGGCGTGGAACTGCGCCCCCTCGCCCTGGGCCCGGCCCAGTTCCAGCAGCAGCGCGGCCCGGTCATGGCGGTCCGGCTCCGCGGCCCGGTCCAGCAGGTCCAGGCCCGCGCGCAGGGCGGCCACGGCCGGGTCCAGGGCGCCCCGGCCGAACTCGAGCCGGCCCTGGGCCAGGCACAGGCGGGGCTGCTCGGGGTGGAAGGGATGGTCCGCCAGCAGGGCCGACGCCGCGCGCAGGGAGGCTCCAGCCGCCTCCAGCCGGCGCAGGCGCAGTTCCAGGAGGCCCCGCTTCCGGTGCAGCCGGGCGGCGATCGTCTCGTCCTGGGTGTCGTCCCCGGCGCCGAGGGTCCGGATCGCCTGGTCCAGGGCCTCCAGGGCCAGCTCCAGGGGGGAGCGGTCCCGGGGGCCCGCCAGGGAGAGGCCGTCGCCCGCGCTCGCCCAGCCCCAGGCGTCGGCCTGGAACTCCCACAGCCTGGCCTCCTGGAGCGGGCCGGGGCCGAGCTTCAGGGCCTCCCGCACAATCAGCTGCGCCTTCCGCGGGCCGGCCCGCTCGCGCTCCACCCCCTGGAGCACCCGGGCCAGGGCCGTCTCCCGGTCCAGGGCGAAGGCCAGGAGCCGCACCGCCGGCAGCGGCCGGCCGCTCTCCCCGTCCAGGATCTTCAGCAGTGCCTGGGCGCCGCGCAGGATCTCCCGCGGTGCCATGTGGGCGATGGCCAGGTCCCGCACCGGCGTTCCGCTGATGCGGGCGGAGCCGTCGGCGGCCAGGATCAACTTGGCGTTGGCGGCCGGGTGCAGCGCCTCTTCCATGGCGTCCACGTCCAGACCCAGGGCCCGGCCCAGGGTGGCGAACCCCAGGGGCTCATCCACCAGGGCCAGGCACCTCACTGCGGCCAGGGCGGCGGGGTGGAGCCGGCGCAGGCGCCCCAGGAGGATGCCCGCCACCAGGTCCTCCTGCGGCTCCAGGACCGGTTCCTGGCCCGGAGCGCAGGTCCTGCGGCCGCCCACGGGCAGGATGAGGCACTTCATCTGGGCCATTTCCAGGGTCTTCTGCAGCAGCCCTGGATTTCCCAGGCTGGCCGCGCAGAGGTCCGCCCGGAGCCCGGGGGGGAGGTCATGGGGTCCCAGCAGGTCCTCCAGCATTTCGCCGATCTGGCCGTCCTCGAGCCGGTCGAGGATGACGGTGGCCGAGTCCGGGTGGTGCCTGAGGGCCGTGATACAGGCCTTGGCCTCCGGGCCCAGCCCCGGATCCCGTGCCGAGAGCACCCAGGGGATCCCGGATCCCGCCACCAGGTCCAGCACCAGCCTGGGCACTTCCGCGGCGGCCCGCTCCAGGCTCCGGAGCACCACCATCCTGGGGTGCCGGGCCTGGGCGAAGGCCATGGCGTCCAGGGCGGCCGAGGTCTCCTCCGGGTCGATCCGGCGCTCTCCGCCGCGGTGCCCCCCCTTCAGGAACGCGAAGCTCGCCAGCCGCCGGGACAAGGCCCGGGCCACGGCGGGCGAGTGCGCGAACAGTTCCGCCTCCAGGCCGGCGATGAGCTCGGCCACCACCCGCTCCAGCAGCCCTCCGGGGTCCTCCCCGGGGTAGATGTCCAGGTTGGCTACCCACAACCCTTCGGTTTCCGCAACGGCGCCTGCCCAATCGCACAGCCGGTCGTGGCCCAGGCCGCCCTCGCCCTGGAGGAGCAGGATCCGCTCTCCTTGCCCGCCGCGGCGCAGCCCCAGCACCAGGGACTTCAGGTAGGTGAGTTCCCGGGCCCGGCCGCGCAGCGGCAACCGGGAGCTGTCCGCAAGTTCGGGCGGCTGGTCCCAGGGGCGCTCCCCGCCGCCCGCGCCCAGGGGCACGGCCGCCCGCTCCATCTGGTCCAGGAGCCCTTCCCGCGCCGCGGCAGGATCCCAGTTCGCGGCGCCCAGGATCCTGGGCGCGAGCACCCGGCCGGGATCGAGGCCGATGAGGTCGGGGGCCAGGAACCGGGGCGCCCCGGCCTCCCCCAGGGCCGACCTGAGCCGGGCCGCGAGGCCGAGGCGGCCCGACCGGTCGGCCTGGGCCCAGAGGCGCGGCAGCGGCGTGCCCACCAGTTCCTGGAGGCACCAGGCCTTGCCCTGGTCGAAACCCAGATGGCAGGCGCCCGGATCCATGGCCTCGGCCCGGGAGAACCGCTGGAGGAACTCTTCCCGGAGCCCGTCCAGGGTCCCCCCCGGCGGACAGGGATCCCACACCTGCAGGAGGTTGCGCGGGCCCTCCCCGTCCCGGCGCACCACCGCCCAGGTGCATCCGGGGCCCCCTCCGGGCGGGGACAGCCGGGCCACCTCGCCATACCCGTGCGGGCCCAGGCGCCAGCCGGAGTCCATCATGGCCGCCCCACGGGAAGACTCGGCCAGCCCGTTCTCCGCTCCAGAATCATGTTGGAAAGTCTAGCAGCCGTTACGGAGCTTTGCTCCGTTACGGCTGATCAAACCGGAAGGAACGGGTCCAGCATGACCATGAAGATCAGCACGACCGCGTACAGGTTGATGTTCCAGAAGGTGCGGCGGAACAGGGCGTCGTCCGGACTGGACCGGAGCAGGGCGGTGCCCTTCCACACCAGCCACAGGGAGGCGAGCGCGAGCATGGCCATGGCCGTCCTGGAGCCCACCGCGCCGAAGCAGGGCATGAAGGCGCAGGAGCAGGCCGTGGCCGCCATCCAGGTGAAGGAGAGGCGGGCGCTCTGATCGGTGCGGAAGTGGCGGGAGAGGGTGGGAAAGTCGGCCCGGCCGTAGTCCTGGTCGTGGAGCAGCATGAGCATCCAGAAGTGCGGCACCTGCCACAGGAAGAAGATCAGGCAGAGGGACAGCAGCGCCGGGGCGGCCAGCGGGCCCCCGGCGGCGGTCCAGCCGATGGCCGGAGGGATGGCTCCGATGAGGGCGCCGGGAATGATGGCGAAGGCGGTCACGCGCTTGAGCGGGGTGTAGACTCCGTTGTACCAGAACAGGGCCAGGGCGCCCAGCAGGGCCGGGACCCAGCCGTGGCTCAGGAGCAGGACGGCGAAGCCCGCCCAGGCCAGGGCCAGGGCAATGGCCAGCCCCGCGCGCCGGGAGAGGCGCCCGGCCGGCAGGGGACGGTTCCGGGTCCGGGTCATGCGCGCGTCGTAGCGGATCTCCTGCACCTCGTTCAGGGCCGAGGACCCCATGGCCAGCAGGAGCGTGCCCAGGAGCATCGGCAGCAGCCCCCACTGGCCGGCGCGGGACGCGGCCAGGTAGCCGGCCGCCGCCGTCAGGGTCGAGGAGGAGGAAATGGACAGCTTGGTCAGCTGGGCGAAATCCCGGCCCGAGGGCCAGGCTGGGGCCTGCTCCATCGTCGTCATTTGAGCGACCGGATGAAGGCGATGACCTCGTCCAGCTCATCGGGGTCCAGGTTCGCGGCCGGCATCACCGGCGGGTAGCCCTTGATGCGCTGGGCGCCGGGTTCCCGGATGCTCCGGCGCAGGTGCGCCTCGTCCACGGCCACGGTCAGGGTCCGGCCATCCCGGACCACCTCCTGGGACTGGCCGAAAAGGCCGCGGAAGCTGGGCCCCACCATGACGCTGCCGTCGGTGGAATGGCACTTGAGGCAGTCGTGGCGCTTGAGGATGGCCATTTCCAGGGGCTCCATGCGGGCCGAGGCCTGGGCCGGGGGCGGGTCGGGCTTCGGCGCCGGGGCGTTCTCGTCCCCGAAGTACCAGCGCTTGAACTCGGCTTCGGAAACCACCACCGCCTTGGAGAGCATGTTGGAATGGTCCACCCCGCAGATCACCGTGCATTCGATGTCGTAGCTTCCCGCCACCGTGGGATCGAACCAGGCCGTGTTGACCCGTCCGGGAACGGCGTCGATCTTCAGCCGGAAGGCGGGGATGAAGAAGCCGTGGATGACGTCGAGGCTGCGCACCTCCAGCTTCATGGGCCTGCCGAGGGTCGCGTAGAGGATCCCGGACTGCTTGTGGTTGGGATACTCGAAGGACCAGTTCCACTGGCGGCCGGTGACCTGCACCACCATGGCGTCGGACGGCGCGTTGGCCATGTACTCGTAGTTGGTCCAGCCGAAGTAGAAGATGGCCAGGAACACCGCCAGCGGCACGGCGGTCCAGACGATCTCCAGCCACATGTTGCCCTCGATCTGCGCCGCCCTGGGGTGCCGCTTCCGGCTGTAGCGGATGACGAAGTAGATCATCGTGCCGGTGATGAGGAGCAGCATCAGGACCGAGATGGCCAGGACGTAGAGGAAGATCGTGTCGGCCCGATGGGCTCCGGTTGAGGCCTGCGTCATCCATCCCATGGCTGGTCCTTAGTGAAATGCGACATCGGAGAACAGGAGCGAGAAGAAGATGAGGAGCGTCACCAGGGCCACCCCGACCACGGCCTTCAGCAGCAGCCCCTCGTACCTGAGGTGCATGAAGAAGTAGAACACCAGCGCCGCCTTCACCGGGGTGATGAGCAGCAGGCCCCACACGGCCGCGGACTGCCCCGAGCGGCTCACCAGCACCAGGAGCCCGGTGAGCGCCACCAGCACGGCCCAGACCACCACGAAGGTGCGGTAGCCGGGGCTGGCGTGGCCGGATGGGGTGGCCGCGGAATGTCCGCTCAAGGTTTCACTGAGGTGCTCATTCATGTCGTTTGCTCCCAAGGGTCAGGCCGCCAGGTAGAACAGGGGCAAGAGGAAGATCCAGACCACGTCCACCAGGTGCCAGTACAGCCCGCCGTTCTCCAGGGTCACGAACCGGTCCGCGTTGATCCGGCCCCGGCGCACCATCTCCAGCATCACCGACAGCACGGAGATGCCCACCAGCACGTGCAGGCCGTGGAGCCCGGTCATGGTGTAGTAGAGTCCGAAGAACACCTGTTCCCCGGGCGGCAGGGTGGCCAGGTGGGCGGAGCCCGGATAGTTCCCGTGGTGGATCTCGGCGGTCCACTCGAAGGCCTTGTTCACCAGGAACACCGCCCCCAGGAGGATCGTGCCGCCCACCCCGAGCATCGCCCGGCGCTTCTCCCCGCGCTGGATGGCCACGATGGCCAGCACCATGGTGAGGCTGCTGGTGAGCAGCACCAGGGTGTTGGTCACCCCGAGCACCGCGTTCATTTCCGACCCGGCATGGTGGAACTCGAAGGGGTAGCGCGCGCGCATGTAGGAATAGCCGAGGAAGAGGCCGGAAAAGAGCAGCATCTCGGTGAGCAGGAACAGCCACATGCCCAGCCTGGCGCCGAAATCGTCGCGGTGCTCCTCCACGTGGGGCGTCCCGGCCAGGCTCATGCTCCCTCCTCGGTGCCGTACACGTAGGGGCCGTGGGTGATGGTGGGGATCTCCGCGAAGTTCTCGGTGGGCGGCGGCGACGTGGTGGTCCACTCCAGGGTGGAGCCGCCCCAGGGGCTGTTCCCTGCGGGGGCGCCCCGGAACCGCGCCACCACGAGGTTGGCGAAGAAGATGATCAGCCCGGCCACCAGGAACCAGGAGCCCACGGTGGCGATCTCATGGCCGGTGTCGAACATGGGCAGGTGGTTGTAGTAGCGGCGCGGCATGCCCTGCAGCCCCAGCACCAGCATGGTGAAGTAGAGCATGTTGAAGCCGATGAACAGCGGCACCCAGGCCACGTAGGCGGCTTTCTTGGAGTACATCCGGCCGTACATCTTGGGGAACCAGTAGAGCAGCGCGGCGAAGAAGGCGAACCCGGTGCCGCCGAACATGACGTAGTGGAAGTGCCCCACGATGAAGTAGGTGTCGTGCACGTGCACGTTCACCGCCAGCGCGCCCTGCATCACCCCGGTGAGCCCGCCGATGCAGAAGAGGAAGATGAAGGTCAGGGCGTACAGCAGGGGCGGCTGGAAGTCGATGGCCCCCTTGTAGAGGGTGGCGGTCCAGTTGAAGACCTTGATGGCGCTGGGCACCGCCACCACCATCGTCAGCAGGGAGAACAGCATGAGCGCGAACTGGCTGATGCCGGAGGTGAACATGTGGTGGGCCCACACCAGCGAACCCACCCCGGCGATGGCGATGCTGGAGAAGGCGATGGCCTTGTAGCCGAAGATGGTGCGCTTGGCGAAGGTGGGCAGGATCTCGGTGATGGCGCCCATGGCCGGCAGGATCATGATGTAGACCGCCGGGTGGGAGTAGGTCCAGAACAGGTGCTGGTACAGGATCGGATCCCCGCCCTTGGCGGGATCGAAGATGCCGATGCCCACGATCCGCTCCAGCATCACCAGCACCAGGGTGATGGCCAGGATCGGGGTAGCCAGCACCTGGATCCAGGAGGTGGCGTAGAGCGACCACACGAACAGCGGCATGCGCAGCCAGCCCATGCCCGGGGCCCGCATCCGGTGGATGGTGGTGATGAAGTTGATCCCGGTGAGCATGCTGGAGAAGCCCAGGGTGAAGGCCCCGAACACGGCCAGGGTGACGTTGGTCCCGGTCTTGAGGCTGAAGGGCACGTAGAAGGTCCAGCCGGTGTCCGGCGGCCCGCCGCCGGTGAACAGCGACACCACCACGATGACCGCCCCGCCGATGAAGAAGTACCAGGAGGCCAGGTTCAGGCGCGGGAACGCCACGTCCCGGGCGCCGATGAGCAGGGGCAGCATGAAGTTGCCGAACACCGGCGGCAGCCCCGGGATCACGAACAGGAAGATCATGAGCACGCCGTGGATGGTGAAGAGGGCGTTGTACCACTGGGGCGTGACCAGGTGATGGAACATCTGGAGTTGGACCAGGCGCATGAGGAAACCGATGGCCACGGCGATCCAGAAGAAGGTCATAGCCGAGTAGAGGTAGAGGATCCCCACCCGCTTGTGGTCGGTGGAGGTGATCCAGGCCAGGATGCCCTTCCTCGGACCGGTGTCGTCCAGGAAGCTCTCCGGGATCTCCGGTTGTGTCGGTCGCATCGAATCCATCAATCCTCCGGGCGGGCGGGAAAGGGGGTGGCGGGGCTCAGGCCTTCGGGACGGAGCCCGGCCGCTTCCGGCGCAGGAACAGCCAGGCCAGGAACCCGCCGGCCAGCAGGAAGGTGACGATGGCCACCACCTTGGTCACGGCGAAGACATAGCCTTGCCCGTTGGGGCTCTGGCTGAAGCAGAACTGCAGCAGGTGGTTGACGGTGGGCCGGGTCTCGCCCCGGGCCGCCTCCAGCACGGCCATCTGCAGGTCGGCGGGCAGGAAGGAGATGCCGTACATGTAGCGGGTCACCTTGCCCTGGGGCGAGAGCACCAGGATGACGCCGGAATGGATGAACCCGTCGCCCTGGGCCTGGAACTTGAAGCCCACCGCATCGCACAGGGCCTTGGTGGCGGCGGCCGGGCCGGTGAGGAACCGCCACGAGGCGGGCGCGAAGGGACGGGTGATCTCCTTGAGGTAGTTGCCCTGCTTCATCCGGGCCACGTCCGGGGTGTCGGTGGGGTCGAAGCTGACCGTGATGACCTTGAAATCCTGCCCGGGCTGGCTCTTGGTCTGGTTGATCACGTCCACCATGCCGTTGAGCAGGGGCGTGCAGATGCCGGCGCAGCGGAAATAGTTGAGGGTCAGCACGGTGGGCTTGTCGATGAGCGACCCCAGTTTCACCGGCTTGCCGTCCTCGTCGTTGAGCACCAGGTCCATGGGCACCTGGGCCCCCAGCTTCTCGTCGACGCCCACCTGGGCCTTTGCCGCTGTGGCCTGGGCCGAGGCGGCCTGGACCGCGGCGGCCGAGGGCGCGGGCGACTGGGCCGCAAGGGGCGGGCCGGCCAGCAGGGTCGCCAGGACGAGCGGGAGCATCACCTTCATCGTTTAACCTCCTTCACCGTGCGGTCCAAGGCGCCGCGCAGGGCCTGCCACTGGGCGCCCGAGTAGAGGGCGACGCCGGGGGCGAAGCCGTTGCCCGGCGCCCCGGCGGCGATGCCCCTGGCCAGGGCCTGGTCGCTGGCGGACCAGCCCGGCAGCGCGGAGAGCGTCTGGGCGGCGCGGGCGGGATCGAGGATGGCGGCAGCCAGCGCGGGATCCTGGTCCACCGGGATGGCCGCCGGCGCGCGGGACTCCGTCTCCAGCCTGGCCATGGCCTTGGCCACCGGGATGCGGTTGGGGATCACTTCGCCGGAATGGGCGAACAGCGAGGTGAGGGTCTGCATGGCCTTGGGATCGTCGGGACCGTGGTCGAACTTGCCCAGGGACCGGACATAGTGCACCAGGGCCATGCGGTCCCGCTTGGTCAGCATGGTGTAGGCCACCATGGAGCTGCCCTTGACGCCCTGGTCCAGGGTCTTGAAGATGCCGTCGATGTGGCTGCCGTTGACCCAGCCCTCCGGCTTGGTGAAGTTGCGCGGGGCGGGATTGAGGCCCTTGCCCGCGGCCCCGTCGCCAACCCCGGCGGTGCCGTGGCAGGAGGCGCAGTTCTGGCCGTAGAGCACCACGCCCCGGGCCAGCATCTCCGGGGTCGGAGCCATGACCGTGGCGGGGTCGATGGGGGGAACGGTGCGGCCCCGCTCGGCCGGGTAGTCGGTGGGATCCAGCCACCCGGTCTCGCCGCCGGCGGGGCTCGGCATCGTGTCGGTGGGTGGGGCGTTGGCGTTGCGCACCCCCGGCAGCACCAGGAAGGCGAACACCATCAGCAGGGCGAGGAAGATGATCACCACCAGCAGCGCCGAAAGCAGGCGCTTGAGTTCCGAGGGGCTGACGTAGCGCTCGATCATAACCGGAACTCCAACCCTTCCTTGAGGAAGGGATCACCCACCGGCATGTCCTCGCCTTTTTCCATGGCGTTCCGCATCCAGAGCAGGGTAGCACCGACGAAGAACAGGGCGAAGCTCAGTTCCGGCCAGGAGAAGAGCGGCGGCCGGCCGAGCTCCGGGAAGACCAGCCAGTACAGATCCAGCCAGTGGGCGGCTAGCACCACCAGGGCCACCCAGCGCAGGCGCTTCAGGTCGCCCTTGGCGTCCCGGGGCACCAGCGCGAAGAAGGGCACGAAGAAGTGCACGAGCCCCAGCAGCAGCGCTACGGGGAGCCAGGCGCCGTCGATGTGGGCCTGGTACCACACGACTTCCTCGGGCAGGTTGGCGTACCACATGAGCATGTACTGGGCGAAGGCGATATAGGCCCAGAACACGATGAACCCGAACAGGAAGGCGCCGAGGTTGTACGTGTGGTCGAAGCGGATGGCCGGCAGGCGCCCCCGGCCCTTCAGGTAGATGACCGCGAGCACCGTGGCCGCGAGCCCCGAAAGGAAGGACCCGGCGAACAGGTAGACGCCGATGACGTCGCTGTACCACCCGGGGTCCAGGCCGGAGATCCAGTCGAAGGCGGCCTGGGTGACCAGGAGTGCGAAGATGGCCATGCACACCGGCGCGAACCGGCGGGCCCGGACCGTGAAGCGGGGATCCCGGTCCACGTCCTGCCTCAGGGAACCGCGCACCAGGACCACCAGGGGCACCAGGCCGAGGGCCAGGCAGAACAATACCCGGGCGGAAAAGAACGGCACGCTCAGCCAGAACGCCTTGCCGGCCAGCAGCGGGTCGTGGGCGGCGGCGGGCCGGGTGCCGCGGTACAGGGCGGGCAAGGCGCCCAGGGCGCAGGCGCCCACCGCGCAGAGGGGCAGCAGCAGGGACGCCATGCGTTCGGGGATGCGCCGCAGGGGCACGCTCCAGCGGGCCGACACCAGGTGCTCCAGCGCCACCAGGAACAGGGCGCCCAGGGCCAGGGTGAACAGGAAGAGGAACCAGACCACCCAGTTCGCCCAGAACCGGGGCGCGCCGGAGACGAAGAAGGTGGCCGCGACCCCGGCTCCGCCCAGCGCCGTGGCACTCCAGAGGATCTTGGTGCTTCGCTCGGCGCTCATTTCAGGTCCTCGTCTTTGGCGTTCTGGGCCCGCTGCAGCGCGCGCACGTAGTGCACCACGGCCCAGCGCGCGTCCTCGGGCAGGTCCGCGGCGTAGGAGGGCATGGCGTTCTTGCCCAGGACGATGGTGCCGTAGATGACCCCGTCGGGATCGGCGCGCACCGCCGGCGCCAGCAGGTTGGCGGGCTTGGCGCCGTAGGCCGCGGTGAGGGTGGACACCCCGTCGCCCAGGGCCCCGTGACAGACCGTGCAGCGGATCTGGTACTCCGTCCGGCCCCGGGCCAGCACCGCGCTGGTCATGGGGAGGGGATTCACCAGCCGGGCCCCGTCCTCCGGGGCGGCCAGGCCGGAGGGCAGGAAGCCCCTGGCCACGGTGCCGGCCACCGGAAGCTGCATGCCGTGCCCGTCCTTGAAGAAGGCGCTGGGCTTCTGGGGATCGAGCCTGGGCTGCTCCAGCATGTGCGACATGGGCGGCAGCGCCGGCATGAGCTTCACCATCGAGTACATGAGGAGGCCGGAGACCACGCAGGCCACGAAGATGCCGGCGGCGGACCTCTGGATATATTCGGCGGTGAACGCCGGCTCCCGGGGGTGTGCGGGCAGGATCTCGATCTCCAGGGCTCCCGCGGCCTCCAGGGCGGCCCTGGCGGCGGCGGGGTCGAACTCGCCCTCGGCCTCCACGGCCAGGGCGAAGCGGTCCCGGGTGATGCCCCGGATGGCCTTGGACCCGAGCACCGGGTGGCCGAAGAAGGGCAGGCGGTTCAGCAGCAGCAGCATGCCCAGGCCGGCGGTGAAGGTGGCGAACAGGACCATGACCTCGAACATGATGGGCACGAAGGCCTGCCAGGATGAGGGCGCCTTGCCCCCGGTGACCAGGGGATAGTCCACGGCGCTCACCCACCACTGGAACAGCAGGGCGGCCACGGCGCCCAGGACGCCCATGATGAACACCATGCCGCCCAGGGGCGACCGGCGCTGCCCCAGGGCCTGGTCCACCCCGTGCACCGGGTAGGGCGTGTAGGCCTCCAGCCGCCCCAGTGAGCTGGCCCTGACCTTGGGGATCGCCTCCATCAGCGCGTCGGCGCTGGGGAACAGGCCCAGGACGGCGAAGGACTCAGTCGATGACTCAGTCATGGCGCGCTCCGTGGCGGGGTTGGGCTCCGGGCAGGTCGGCCTTCATCTCGGTGGTGGCGATCACCGGCAGGACCCGGGCAAACAGCAGCACCAGGGTGAAGAAGATGCCGAAGGACCCCAGCAGGATGCCGTAGTCCACCATGGTGGGCTTGTAGGCGTGCCAGGCGGAGGGCAGGTAGTCGTTGTACAGGGAGATGACGATGATGACGAAGCGCTCGAACCACATGCCCACCGTGACGGCCATGGCCACCAGGATCATCCAGGGGTAGCTCCGGCGGCATTTCCGGAACCACAGAAGCTGCGGCAGCAGCACGTTGCAGCTCATGGTGAGCCAGCCGGCCCAGCCGTAGGGCCCGGTGACGTAGTTGAGGAAGGTGTGCTGGATGAACGTGTTCATGCTGTACCAGGCGGTGAAGGCCTCCACCGCATAGCTGTAGCCCATCAGGCAGCTCATGCCGAGAATCACCTTGTTCATCACCTCCAGGTGGAAGTCGGTGATGAGGTTCTTCAGGTCCATGGTCTCCCGCACCACGATGAGCACCATGAGCACCATGGCGAAGCCGGCGAAGATGGCGCCGACCACGAAGTAGGGGGGGAAGATGGTCATGTGCCAGCCGGGCACGATGGAGGTGGCGAAGTCGAAGGAGACCACGCTGTGCACCGAAAGCACCAGCCCGGTGGCCAGGCCCGCCAGCAGCAGGTAGGCCTTCTCGAAGTGCCGCCAGTGGTCCGCGGCCCCGCGCCAGCCCAGGCTCAGGATGGTGTAGATGGGCTTGCGGATCTTGCTGTCGGTGCGGTCCCGCAGGGAGGCCAAGTCGGGCAGCAGGCCCAGGTACCAGAACATCAGCGACACCGAGAAGTAGGTGCTCACCGCGAACACGTCCCAGACCAGGGGCGAGCGGAAATTGGGCCAGACGCCGCGCTGGTTGGGATAGGGGAAAAGCCAGAAGGCCAGCCAGGGCCGCCCCACGTGGATGAGCGGGAAGATCCCGGCGCACATCACCGCGAAGATGGTCATGGCCTCGGCGAAGCGGGCGATGGCGTTGCGCCAGCGTTTCCGGAACAGGAAGAGGATGGCGGAAATGAGGGTTCCCGCGTGGCCGATGCCCACCCAGAAGACGAAATTGACGATGCCGAAGGCCCAGAACACCGGGCTGTTGTTGCCCCAGACGCCGATGCCCTCGTAGAAGGTGTAGCCGATGAGCACCAGGCCGATGCTCATGATCGTGAGGGTGAACGCCAGGGCGACGTACCACTTCCGCGGGGGTGCCAGGGCGGGGAAGCGCAGGACCTGGTCGTCCAGGCTGCCTGGGGTGACCTGGCCCACGGTCAGGGACGGCGCGCGCAGGACCTCGGGCAGGGGGAGCGAAGCGGAGTCGGGGTTCATTCCTCTTCCTCCAGGGCGGGATTCCTCAGGTTGGCGAGGTAGGTGATGGAAGGCCGCACGCCGAGCTCCTCGAGCACCTTGTGCCCGCGGTCGCTGGCCGCGAGCCGCGCCGCGCGGCTGGCGGGATCCTTGAGGTCGCCGAACACGATGGCTTCGGAGGGACAGGCGGCGGCGCAGGCGGGGACGATCTCGCCGTCCCGCACCGGGCGGTGCTCGGTCTTGGCCCGGAGCCGGCCGTCCTCGATGCGCTGGATGCAGAAAGAGCACTTCTCCATCACGCCCCGGGGCCGCACCGTGACTTCGGGGTTGTAGACGAGGCTCGCCGGCTCCTTCGTGCCCGCCGTGTACTCCAGGAAATTGAACCGGCGGACCTTGTAGGGGCAGTTGTTGGCGCAGTAGCGCGTGCCCACGCAGCGGTTGTAGACCATCTGGTTCAGGCCGTCGGGGCTGTGGTTGGTGGCGTTCACCGGGCAGACGTTCTCGCAGGGGGCGTCGTCGCAGTGCTGGCAGAGCATGGGCTGCTGCACCACCCTGGGATTCTCCGGCTCGCCCTGGTAGTAGCGGTCGATACGGATCCAGTGCATCTCGTAGCCCTTGACCACCCGCTCGGGACCCACCACCGGGATGTTGTTCTCGGACTGGCAGGCCAGGACGCAGGCGCTGCAGCCCACGCAGGCGCTGAGGTCGATGGCCATGCCCCACTTGTGCTCGGGGAAGACCTGGTCCGGATAGAGGCTCTCCGGATGCTCGGCGTGCCGGTGCTTCGCCTTCTGCCGGGCGTATTCGGCCAGGGAGAAGGAGTGCACCAGGTCCCGCCCTTCCAGCCGGTGATGGCCCTGGGTGATGGGCAGGTTCCGGTGCCCGCCGAGCCGGGTGAGTTTCACCCCGAGGCGGAGGCCGCCCCGGCCCGGGTCCGGATCCCGGAAGGGGTAGGCGTTCACGCCCACCCCGCGCGCCACCCCGCCCACGGTCCGGCCGTAGCCCAGGGCCAGGGCCAGGACGCCCGGGGCCTGGCCCGGCTGCACCACGATCGGCGCCTCCAGGCTGGCGCCGCCCGCGGCGAGCTTCACCAGGTCCCCGTCGGCGAGGTTCAGCCGCCGGGCATCCGCCACCGAGACGGAGACCGGGTTGCCCCAGGTGGCCTTGGTCACCGGGTCCGGCCATTCCTGGATCCAGGCGTTGTTGCCGTAGCGGCCGTCGTAGACGCCCGCGCCCGGGAACAGGACCAGCTCGAAGGCGTCACCCGTCGCAGGCGCGGGCCTGGCCGCCGACATCGCCGCGCCGTTCAGGGCGGCGCTGTCCAGCGCCGGAGGCGCCGAGACACTAGGCGCCGGAGGCGCCGAGACATCAGGTGCCGGCTTCCGCGCCGGCCGCGCGGGCACCGGGACCACGCCATCGTGCAGGGCCACTTCGAAGTAGCGTTCGAACGGCACGAGGCTCCCCGCCGGATAGACGTCCTTCCGCCAGCGCGCCTTCAGGTACTCGTGGTAGTCCGCGGGGACCTTGGAGCCCAGGCCGTTCAGCAGCGCGAGCAGCACCTCCTCGCCCTGGCGGGTGTCGTAGAGCGCGCCGATGGCGGGCTGCTGGAGCGTGAGCAGGCCCTCGCCGCCGTCATGGTCGCCCCAGGCTTCCAGCCAGTGGTGCTCGGGCAGCAGGAGCTGGCACTGGGCCGCGGTCTCGTCCTCCTGCAGGCCGATCCAGACCCGCAGCGGCACCTTGGCCACGGCCGCGGCCCAGGCGCCGGCGTCGGGCCAGGCGTAGGCCGGGTTCACCCCCCACAGCAGGACGGCGGCGCACTTGCCCGCGGCCATGGCCTGGACCGCGCCGTCCAGGTCGCGGGCGCCGGCCGGGGCTTCGGCTTCCCGGAAGTCCAGGGTCTCGACCCGGAGCATGGCGTTGAGCAGGCCCACCGCCTGGTGGGTTTCCGGAGGCATCCCGTCCCCGCACAGGACCAGCGCTTCCGGCCCGGCGGTCCGGAGATCGGCCAGCAGGGCCTTCCAGGCCTTGGCCGGGACCAGGCCGTCCGGGACGGCGGCGACGGGGGCCAGGTCCACCCCCGCGGGCAGGGCCACGCCGTGCTTCTCGTGCAGCGCCCTGGCCAGGGCGAAAGCCACCGCCGCCGTCCGGGACGGCGGAACGGGAAAGCGGTGGTCGGCCTTGGCGCCGGTGAGGGTCATGGCCCCTTCCAGGGCCCACAGCCGGTTCATCGGGCCGTCCGGGCTCTGGGGGCGCCGCTTTTCGGTGAAGGCGCGGATGGCCGCGGGATCGTCGCCGTTGAGGAAATCCGCGCCGAAGGAGACGATCACCTTGGCCTTGCCCAGGCGCGGAACCGGCGCCAGGGCGGCTCCCGAGGCCGGCTCCCAGGCCAGGTGCCGGAGCCCCGGCAGGGCCTTGGCCAGTTCATCCACCAGGGCCTTGCGGGTGGGCGACTCCAGGGCGCCGGTGACCAGCAGGACCTGCGTCCCGGCGGCCCTGGCCGCGGCCAGGGCCTTGACGATCCGCTGCTCGGCCTCGTCCCAGGCCACCTCCCGGCCTTCCTGCCGGGGACCCCGGAGCCGGTCCGGATCGTACAGGCGCAGCACGTCGGCCACGGCCCGGGGCGAGGTCTTCCCCCGCAGCACCGGATGCTCGTCGTTGCCGGTGATGTGGATGGGCCGGCCCTCGCGGGTCTTCACCAGCACGCTGTAGGCCCGGGGGCCTTCCTGGAAGGTGGAGGCGTAGTAGTTGGCGACGCCGGGCACCACCTCCGGCGGACGCCGGGTGTAGGGAACGATCGCGCCGCGGGTGCCGCGGGAGCAGGCGGTGGCGGTGGCCACGGCGGTGGTGGCGCCCACCAGCTCCAGGAAGCGCCGGCGGGAGAGGCCCGCGGGCGGCAGGTCGGCGCCGGGGGCGAACTCGGGCCGGGTGGCCTCCAGGGCCTCGGGCGACGGTTCGCGTTCCTCCAGGGAACGCCAGGCTTCCGGCGGGGTTCGAGACTTTTCATCCACGGCGCTTCACCGATCCAAGGGGGGGTTTGATAGAGGGACGTCCTTGCGGACGCGGATGGGCGGGCGTTCCGGAACCTTCGGCGCCCGGCTGGAGCATCGGCCCCAGGTCCAGGAACCCGAGCCCGAGGGCCGCCGCCAGGAGGAACAGGTCGCCCAGGAACCCCACCCGGCTCAGGCCTGCCGTCGATGCTTTGGAAGTTCTTTCAACCATGCTGGTTCGCCTCTTCAATGCATTGCTACCGGTGGCATACCCCGCACTGCTCGGCCCCTTTGCGGATGGACGAACCCGCGGGCAGGGCCGCGTGGGGATCCCGGTGACAGCCCAGGCAGTTGCCCATGCGCATGGACATGTGCTGGGAGACGACGTCCATGGCCTGGACCTCGCCGTGACAGGTCTGGCACGCGATGCCTCCGTTCACGTGGGGACGGTGATCGAAGAAAACGTGGT
>Ga0302320_10009469_pt1 | contig 20925 bp, 12 predicted proteins | sample Bog_T0_3_FD_202130 | JGI IMG/M metagenome (GOLD analysis project Ga0302320, IMG submission 202130) | Peat permafrost microbial communities from Stordalen Mire near Abisko, Sweden - Bog_T0_3 | ecosystem: Environmental > Terrestrial > Soil > Wetlands > Peat | place: Sweden: Abisko, Stordalen Mire...
TAAGGTCATCCTCTAGGATGGCATCTTCCACGACCACTTCCACCCAGGTGCGCAATGCGCCAGTCCCGGCTTTAATGGCTTTGATCGCCTCCTCCAAGCCTGCAACGGTGGTGCGCACCTGCACCAGACGACGGAAAACCGGGATGGGCAGCGCATATTGCGTGATGCCGCCCATGATCACATCCAGTATCCGCACCTCTTTGGCATCCTCCGCCTCGCTGAAGCTCAAGGCAATGGGCGAACCCGCATAACGCACGCGCCCCGCCGGGTCAGCCTGCGGACGGTGCAAGTGGCCCAAGGCCACGTAGGCAAACGTGGCCGGAAACGACTCTGCCGTGATGGCTCCCAGGCCGCCAATGTGAATGTCCCGTTCGCTATCCGAAGTTTTTGCCCCCAATACCGTCAGGTGCCCCGTGGCCACGGCCGGACAATTCACCGCCGCAGCCTCAACCACCGCCGCAGCCTCTGCATAACGCTCCCGGATGCCAGCCACGATCTGTGCGCGAATGTCATCAGCACTTTCACCCGCCTTCCCGGTGCGCAAATCGCGGTCCCGCAGAAATGGCAGCATGGCCAAAAGCACTTTGGGGTCCTGCGCATTGGGCAGCGCCAGCAACCGCGCCGCCGGTGTTTCCGCGAGAAAGCCCACCACATGGACATGCAAGGCTTGCAACGCCTGCCGGGGAGCCTCCAATTGCGCGGCGGAATCGTGATTGCCCGCGATCACCGCCAGCACGCAATCGCCCTGATGGAAAAGGGCCGAGACAAAATCGTAATAACGCCCTAAGGCCGATTGCGGCGGATTGGCGGTGTCAAAGACATCCCCGGCCAGGATGATGGCATCCACTGCATGTTCCTTTATCGCCGCCAGCAGCCAGGTCAGAAAAAGCTGATGCTCCTCATCGCGAGTCTGGTCATTGAGCAACTTGCCGAGGTGCCAGTCAGCCGTGTGCAGAATGCGGAAGGCATCCTTGGACTTCACAGGGATGGTGGGATCAGCAGCCATGGCTCATTTCTCCTCCTTTGCACGCAACGTGATCAACTTTGCGAGGGCTCACCCGCTGTAGGCTGTCGTAAATGCGTTTCATTTAGTTTTGGCTGGGGTCGCAACCGGCATATTATCAGAACCCCGCCACTCATCCGGAACCAGCGCCGGCGGCTTAGTCCACGGAACTTCCACGATGGAATCCTGAAACCATTGGTCGCGTAGATTGGCGTGCTCCGTAACGATGATTTGGAAGCCTGGGACTTCCTTAGTGGCAAAGTTATAGAGCATCAAAAACAGTTTCCGGACTTTTTCCAAATCGGAGTCCCGCTCCGTTTCCTCGACTGAACCGGAGGCGGACTTGTAAACCTGTTCAGATGGGAAATAGACCTGAGTCGGCTGGTCCAGAAAGAGGAAAGACGGCATCGGTTTGCGATTTGTCGAGGCAAAGCGATGCAAAGCGAGCAGCGCCCCTAAATGGTAGGCCAAATGGTTTGCGCCACCCCCGGTCTTGTTCATCGGAACCGGCCGCTCCGGACGATCCGCGACCACTGTGAGCTGACTAAAGTCGAGCCGGAATGGAAATTCAGAAAACTCCGCTTCCAGCTCTTTTACATAGCGACCGATCTGATTGGAAATGATGTTCAGCGCCGAAGCCAGACGTTCCGCACTATCGTCCGAACCCGAGGCTTTTTCCAATTGCGCCACCAAGGACTGCAACTCCTCCACTCGTATTCTAAATCGTGCAACGTCATCGTCCGGCCGGTAGGTTTCCAGGAACCAACTGACGCGGCCGACAATTTTGGCTGCGGCGGCGTTACGGTTGCCCATTTCCGCAATGGCAGCGTTGGCGGCAATGGCCGCCGCGAGCGCTTCCTCTTTGCTGCGCAACCTTTGGTTAATTTCGCCAATCTGAATTTGGAGTTTTTGACTGTATTCCTCCAACTGGGGGCGTTCACCGACCACCGCTTTGAGTTCCCGATCCAAGGATTGAAGCTCTTGAACGAGGACTTTGCCGATGGGAGTTTCGAGGCCGAGATTCACGGGGGCAAAGGGCCATTGCCATTCGCCAGTCTCAGGATGCTTGGGGAGGGCTTCGATTGATTCCAGCCTGCTCTTTTGCTCCTGCGCTTCGGTGGTAAAACCATCCTCTTTTTCGGCAAAGAGGCGAGTCGCCCGAAACATCTCGTTGGCCGCCGTCCGTTCTTTGCGGATGGCGGCGATTTCGTCTTCCAATCCGGCAATTCTCCGCATGTCCTCTTCTGGAATCGCGGCTGGTTTCCATTTTGTGATGCCAGTCAGCGTTTCCAAAGCCTCCTTGTTATTGGTTGGGACCGGTCCCCGGGCAAGAATTCCGACCTGCTGAGCTTCGGACATCAGGCCAACGGCCCGAATGCTGAGCTGTTCACTGAACTGCTGAGCCTCGGACCATTGCTTTTGCGCAATTTTCAAATCCCGGCGGGCACTCCGCAGCTTAAAGTCGGTTTCCAACCGGTCATCCGGTGCAATGCCGAGAAGGATCGGAAGGGTGTCTTTTATGACTTGCGGCATGAATGGCTCGTTCTGCCGGTAAAAGAGCTGCTCCTTGTTCGCAATCAGGCCCTGTTTCTGAAACAAATAAAAGTACGTGTGTTTGATGGTCGCGATATAGGAGTCGCGACTTTGCTTTTCCGACACTTCTGTGCGATTGGCCGGAATGCCGAGCAAACCAGAAAGCAGGGAGGCAACCGCATCATCGTCCGCATTCTGGCGTAGTTCGGCAAAAGGAGGCGGTTCCACGGTTGCTCCGCGCCGGATCATGGCCCGGGAACAACTCGCAGCATTGGGTGCTGGTGCTGGTTTTCCAATCATCACCTGCTCGCCGGGGAATTGAAAGATGACGGCATACCATGCGACCTTGTCCCGGATGGGACCCTCGGGGATATTGAAATCGCTCCTGCCCATGCAATACTCGACAATGTCCGAGAGCGCCGATTTGCCGGTTGACGAACGCCCCGTGACAATATTGAGGCCAGTGACTTTGAGGGAAATTCGCCTCATGTCGCCCGCGTGACTGTATATGACAATGTCCCGAATATTCATGGTCTGATTCCTAGAGTTGTGTAAATGGTTACCCGATCGTTGATTAACGCCAGTTTTTTACCAAGGGAACGAGCGACCGTCTGACAATCCTTGGTATCTTGGGATCCGCCGATGGTCTTACGCATCGTATTATCGCGCAAGACTATTGCCCCAGCGTCATTCACCGTAATCACGCCGCAGGCCATCAGGTAGCCGAACGCTTCCATGGTATAAGGCAAAAGGCCGCGCGCTCGTTGTGCCAAATCAATCCTAATTTCCGGGTGTTCTTCAAGGATATTGGTGAGGTAAGAGCGATTGGCTTCCTTTAATTGATCCCGTGTCCGCTTATGCAGGCACAGGGGCAGGATCAACAAGGTGAGTGAAAACGGCATGGGGCGACTGGCCGCCTCGGTAAACCCTTCCACGCCCCGGGCTAACACCAGGCCGCAGAATGCGGGATTGAACAGATTGCGAACCTCGCGGGGACGGTGGCTCCACGGCTTCATGCGGCCCTCCCATGAAGAATTTCGGCCATACGCTCGGTGAAACGAGGATGCCAGTGGACACGCGGGCCTTCCTCATTCGCGAGCATGTGGTAACTGCCCATGACAACATACGTCGCGGTCACATCAGCGCGGATGCGAAGATTGGGATGATCTCTGGTTGAAAGGTTGGTAAATAATTTACGCCCGGTCGCCTGAAGGACCGATTCTGGACTATCTGCTTTCAACTCATCAAAGATGATTTCACGAATTCTCGCCCATTCATCTACCAGCCGATCGTCGTATTTTTCAATCTCACCGGTCAACGTGACGTTTTCGCGCTGCCATTTCCCTCGCTGCTCAAAGGCCCGGTAGTAATCCAAAATCGCGCGGGTAATACGGCCAGAACCGAGCCCGACCGCCCGCAACTGTTTTACGAAATAGCGATCATCGGAATCCGGATTCACACCTTGCACCGGCTCCGCATTTTCAAAATCAATGGGAAGATTATCCTCCCGGAATTGCTCGGTGATAGAACTGAGCATCTCCGAGACTTCCGAACTGCGGAAGGGATCCTGCCGGTTGCCGGTCAGCAGTTCAATGCACTCGTTGGTCCACCAGCCCTCCAGACGCTCATACACCGGACGACGGAATTGCGTCCGCACCGTCCGCAGCTTTTCGGTGATGATCAACTCGGGAACATCTTGGATTCGTTCAAGGCAATCGTAGATGGTGATCCGGCGAAAAAAGTCGGACCATTGGTCTTGAGGTAGCTGGGTAAGGAGATCGGTGGTCTTTTTAATCGTCTTGGAATCCGAACCAGCTAAAACCTCAGTGATACGCGCGGAAAGTTTTCCGTCCAGCGGCGTATTGGGCAGAAAAGAAGCCAATAAGGATCCAACCTGTACAGTTCCCGTGGTGCAGAGGATATATTTGGCCGACGAAGGCTTTTTTGTCTCGTTGAGATAGTTGGTAAGCCATATACGAACTGACTTCCAAAAATCTGGTGACAGATCCGTTAGCGCGTCCCCTGGAGCTTTATGCTTGAGCGATGCCAGGATGCGGCCCTCGTCCGCGTCAGTGAAATCAATGTCGTCATCCTTTTCAATAAAGCAGGTGGTTTCCTCCGGTAGCCGGAGGATTTGCAGCAACGCGTAGCGGAGTTGATACAGATAACCCAGAGCCGGTTCCGAGGCTGAAAATTGAGATGCTTCGTCAGGCATAGGTCATTCATCCTCCTTGGGCGCAAGCAGCGGCGATGGGGGCGAGAGCTTCGCCGAGTTTCAGGTAATTGTTTTTCACGCCGTCATCAAGGTCGAGTTTGATGCGTTGTTGGGCGAGCGAGTGGACTACTTCGCGCTCCCAGTCAGCGAGCTTGGTGAGGTTTTGAACTCGTCGTTTCATTGAATTTTGTTCGCCTCCAGGTATTCCAGGGTTTTGGTGTTGTTGTGCGGGCGAATTCCGTCGATGGGATAAACGATTTTACCCGGCTTATCCAGTGCGATAAAATGGGCAGTCGCACGTCCAATCAGATTGCTTTCACGAATCAGACGGACACGCCAGTTGGGCGTATCCGGGGCTGGTTCATACTCCTCGATCAACTGCGCACAACTTTTCCCGATCAATTTCAGCACAAAAGCTTTCAGAGCCTCCCCCCGCGATGGGAGGTTGGGATCTGTGAAGCTGCGGAATTCATTATAGTTCTCAATCAGACAGTATTTGGGCAGGTTCTTTGTGTGGAACCAAGAGCTCCAATAGCAAAAGAAGTTTCCGTCGCCGATGGTAAAAAAGGCACGGCGAATTTCCGGGGTGATGCCATTTCCGAACTCGCGCTCAATGACGGATGCAACCTCTGCGAGCAGTGCGAAATCGAAATTCTCGGAAGTCGGATCGTTATTCACGCAATCCAAAGCAAATGAGATCCGGCCTAGCAGGAAATGCGTATCCTCAAGCCGGTGCAGAAGCCTCTTTTGCCCCGGATTGTGAACAAGCAAGCGAGCTTTGCGTTGCTCTTCCGCAACTTGCATGCTGGCAAAGCGCGACTGGATTTTGGTGCAAGCGAGGAATTCATAGATCGAATTTGTTCCTTCTGCCAGTTCGTCGATTAAACGAATTTCCGCAACGAAGTTTTCTGGACGATCAGCGACACTGCGAGCGATAACATTGCGCAAAACCCGCCTCCAATCGGCCATTTCTTCCGGGGAAATAGAAGCCTTGGCCTCGTGAAGCCTCACTTGGGCATACAGAATCAAGCGTCTTTTATATTGCGGTCCGGAGGTCTGGATGACCTCTTCCAAAATCGATTTGTGCGAAGGTGTTGAAGGATCGGGGAATTCCCAGTGCAAGCGAGCTTCATTCAGCAAAGCTCCGAGTTTTTCGGAAAGCAGCTCAAGGCGATCCCGCAGCTCGCTGTAGGAAGATGGCTCCTTGAAATCTTCCGGTTCCATGGCCTCCGGGTCATTCAGTAAACGCTGAAGAACATCGGCGACCGTTTCAGCCACCATGGTGTGCCTAGCAATCGAGCAGGCGAGGGAATGGGCGATGAAAGAAAGGAACGCAGCATCAATTCGCTTTAGTCCCGACTCTTCGTTCGGACAAAGCTTCCAGAAAACATCGGTCCAGCGGGTATCAACTCGAATCGCGAACCGATCTTTCGTGCTGAGATCGTCCTCCCAGCACTCATCTACAACCCGCTTGCCAAGCAAGGCCTTGAAGCCTTCGAAAGGCGTGAGCGGCTTTCCGCGGGCATTCATTTTGATGTAGAGATCATCGGACAGACCGAATTTCTCCAATTCCACCAAAAGGAAACGAATGGGGGCAGAATCCCCGGTGGCCGTCAGCCGATTCCAGAGATCGTGTGGCCATTTTATTGACGAGATTTTATCCAAAACGGCGAGCATGCCGGCTACCGTCGGGTCAAACTCCCACGCCCCCACAAACCATGGGTAATCCCTGATTCGTTGGCTCAAGGAATCTTGTGCAGATGTTCCATCTACAATAACGGTCTCCTGGACCATCCTTTCGCAGAAACGTCGGGAACTGGCGCGCGTATCATAGGAAAACCTGCTCAGGATTGGAGCGTAAACATCAGCGGATAGCCCGGCTGCCCGCGCAGCATACCAATGCAATAGAAAAAGAGTCGTGAGTCGTTGCTGCCCATCCAATGGACGAAAAAAACCGTCCTTTACGTCACCATATATGAAATCCAACTCTATCGGATCCCCGATAACTGCGGATCTGAGAGCACCCAAGAACTCGTCTATGACTTTTGTTTTGGTTTTCCTGCCCTGCGCATAGTCTCTTTGTATAACCGGGATCTGAACGGCATGACGATTTAGCAACTCCCAAAAGGAAAGCCGTTCAAAATGTGAGGAGGGTGCGCTCATTGCGTCTGGCCTTTCTTTTCGGCAGAAAATGATTCCAGAGTGTTTTGTATCGCCTCAAAATAAGCTTGGCGGTCAGCCTCGGACCAGAAGGTGAATTCCTTAACGGAGTTTGTGTAATACTTCATGAAGGCATTTTTGGTCGCGATAGGGACGAACGTTCCCTCGCGCTCTTTTTCGATGATTGTGGCCCGCTTTGCCGGAAAAACTGCATTTCCATACCCTCGATTTGTGCCGCTATCAAGCAGGGCAAGATTGCTCAAATCGTTGATACTTTCGGGTTCACCCTTTTCTGAAAAACTCCTCAGCACCTCCAGATAAATGTCCCCAAACTCATTTTCGACCCACTCGGAATTGTTCAGGAACATTGCAGCTTTTGCTTTCAGTTGTTCGTCACGCAAGTGTCCAGCAGCGTCGCTCAGCCATTCGCGCTGATGACGCTCGGATTCAGGGCGTTTTTCCCTGACGGAGTGGATGTGCTCCACATCCCATTTCTGCTTTTTATAGCGGTTGAAAGGGAAACGGAAGTGCTCTTCCCGGCTCTCCAGAGTCGTCAAGATATTGTGGAGGAGCAGGACTGCTCGAACCCCGCCATGTCCGTATTCCAACGAGTCCAATTGTTTGGGCAAGGTCGCCTGAATCCAGCTTTTCAATCTCACTCTGAACTCGGATTTACGAAGCCCTTTGGACTCCTCCCACAGTGTCTTCAAGGAGGTGCTGGTCGCAATGAGATAGCCGATTAAGTGGTAGAGTTCCCAGTCCAGATACCAATCTTGGAGTTGTTGAAAGCAGTCTTTGACTTCCTGCCATTTCTTCAAAACGGTGTCGAGCTCGTTTGGAAAATCGTGGGCGTACTCCCGAAATAGGTCGTAACTGTCGGCATCGTCGCTTTCGGTTAACAGCCGAAAAACTAGGTCGATACGTGTTTCCACTGGATCGCTCGGGCCGGTGAGGAAATACCAGAACTTGTCGTCGTGGAGCGCGGCTTCAGTGCGATCCCACTCTCCAGAGATCTCCATTTGTCGAAGCAGTGCAAATTTTGTCTCCTCGGATGAGGCACCAGGCTTTTGGAAGTTGGTACTTTTCAGGAACAAGCCGCGAATGAGCTCGGCATTGGTCAGGGGGATTTTCCCGCGATTGATTCGGGTAAAAATCTGCACACCATCAGAACCTGACGGTTCATACCAGATCACCCGAACCCGGCGTCGGAATATACTCGTGAACTGGTCTTTATCCAGGGTGCTTCCAAGATTTTTCGCCCATTCCCCGATGGTTTGGTATGCCTTCGAAATGTAAGCAAAATCAATGTTTTCATCGTTGAAATAGACCGATCCGTCTTCCTTCACCGCGAGACTCTCTAAAAATTCTTGGGTCTTCTCTCTTGAGGCGTAATGCAGTGAAAGCACAGGGTCTTTGTCCCGGCCCGGCCACCTTTTTTTGATGTAGCGGGTAATCAAGTAAATGGTAGTCAAGCGTTGCTGTCCATCAATTACCTCCCATTGCCCGGAATTCATGAGACGAACCACCAAAGGTTGGAGACAGTAAAATTCCTCCGGGTCGCGTGACTTTTGCACGGAAAACTGCCGAATATCATCCAGCAGGTCGCGCACTTCGTCCGAGGTCCAGCGATAACCCCGTTGATAAGACGGCACGAAGAAGCTTCGTTGGCTCAAGGTCTCGACTGATGGTGTCTGATTTTCAATTTCGGTGTTCATTCGTCCTCCTTGGCCGCCAGGCCGGCGATGGGGGCGAGGGCTTCGCCGAGTTTCAGGTAATTGGTCTTCACACCGTCATCGAGGTCGAGTTCGATGCGGGCTTGGGCCAGCGGCAACAGGGTCTGGCGTTCCCACTCCTCACATTCGGTGAGGATTTTGGTCAGCTTGTCGGCTTCCTTGCGGGCATCCGTTTTGGCTTTGGCCGTGCTGGCGGTGGTTTGCTCCTGAACCAGGTGCGGAATCCGGTTGCGCAGCTTCACCTGATAGTCACGCAGGTAACGGTTCAACACCAGGTTCATCGTGTCTTTGGTGTAGCGGTGCAGGTAGATGAGGCACTGAAAACCTTTTCGGGGGCTTTGAACCATCCAGTAAATTGGGCGCTTCCTGTAGCCATAGGCCCGCTCGTTGCTAAGGTGATTCTTGTAAAAGTCGTTCAGGAAATAGTCGCGCAGATTTTTGCCAAGCGATTCCTCGATGAACTGGAGATTTTCGCGCAGCGTGGCTTCACCAAAGGTGGCGCGTAGGAAATCTCGGGTGCGGGCCACGACGTCGTCCTCGAACCATTCGCCGTCGAGCACGGGAATGATGCCGTCTTCATCCGGGGTGAAGGTGAGTTTGTCCAGCGGGCGATTCACCTTGGCCAGATATTCTTTCACGGTGTCGCCGGCGTTGGCGAGGATGAGGCCGGGATGATCCAGCGAATAGCGCCCCATCATGCAGCCGACGGCGTAGGAGAGCAAGGCGGCCATGTCCTTCTTGGCATCGGGACGGGCGAGGGTGATATGCTCCTCTGGCACTTCGGGCTTCAGTTCGTCCTGCAAGCCGTAGGCGGCGATGAAGAGCCGGTTGTTCTCCGTCTCCAGTTCCTGCATCCGGCGGATGGCGGCGGTGCCCTGCGCCTCCCAATTCCGCCAACTCGCCTCCAACGTCGCGCCCTTCAGCCCAGGCCGCAGCAACGCCTGGTCCCGGAAGTCCCACGAGGTCTCAAAGTTGTCCCAGTCGGTGCGGGCGAGTCCGACTAACTGTTGAGCGTTCTCAGATACTTGCGTCCCAGGTTCGCGATACGGGAGATCACGAATCTGCCCGACCTCGAATCCAACAGCGGGGCTCAGAATACTCAAAAAGCGGGAGATAACATTGCTGTTCAGCAACGAGAGAACTGCGGGTAAGGAGTTACTCGTAAATACCCCGGGGCCTTTGTGGCCGATAATGAATCCAGGATCGAAAAGTCGAAATGAGGGGCTGCTAATCGAGATTAGCGACCAAGTGACGCCCGGAAGAAAATAGGCATTTTCGTTCCTGATTACTGAGCGTGGGCGAAATGCCTTGAGGTCTCTACCGTCACCCTCCCAATCAACCACATACTCGTTGTTGCCATACCAGCGGCGGAAGGCCCCGCCCTTGTTGAAGGGAAACCACCTCCGTCCTGATTTTATTGCCAACTCGTTGCCTGGGAATCTGAGTCCTAAACGATCCGTCCCGACTTCATGCCAAAGTCTGAGAAACCGATTGTCATCTGCGGTCGCCAGCCCTTGTCGAACCTCCGCGACCGCTCCGAATAGTTGGCTGGCGGCGAATGCCTTACGCTCGGCATCTGAAATCCAGTAGGCCACAACTTCACCGGGCAGTTTTTCAAAGTCTTTCGAGCAGGCAAAATGGGGTTGCACGTTGAAGAACCGTGCCTGCAATTCTTCATTGCTGGCTACACTGCCTGCCTTTTCAAATAGTCGTCGATAGGTGCCGCGATGCGTTGGCTGGAAAGAGTTCTGTAAAACAAAACTGCAGCTGCCGAAGTCGGATCCCCAAATGCCTCGACCATTGTGAACCAAACTCTCAATCCTTGCGGTCGCAAAAAGGCGCTTCCGCATCTGTGAGAACGATGACAAAAACATCCAGTTCGGAATGGTGATCATTCCCACCAAGCCTGCGGGCAGGCAGAGAGTGAGGTTCCTTTGGATAAAGCATGCATAGAGGTCGGCTTTAGCGTCTCCAAACTCGGTGTTAACAAATCTTTTGAGCGCAGGAGCAAAGAACTTTCCCCCCATATACGGCGGGTTTGCCACGACGACATGATACCGCTGGGTGAGCGCCTCGGCTTGTTCGAGCACGCGCAGGACTTTGGCGTGAATCGCACCGACCATCAGATCACCACCATTTACTATTTGCGATTGACGATTGATGATTTGGGAACGGGCCGATTGGATTTCCGATTCCGTCAAGCACGGCTGAATCAGTGAGCCAAAATTCTTGGCCTCTTCAAACTGGTAAAGAAACCTAGCTAACTCCGGGTGAAGCTTCGATGGTTGGACGTCTAAGGCATTGAAATAGGCCGACAGTTCCCCTTCACCAAAGCGCACCTCGCGCAGTTCGATGATATTGGGCCGGACGAGGTGTCCCGCTTGAAAGAAGCGCCGGGATTTTTCCCGAGCCTTGAAGACCAACGCTAATTCTGCCAACTGGGCCGCACGCGGACAAATTTCCAAGCCGAAGAGATTGTGCCGCAGGATGAGACCAGGAATGTCGCTGGGCGCGTAGCCTTCCTCCTCGTAAATTAGCGCGAGCAGGTCAAAGGCGTAGGTGAGCATGTGCCCGCTGCCGGAAGCGGGATCGAGCAGACGAATTTCTTCGGGCTTGCTGAGTTTTAGAAAGTCGGTTTCGGCCTCGCCCTCAATGTAATAGGGCATGTGATCGCGCAGCTTGGAGCCGGGATGATTCAACAACCAGAGCCGGCCCAGGGAATTTTCGACGAGGTAACGAACAATCCAATGCGGGGTGAAAAGCTGGGTGACGGCCGGAATATCTTCCGTGGGCACGGCGCTTTTGCGGGCCATGACCTGATCTTTCTTTTCCGAAATGTAGAACTGGTAAAGCCAGCCAAGGAGTTCCACCTCGCCACAATCCTCATCGCTGATCTCGGTGCGAAAGCCGTGGACGATGGAATGCTCGGTCAACAGATCATCCGGCAGGAGTAACTCGGTTTCGTCATCAAGCTTTTCAAAAATATCCGGCAACAAGGCGTGGTAGAAATGGCAGGCCGCCAGCACGAGGCTGCGATAAACCTCACCCTGTGCATCCGGCGAGGGAATCTTGCCATCAAGGAGATTATTGATCCGCTGGGGATTGGTGTGCGGCTGAAGCTCCGCAGGCAGGGTGCCGGAGCGGGTGAGCTTGAGCAACTCTGGCTGCGTCTCCGCCGGACTGGCCGGCGTGAGCACACGGCAGCGAAAAGGATGCCAGCCGCGTGCATCCACGAAGCGGAGCGCGGCGAGGCGGTTGAACCAGGTATAGGCCACGCGCTCAATAAGGCCGGCGCGATCCGCCTGCTCAAGTTTGCGCAACGCCGCCACTTGCGAAGCGTAGGTGGTCAGGAAATCCGGGGTCTTGGCCGTCAGCACAAAATCCAATTTGCGCGTGACCGCCTCCATGAGCTGGCGGCGGACGTCCGGGGCGAAGGTTTTGAGGGCGGCGGTGTTCATGAAAGTGGCATGACGCTAGGTTTTGGCAGCCAGCATGGATTGCAAGAATCCAAAGCTTTGAGGCTGTTCGTCCAGTGCCCCGGTCTTTTTAAAATACGCCAGCGATTGCTCGAAGGAGCCAAAAGGCATGTGGCTGTTCAGTTCGATCAACTTGCGGGCAAATGAAACAAAAGGTTCGGGATTACTGTTCACCGTCAAGGCTTCGAGCACCGTCAGGTAATCGCTGCGAAGGGATGTCGGAAGGATCAGGCGCGCCTGCCCGGCGGCTTCCAGTTCGGCGTTCATGCCCAAACGGGAAATGCGACCATTGCCATCGTTAAATGGGTGTACCTCTGCGATCAGAAAAAGGACGTAGAGGGCACGAGCGGTGGGTGAAGCGAGGTCACGCCTGGCCGGCCAGCCATGCACCAAAGTTTCAGCCACCAAGTCTGGAGCGACAAACATGCGGGAACCGAATTGGTTGGGGGTGTTTTTGAAAACACCCGGCTCAATAGTTAAACGGCTGGCCATCATTCGGGCATGCCTGCGCTTGAGCAATTCAAGCAGATGGGTTTCATCCTTCGGCACTTCGCCGCTGATTTTTGGATCAATGATCAGCCGGTAGGTTTCGAGGATGTCATGAGCGTCGTCGGGGCGTTTTTTTTCCAATGCCTTGGCTGCCTCCCGATCATAAACAATGACCCGGGCTTCCTCGACCGTGAATTTGGTACCCTCAATGAAATTGGAAAAATAGGCTTCCCAGAAGGCGCGATTTTCCAACTCATTCAACTGCGGCCATGGTAATTCCAAGAAGCGCTCGGCAGCCAGACGGGCGTGGAGAGTTCCGAAAAGCGTCATGCGTTCGGGATCATAAGGCTTGCCTCGGGCACGAAAACGCATGAAGTCGGTGGTGAGCCGATGGCTTGAGGTTTCGCCTTTGATCGCAGCCACCAACTGATTGAGTTCCTGCTGCTCGCGGTCCCAGCCAAAACCAGCGGATAATCCTTCTGCCTGCTGCCGGAGTTTATCGAGCCAGCCGATCCCGAAAATGCGAAGGTGGCGATCCAACCAGCGTTCTAGGTCGGCGGTGGAAAGCGTTTTGGGTTCGTCGCTGCCATGGGCCCGGGCAATTTGTAGATTCTCAAGCACCGCCCGGGCTTGGCTGGACGTGAACAACTCGTGACCATCACCCAAGGGAGTCCGGGCATCGTCGGCTTGCGGTGCGGGGCCGCGCCAGATGCGAATCTCCAATCCGGGAAGTTTGCGGACGGGAGCCACCGCGTTGGGCAGGGTCAGATGAAGCTTGCCCCCAGGCGAAACATTCCCTTCCAAAGCTGATCTATGGCTGATCAATGCCCTTGGATAAAAGTGAGCGGCGATTTCAAGCCGATGCCGGCGCACAATATCCTCCGGTGACGAAGTCAGGTCATCGGTGTAAAGCTTGGAGGCAAGCTTCCGCAGCTTTCCCGTTTTTACAGACCGGGAGACTTCAAGGGCTTTTGCGACGTTGGCAAAAATAATGGCCATACTATTTTTATGTGATTTGACGACTCAAAGCGGCCAAAATGATATTTTTAATTAAATTAAACACATTTTTTGATATTTTCCACGCAATTTAAATTAAATTGCAAAAATCCTATAGACTACCCCGACTGGCTGACCGGCTTTCTCAGCTAAATGGAATTAATATTTTCATATAATTTGGCGGATCAAAGTGGTCAGAATGATATTTTTGATTAAATTAAACACAGAATTTGATATTTTTAACATAAATAGATTTGGTTCCACCAAAAACGCAAGCGGTGGAATTACGCACGATAAATGGTTCTAGTTTATCGCGCTTTAATTTGTTTATCATATTGATTCATAAGCTGATACGATTTCCGTTTTTCAGCTCCGCTTGAGCCGCCTTACGCAGGGCCGCAAGCCATTGATCAAGATCCGCCTCGGTGGCGATATAGGGCAAACTGCATTGCGGGCGCAGACTGGTGGCTGGTGTATAGTGAACCGGCGGTGCGGTTTTATCACCGGGATTGCCAGGGGCGGTTGGACCCGGTGCTGCAAGCCGGGCGGCCAGGGCCAACTGGGCTGGATAATCCTGGGTGAGGTAACGTTGGAGCCGGTCGCGGATACCCGTGACGAAACGGGCGGACTGGATGGCGGCACAAGCCTCAACGGTGGGCGCAAGCACTTGGACGCAGGCAGCGTCATTCAGCCGTTTGAAATCTTCGACGGCATGGAGCCGGGCAGCCTGTGTTTCCAAAGTGGCCAGAGTCTGATTCCGCTCCCTGTTTAGCAGGTCCGCGAGGATGCCACGCAACTTGGACACCGCTGATTTGGCCTTCGGCACAATGTTGCCCCGATACGGATGACCGGATGCGGCCAAATCCCGCAGGGGTTGCACCTCCAACGCCGGGACTTCGGCAAAATTCGCATCCTCTTCCCGCAGAAAGGTGATGGCCTCATCAAACGCGGCCCGTTGGGGACCGTGCATGAACGCCTTGATCGGCGACAGCACATCATCCTTCGCTGTGAGCAGATCAACCGAAAAATCCTTCAGGTGGTTGAGGAGATAGGTGTAATCCTTTTCCGCAAGTCCATCGATTTTGCCAATGATGGGGCGCAGCGGTTCCAGAAACGGATACCGGGCAACCTGATCGAGCAGCATGGTGAGATCCCGGACTTCAGCGGCAAGAGCCTCGGAAGTAAGCTGCCCGACGGAGCGGGCTTCCGTGCCGGTGTTTGGACGGTCAAAAAAGTCATGATGGAATGCCTTGAGGGCATTGACCTTGGTGGCATCAAACTGCTCCTGCATGCGGACCTTCACACTGCCATGCTGGCGCGAATTTTTCAGATGTTCCAGGGCGCCGCGCGCGTCAAGCAACTCCGCGGTGCGCAGTTCGACTTTCCCCATCCTGAACAAGCGGGCGACCAGCGTCAAAACCGCCATGGGATACCAGCCGTAAGGACGCTTGCCAAAATTGCGGAGGATTTCCTCAATGGAGGTGCGCTCGCCGTTGTTTTGGTTGCGCATGACGTAGGTCAGAATCTCTTGCTCCGCCTCGGATACCGTCTGCGTGCCGCTGGTCAGGAGGTCGTCTTGGGCCAGCAATGCATTAGCCAGCGCGGTTTCGTCATAGCCCCCTTTGAGCATCCGCAGATTGGGGAACGAGAAAGAAACAAGTTCCTGGCAGGCTTTGGCAAAACGGTTGCGGGCGTCGCCTTCGCCGACAGTATCCAGCCGGGAACCATTGAGATACAGCGGGGCTTTGCCGAGAAAGTGGCCAGCTAGATCCTGCATGGCTGTGCGCCGGAGACTGTTCTGCTGGCTGCGCTGGTCGAGGATGGCCTTGCGCGAGGGGTCCCCACTCCCGGAGTTTTGCTGGACGTATTTCTGGGTTTTAAGGAAGAGCCGGGCCTGGTCGGTCAGGGTGGTATCGGCCGGCAGGACGGCGAGCAGTTCGGCCTTGCCGGTGTTTTGCGCGGCCAGCGTGGTGGCATCGGTGTGATTCGGATGCTCAGTGGTGACAATATTGAGGGCGATGTCCGCCTCCCGGCCAATGAGCGAATCATCCAGTTTGCGGGCGTAGGAATAATCCTGTCCGTTGCCTTCGTAACGAATCTTGGGGTCACGAAGGACATCAGCGAACAGCACCTTAGCGAGGAGTTCGGCTACCATTGAGTCATCAATCTCGGTGTTTTTGATCTCCACCTCGATGTCCTTTTCCGTATCCGTAAGGAACTCGTAGATGTCCCCATTACGCTGCAAGTAGGACTGGCTTTCCAGCGAAGCCAGGGCCTCCAACACGGCTTTTTCGTGGGCGCGAATATCTACATCTGGCCGGTTGATCAATAGGATGGCGACGTTGCGCGGGGTGGCCTTGAATTCGCGCACCCATTTGAGCAGGAACAGGGATTTGAGAATCCGGATCGGCAGGCCCTCACCCAACTGGCGTTCGGCCATCTTGATGGTAGTCTGCATGTCCCCCCGGATGGAGGCAGAGATGCCATCATACATGAGGTCGAAAGTGGCGAGATGACCCACGTTCTGATTGCGCACGGTCTTCGCCACTTCCTGAAACACGGCGAGCATCGAGCGTTCGCCCACGGAGAGATATTTGCCGGTGAAGACGCCATGCTTGGAGAGTTGCTGGATCGCAAGCTGGAACAGGTCAAACTGGTAGGTGTGAAATGGGTAGAAATTGCAGAACTCATCACTACCGCGCCAGCCGGGCAGATTGATCGAGTTGTCACTGAAGCGATAGAGAGTCTGAAGGTTTTCTTTTTCGCGGTCGTAGATGTCGGTGAGGACTTCCGGTTCTTCATCCGTTTTCGCCAGGAGCCTTTTTTGGATGACCTCGCGGACATCGGCGCTGGCGAGCGTGAGCTGGGTCTTGAACCGGCCCATGATTTTGGTGATGTCCTGGGCTTCCATGCCTTTGAATGCACCGAGGACGCCCTCCAAATCGGCTTGGGAGGTCACGAATATCCAAGCCCGCCCGTTGCAAACAGTGCCGAGGGTTTCCGCCACGGTTTGGAGATTCAGCATGAGCTTTGAATTCTGCCCAATGAACTGGCCCACCTCGTCCACGAAAAAATTCAGGCGGAAGCCGGGTGATTGCCGGGAAATATAGTCCTTCACCATCTGAGCAAAACTCTCGATGGAAACCCGGTAATCTTCGCGAACCTGGCGCATCAGGTTGGAGGCTTCCGCCTCCGCCACCCCGAAATGCGCGCCGTAAGCCCTGGCAAAGGCGGCCTTGCGCGCCGTGGAAATGGCTTCCCGGTCCTTTTCCCACGCCGCTCCATTCAACTTCTGATAGGTTTTCTTGAACGGACCGAAGTCGCCGCGCATGTCGAGGTCATGCTCGAATTTGGCAATATAACCTTGTTTGCCGTAGTAGCCTTGCAGTTCGTTCAACACCTTGACGAACACTTCGAGAATCGGCGCGGCATGATCCCCGCCGATGCCGTCAAATTTCTGGTCAATATTGAACAAGATGCTGCGCGACGGGATGGCGGTGGCTTTGAGCAGGTTGGCCTTCACGATCTCGTCTTCGATCTTAGGCAGGATGACGTCTGCCGGGCGCGTGCCATTTTCGAGTGGCCGGCCGTCCAGAATCAGGGAGAGAATTTTGAGCAAATGCGATTTACCCGAGCCAAAGAAGCCGGAAATCCATACGCCGTTCGCGGCCAGTTCATGAAGATAACGGTCGGAAAAAGTGTCCAGTCCCAAGGCGACATCGCGGGTAACCACATATTCCTCCAGTTCAGTTTGGAGATTGCGGGCGTCATCGGCTTTAATGACGCCATCAATGGGGCGCTCAACCGGTTTAAGGAACAGCTCGTGAATTTTCATTAATGTCAGAGTCGGTAGTGATCGAGATTTGTGGCGCGGTAGTACGGATTATTGATGCGCGGGCTTGGAATTGAACCAAAGAGTCGCAGGTGCGAGCCTCCGGCTGGGTCCTGCACATATTCGCCGGGGAAGAAAATCACCACCGGATGGCGCAACATGGCGGGTTGCAGTGATTCGAGAATGGTGTGAGTGCGCAGGAACGGATAAATGCGGCCCGGGCCGGTGATGAGCGTCACTTGCACGCCATCCCCCTCAATGGCACGGATCAGACGCGGAATCATGTGCGTCTTTGGATCGGAATAATTCTGGAGGGTTTCCAAAACGTCCTCACGCAATGATGAAGCCTCACTTTCCAACAACCCTTCAAGGATGCCATGTTCCTCCAACTCCTCCAAAACCAAGTCAAACAAATCAAGGGATTTGATTGTGATCCCTGTGTTTTGCAACCGGATGGCGAGACTTTCCACCATTCGCCGGATGACGTCCTCTTGAGCGGGCTCATACGTCTGGATGAAAATCGGCACCTCGTTGGCCAGCCCCTTCATGCTCAAGAAATTGGGGTGGCTCAGCGTTTTAAAAAGCCGTTCCGATAAATTGTTCATACAGGTGCTTTCAATAACGGGAAATTTCGGCCTCGGGGACCAAGAACCCGGCCAGCCATTTGGGTTTGTCGGCAATGATGACACGAACGACCGCCGGCGACAAGTTTGGTCGCTGGATCTCCCCCTTGACCGCACCTCCTGTCAGAAATCCAGCCTCGGCGAGCATTCGCAACAAAACCTGCCGAATTTTCCTCTTCGATGAGTTGGTGAGGCCTGCCAACTCGGGGTGGGTGAGGCTCTTGTTTTCAAAGTAGCTTTCATAATCGGACGGGCGCAGGACGACGTCATGCACCGCCATTTTGTCCCGTAAAACCTCGGCGGCGAACTGGAAGGCAAAACAGGAGTGCTTGCACGCCGCGAGCCAAGCGATGAATACGCGATCTTCGGCGGTGGCATGGGCGAGGAGACTCATCTGCTCCCGGGTCAATGTTCCCAGCCGTTGGCGTAGTTCCCGCTCCAGGCGAGCGGCGCTACTGGCGCTCCGGCATTGGAGGGCGTTAGTGGACAGAATCCGCTCTTTCACCAGATTCCAATCGCCCAGGGTAAGGAAACATTCGGCGACAATACGCGCCAACTCCGGACGCAAGGAAGCGGAGGTGAAACTGAGATTGTAGCTGGCCTCGTTGCCGCTCCGCAGTTGCTGGCTGCTACGGCCAGATTGTTGGAATGACGAGGGCATTGCGGATCAGTTTTTGTCAGTTCCCATGGCTGAAACATGGTGATGGCGGCGAAGCCGCAAGCCAGATCCGACATTGGTGAAAATTAGAGGCATACCTGCACGAGAGTTTTATGGGTTTAACGTTGAGGCGCAAGAGGGAACTCCTCCCTCCAATTAAGAATGAGAAATGATTATCTGATTCATCACTGACGGATGGCAACAACGGTGACTTGGTCGCCGCGGCCCTTGGCTTTCACTTTGAGCTTGGCTGGCGTGAGATTTTGCAACGCGGATATTCTACGTGGAGTAATACCCTTGGCAAGCGGTGGAACTTTTACGGATTTTGTCGTGAAAACTGAATTTCGTAGTGAGATGTCAAGCTTCGGCCTGCGGTTCGGCGAACGGGAAAGTGGAGCGCAGGCGTAGGTCGGACGGAGCCGGAGTGGAACGACCGTCGCTGTACCGTAGGTGGAAGCACACCGACTGTTCGGCAATGAAAATGCAAGCTCGTGACGAGCGCGTGGTTTGTGCAGCGGAACGGGCGTCGGCGCGGGGGAGGCAGGGGCGACGGGCAGCACGTGCTGCGAAACAAACCGCGCGTTGGTCACGGCGAATTGGTGGGTGGTCATTTTATTGATATTTTACGATTGCCTCATTGACGCTCAATACAATGCGTTCAACGTAAGCTTGGTCTTTCGAGGTCAGCGCATGGATTTCTCCTGCGGCGCTCGCAATGCCAACATGGTATCTGGGTTTGATTCTGCACATCCACAGAATGGCCAAACCAATGATTCCGCCACCCAAAACCGCTCCTAAAACCGGCTTGTAGTTTTGAGGGGACCACGGAATGAGCGTGAGAAATAAGATAAAGGCCCCGAATAAAATCAGGCAGACCGGCCCGATGAAATCCGGCGATGAAGACGCCATCTTGACGGAGGTGATGTTCCGTAATGCATAGGTCGTCCCCCCAATAACGACCCGTGTGCTGGTCACCGCTACCAGATTATCCGAATAGATGATGTCTTCTTTCGGGACCGGTGGCGTTTTAACAGGCAACGGCGGCGGCACTGGACGTTGAGTCGGCGCGCCGCAATGAGGACAAGCTGCGGCTTCAGTGCTGACCGGTTTGCTGCATTCTCTGCATGGAATTAGAGCCATAAAAAATGAGGTTGATTTTGCCGGTGGTGTTCCCGAATCACTCACCTGTTGCTGTGGGCTGTGACACGGCCTTTTTCTCATATTCTTCCAGGCTTGGCAATTTCATCTTGGCTCGCTTGGCATAGGCTCGATGCACGGCGACGGAATTGTGTCCCAGCGCCTCTTGGGCGAAGCGTTCGGGGTAGCCGCAAGTCTTGGCGCGTTCTGCCCAAGCGTAACGGTAGCTGTGCAGCGATACGCCATGGATGCCCAGGCCGACACACCGCTGCTTGAACTCGGTCGCCCGGTCGCCAGCGCGCACCCCCGCCAGATAAGGGAATAGCAACCCTTCGCCCGGCAAATCCTCCAAAGCGTTCAACGCTTCCGCCCCCAAATGCAGGATCACCGGCACGCCGGTTTTCTTCCGGGTAAAGCTGATGGTGCGGTTTTCCCAATCCACGTCCTCGGCCTTCAAACAGGCGATGTCGCCCTGACTGCCGCCCAGATGCCAGCACAACTCATAAAACTTTTTCCGTTCGAGGTTTTGTTCCCGGCCAAGAATGGTTTGATGTTCCTCATAGGTGATGGCGCGCTTGTCCTTGAAATGCACCGCCGGCCATTGCCGCTTGGGAATGATGGATCGGGGAATCCAATTCATGTCGAGGGCGAAATTGTGAATGCGCCGCAGAAAGACATTCGTGGAAACCGTGCCTTTGTGCATCGCATCCAGAAAATGTTCCGCCTGGGTTTTGATCAGGGCAAAGTTGCGAATCTGGTCAAACGATTTGTCCTTCATCGCCACGTCCCACCGTTTTTTGGTGCTGCCGGATTTCGTCTCGCCCATCTTGTCCATGACGAACTGCCAGGTGCGCTTGGCGAATTCCGGGTCGCTGTGCTGCAAATACACCTGGGCGATTTGCAGATTCACGGCCGGTTGCTGGCAGGCTTCATTGAGGGCGTTTTGCAGCCGGCGGGCTTCTTCGCGGTCAGCGGTGTTGAGGCTGTTCCGTTTTTTGGTGAGGGAGTCGAGGGAATAGTAAACGCCGTTTTCGCGGCGGAAGATGCGGTAGCGTTGTTTCATGGCTCGT
>Ga0302320_10009472_pt1 | contig 20920 bp, 15 predicted proteins | sample Bog_T0_3_FD_202130 | JGI IMG/M metagenome (GOLD analysis project Ga0302320, IMG submission 202130) | Peat permafrost microbial communities from Stordalen Mire near Abisko, Sweden - Bog_T0_3 | ecosystem: Environmental > Terrestrial > Soil > Wetlands > Peat | place: Sweden: Abisko, Stordalen Mire...
AGGATTGCTCTGGCTGAGCCTGTCCAGAGCCTCCGCGCAGACGCCTTCTGAAATCGAACTGGGCGCGAATTTTAGCTATGTTAGAGCGAACGCGCCGCCCGGAGTATGTGGCTGTTTTTCCATGTATGGAGGCGGCGGCTGGTTAGGTCATAACGTCACTTCGAACCTGGCGGCCGTAGGAGAGGTAAGCAGCGAGCGCGCCTCAAAGGTAGGAGGAAACCTGGCTGGCCTCACTCTGACTTCGTTTATCGTGGGACCTCGGTATTCCTGGCATCATGCCAATCGAGTCGTGCCATTTGCCCAGTTGCTCGTGGGCGGAGCCCACACCAGCGGAGGACTGACGTCGGGAACCTCCGGCCTCACCGGATCGGAGAACGCATTCGCAATGACGTTGGGTGGCGGAGTGGACGTGCTGCTTAGAAGCCGCGTGACCCTGCGCGCTGTGCAGGTGGATTACGATCTGACCGGCTTCGCTAACGGAGAGAAGAATAACCAAAACAGTATTCGCGTCGGAACAGGCATAGTATTTAACCTCTGGCAAAAACATCGATTAGCGCCTGTTGCTCCGATAAGCTGGTGAGACTGAGCGTGGCCTATGGTAGAAACTGGTGCCGCGTAAGCGGGAAGAAATAACCGCCGGCCGTACTAGCGTTCAGCGTGATGTGGGAGTCCACGTGAGTATCCTCTAAGACAACTCTTGGCGGTAATCTGGTTGGCACCAACTTGCCGTTGGCCCTGCCTAGCCTCAACATCCGGCTCGGCTCGTAACCTTCGACGCGGGTACGTCTCATATTCATTTCAGTCAGTCTCTGGTGCCCGATGCTGCATTTGAGGCAGGAAGTAAACTTGCTCGATTTGCGGGAAACCCCCGCGCGCCAACAGCTCTTGGTAATAGTTGGGCATAGATCGCCTCTACCCCCCGGGCAGTCTTTTCTATCGTGAAACAGTCGGCGACTCTCTGACGTGCCCGCATGCCCATTGCCTTGGCGGCCGCCCGGTCTGAGAGTATTTTGCAGATAGCCGCCGCCATGGCATCTACATCGGCCATGGGAACCAGAATCCCGGTTCGGCCATCCTCCACGATCTCGGGAACCCCGCCGCCGTTGGTTGCCACTACCGGCTTGCCAGCTGCCATTCCCTCAATAATGACCTGTCCGAAGGGCTCTCCGATGGTCGATGCATGCACCAGAAGATCGAGTTCCGCAATGGCGGCCTCAATGTCGTTGCGAAACCCGGAAAATTCCACGCGATCCTGGATTCCCAGTTGGCCGGGCAGCCGCCGGACTTCCTGATCGTACCGAGCTTCGCCGAATAGAGCCGCGCCGATAATGAAAAACCGCACTTCCGGAAACCGCCGGTTGACCAGGGCTGCCGCTCGAATGAAAATGTGCTGGCCTTTCCATGGAGAGATACGCCCCACCAGGCCCACGCGGCACGGAGGACGCGAGATCGTCGTCTCGGTAAAAGCAGTGGGCGCAGCTAGACCCGTACCGTCGGGTACTATGGCGGTTCTGCCGCTCATCTGAACGCCAGACGGAATGGAAGTACCGTGTGCGTACATTCCGAGGCGAAGCGTGCGCAGGGTTGCCGCCGAGTTGGCGATCACGTAGTTTGGCATCACATGCGACAAAAACCGGAAGGCTTGCACCACGCGCCTGGGCAAGTAATCCACGTCGATTCGGTCGCGGACGTGCCAGATAACGGGCCGCCGCGCCAATCGGGCCGCGGCGCCGCCAATGACGTCAGCCTTCAGCGAGTTGGTGTGCACTATGTCGATTTTGTTCGCTCGTATGAAGAGCGCCAGCCGGCCAATGTAGATGAAAACCCTCAGCGCGTCCCATAGCCGGAACAGAGTGGTGATGCCAAGTTTGTCTTTACTGTGGGTCACCACCCTGGGGGATAGGGACATCACATGCGTATCGGCGATCGCAGACAAACGCTCGACCAACGGTCCTTGAGAAGCGAGGACCACGATCGGTTTGATTTTGGCAGGATTCAGGCAGCGGAGAAGGTTGGCTAGGGCAATCTCCCCACCGCCGAGCGCGGCGGTATGATCGAAAAAGAGGACGCGAGTGCCGGGCCCGGCTTGGGGCTGGGGACCGATTCGGCTATCCGATGGGGTTGTTGTCGCCATCGGTTGGCCTGTTGCCGTGCTGGGATTGGAATGAATCATAACTATTGCTCGGGATGCAACATCAAGTACGCAAATGAGGGCCGCTACTTAATCAATTCTTGCGGATGAAAGTCCAGGCGCAGTTGGCGGCGTACCTTCTCCAGAAGCATGGGCGCCACCTGGCCGATGCACGCATACGCCAAATCTTTGAAGGCGCATCGACTCACTGTCAGCGGCCCCCCCACGCCGGCATAAGCTCCCGCGCGAAGCATCCTTGAAAATCGCGCAAGGCGGGCTAGTCTGGAGCGGGCTCCGTAAAGTTCGGCTCTGGCGGCAAAAAAGCGCGCCGATTCTAGATCGCGTTCCGCGAGGCGTGCCAGATACCGCGCGGCGTTGCCGTCGCCTGCCGCCTCGGCCCGGTCCGACATTTCCTTGAACATGGCCGCTGCGATGTCCCCAGTCTGGGAGTTTTCCTGGAGCATGGCAATTCTGGCTTGGAATTCCACCGGACTCGAGTTAAGGACAGAGGTTAAATCCGGACTCCATGTATTTTGCGAATGCCTGCGATGCTGGATCAGCGGATCGGACAGATAAACTACTTTGCCAAGAACCGTCGCTAAGTGCACAGCGACCGTATCGTGACCCAATGCGCCGCGGGAATGGCTGCGAGTCACATAGCGCAGGTGCGATTCGGGCCAGTAGCGCAGAACGGCATCGACCACGCGGCGGTGCAAGAGCATGCAACAACCCAGGGCAGGGTGCCGAATGACACGGCATCGCCCTGCGGCCGGGTCCGAGGCTGGGCTGCTCTTCGCCCGAACAATAATCCCAAGCGGACTCAAGTCGGCATCCACCTCTTCGCAGTCGTGCAGGATGAGAGTTGCGCCTGAACCGGCACTCATCGCCGAGACGCAACGTTCTAACTTCCATGCACGCCAGACGTCGTCCTGGTCACAGTAAGCCACTGCGTCGCCGCCACAGTGCCGTAGGGCGTTGATGAAATTGTCGGCGAAGCCCCTGCGCACGTCATTTTGAACCACGCGAACCGGGAACGAAGACCTGGCTGCGAATTCGCGGACGACAGCGAGCGTACCATCGCTGGATTGATCGTCGCTGATGACCAACTCCGATGGCCGCAGCGTTTGCCGCGCCAGACTATCGAGCTGTTCCCGCAGCCAGCGCTCGCCGTTATAGGTTGCGAGAGCAATCGAAATGTTCATGCTCTGAAGTCCCTCTTTCTCAAGATTGCCGCGTTTCTACGAGACCGCACACGCGCCGCTGGGGCTGGTCGCGGCGCGGGGCTTGGTCGCGATCACGGTAAACTGCTCGGCCAGATTGACGTCGGCCCGGGCAGCGGCCTGGGCTCGCTTGAGTTCAATTTCCAATGCAGGGGTCAAAGGAAGCGAACCTGCCGGAGCGGAGGACGCGATCGAATGGCTTTGCAGGAAAAAGAAATCGGCTACTTCGGGCTGCACTCGGATCTCGGGCTCAACGAAACCGGCATGGGTGACTGCGGCAGCCAAACTATCCGGCGTAAACAGAACGAGATGCCGCGGAGGCTCAAATCCTCGCCACCATCGGCCAAATAACTTCGCGCCGTAGGACCTCCAGTTGGGAGTCGTCAGGATCACTCGTCCCCCGGGCTTGACTAGCCGGTACAACTCCGAAAGAACCCTGCGCGGATCGTGCACGTGCTCGATCACGTGGTTCAAGGTCACGGCATCGAACGAATCGCCCCGCAAGCCAGTATCCGGGACTGAGCCTCTCACAATATCTAGTTTTCGCCCCGCCGCCACGGAATGCGCCTGCGGATCCGCTTCCAGGCCGACCGCGTGCCATCCCAGTTGCTGAACCTGCCGCAAGAAATCGCCATTCCCGCAACCCACATCTAACAGGGAAGCTTCGCGCCGGGGACGCGGCAGATAACGGTAGTTCGCAGCCATGCCTTCCGCAACCGTGGGCAGTCTCTTGCGCAGGACCCAGTCCGCCCATGCCAGGTAAGGCCGCGGGCGCCGCCCAAAATGGCGCCTGGCATAAGCGTTGACCACAAAGTCGCGGAGCACCATGCGGAGCGTGCGCCTGGATGGCGCGGTGTGTGTGTAGTAGTTTGCGTAAGCCTCGCTAATCGCGCCCGGCGTCAACCGGGGATTCAGAAACGTTATTCCGCAGTGGTGGCACTCCCGCAGGGTCCATTTGCCAGGGCTGCCGAATACGCGATCTTCCATGGCAGCATACAGAATCGTGGTGTGGCTGGAATCGCAGGCCGGACAGAAATCGAGCGTCTCGGTCTTCTCCAGCGGCCCAATCGTTTGCGGGGCTGAACATATGCTCATACGGCGGTCTCTCCCTCGTCTGAAATCGATTTTTCCGAAAACCCCGCGCAGCGCGTTGCTGCACTTCGCAAATCTTTGCTCTTCGCCCGGAAGTTGAGGCCTCGTTCGTTGGTCGACTGCTCACATGGTGCGGAGCTGAATCGCCCGATTGGCAATTCCAACTGCCATTTTTGTCGGCGCCATGCGGATGGAGAAAATGATCCCCGCCACCATCGACTTTTTCATCGGGGTTCCTCGAACCTTGAATGCGGATCGCAAATGCTCGGCGATCCTTGGAGCTTCCGGAGCGCGCAAGAGCCGGCTCCGCAGATACTGCAATGTCAAAATCCTCCAATTGAAGGCTTTCCAGTCCGGCAGGAATACCCTGTGCCCAAGTCCGGCGGCGATTTCCGCCAGGTGGGCGCTTCGCTTCTCATAGCGAAACAAAGTTTTTTGAATGTTCTCGAGGTTCACTTCCGCTACCTCGCCGGAAGCATTCGCACCGTGCACGCGGTACACCGCTACCAACCGGTCAAGGGTTACGGTTTTGCCAAATAGCGGCGCCGTGTCCATCAGCAGACAGTCCTGGGCAACGCCCCTGAGGTTCTCCGGCAACGGAAAAATGCCTTCGAGAAATTCGCGGGCCCAGGCGTTCGCTGAGGTCGGCGAGCACACATAGGAACCGGGACCGCGCTCGAGAACCATAGCCCGCAGATCGCCTTCAGCCGCGCACCGCCCGGGCATTCTGTCCTTCGACAGTTCCGTTCCATGGAGTACCGTCATATAGGCCTGAGATCTCACAACTCCCGGTTGCTGCAGCGCATGGGCATGGGCGGCTACGGCGCCCGGCAACAGATAATCGTCGGCGTCCACGAAGATCACGACCGATCCGCGACTCATCCGAAAGCCGAGATTGGTGGCGGAGATCACTCCCCCGTTCCGTTGGAACGCGGGCGTGAGCCGGCCGGCGTAGGACTTGATAATCGCCCGCGAATCGTCGCTCGAGCCGTCATCCACCACAATCACGTCCATGGGCGCATAGTCCTGCCCGAGGACGCTTTCGATGCACTTCTTTAGATAGCGGCCATAGTTATAGTTGACGATCACGACGCTGACCGATTGGGTCACGGGTTGGTGGCCAGCGGTCGTTTCCACTGCGAACGGAACGATCGGTTCCACTGTTCCTTTACGAGCGGCAACCACGGATTGCGGCGAAAACGCCTGGATCGCAGGGTCAAAGTTCATACAGCGTTGTCCTGACTACACCCGCACAATGGCCGATCGCTTGCGCGTCCGCGCAAATCATTTTGGCGGATTTTACTTTTAGATGGAAAGGCGGCTCGGTGAGGATCACTCCCGAGCGTAGAAACAACCGGACCATGGCCCCAGCCGGTTTTTCAAGGTTGGGCCGGAAACCAGGTTCGGCGGGAAGGTGTTCGCTCAATACCAGAAACTTATAGCGATTTAGTCCGGGCACAACCTTGAGGATCTGAGCGTTACTCAAATGCTGCAGAACTTGCCGGAGAAGCGCAACGTCGGCTTCGGGAGGTTCGTCCTCCGTGATGTCCAGGCAGCGAAAATCGACGTCGGCATCCCTGAACTGGGCTTGATTGCGCGAAATCAAGCCGGGGACCACGTCGCATGCGGTATATTTCCCGCAGTAGCGGCGCAGCTGCCTTCCCACATTGAAATCTCCACACCCCAGGTCTGCCAGGGACGGCGGGCTGGGCAGTGCTTGCAGAAACCCGCGCACTGCGTCCACATAGGGCCGAACAATTTCAGGGTCGTGGCTGCCGCTCCCGGAGTAAAAATCACCACGCGCGTCGGCACCCCATTTTGCTTCCTTATAGATAGCCGTAAATACATCTACGGCCGGTTGGTTCTGGAACTTGGCGTCCCACCTCTTGGATAGATGATGACTCACTTGCCGGCTCACACTGGCGGGGACAAGGGCTCTCATTGCCGGCTGTATCCGGCGAACGCTCATCCGGCGAACCTTCGTTAGGGGAATATTGATGAACCGGAGTAAGGACCGCAGGCTGCGAGCCGGGCTTTTCCCAGAGGTGGACGGCGGCGCGGCGGTTGCTCCCTTGGGCATGGGACCTCCTTTATCGTTTCCTTCAGACCAGCTGTTCGTTTTGCAGCGATGCCGGCCGGAACCGGGAACGCGTGATCAGGCCGACTCCTCTTAATACATCGACTGCGCCGTAGCCTTCCCAACATGCCTTCACCATTCGCCCGGCGGCTCGTGGGGACAACAGTCCCTGCCAGCAGCTCGCGATCCCCCACAGAAGTCCGTCCATGGTGTGGACCGCCCCGGCTAACTGGGCGGCGGTCCGGGCACTGGCCGAAGACGACCCGGCGGTGGCACGAGGGGAGCGAACTTCCATACGGGCCAGCGGTTCTTCGAGTCCATCCAGAACTTTGCCCCACGACCGGTGCGGGTAGACCGCCGCTCGCGCCGCCCTGCCAATGCTTTCGAGCAGATGAGGAGACGACCACAGATCGCGCAGTGCCCGCACCATGGTTTCTATGTCTCCGATTTCCGCGGAGAAGCCGTTCTTCCCATCCACCACCGTGTGCGGGACCAATCCGACGCGTGTGGTTACGACCGCCGTTTCGCAAGCCATCGCCTCCAGCACCGTGACCGGTCCGCCTTCCACTCTCGAACTCACCACGTGGACGTTGATGGCGGAATAAAAGGCGGGAAGCCAGCTCGGCGGGATGAACCCCGTGTAGTTCGCGGATATGCCTCGCCGTTGGAATTGACGAACCTCTTCGTCCCATCCCAAACCTAGAAAACATACATGCAGGTTGGGCACATGCCGGCGCAGCTCGCGCATGGCGATTTCGAGCGTGTCCAGGCCTTTACGGCCCTGGTCGTAGTTGCTGGTCTTGTTGCCGACGAACCCCACCACAAAAGCATTCTCCGGAGCGCCAAATCTCGCCCGCTGGCGCGGCACCCGGTGGAAGAAATCGGCATCCACCCCATGCGGAATCACCGTTACGGCGGGACCGGGACAATGCTTTTCGATCTCGGCTTTCCATTCCGGGGTGCACGCGATCAATTCGCGGGCGTCGCGTAGCGCTGCCATCATGGAAGGGTTCCAGGTAGTGACGTGATGCACCCAGAATATCGACGGGGGCAGCGGAACCGGGCCGGCAGCCTGGCGTAAGAGCTTGTAACTCTTGTCGGCGAGCGGAAAAATAAAATCCAGGCCAGGAATCAGCGCCTTGACCAGGTCGGGCCGCAGGCGCAGCATCTTGTCGGTCAGCATCCAAAACTCATACCTGTCCTTAAACCTCTCCATGATGTGCGCCGCCATCTGCCCTACGATCCAGGAGGCGGTGTTGGGCAGGATCAGGACCCTGGGCTTTCCATGCTTCGCCCGAACAGGAAGAGGCGCCCGTTGCGCTTGCATCGGAGCCTCCGGATCGCGGGGAGGGCGCTCGCGGGAAAGCTCGGAAAAGTCGTTGGGGATCGATGCTTCTGCCCGCGTTGGCGCGGGCGGCGCGGTTCTCATGATGGTTCCCTCCATTCCGCCGGAGATGCACTGAATGGCGCGCCACTCCCGGCGTGATTCTTTCCCGCCGCCAGATAGATTCCGACCGACATCCAAAACAGAATTCCGTTGACCCCGATGAAAACATTCCCGCCGATAATCTGGACGAGAATTGCAATCGTGATGGCTCTCGCCGCTTGGCTAAACTCGTCCCTTTCCGCGCCGGGCGTCTTTCTCAGCAAAAGAGAGAGGACTCCAGCCGCAAAGAGCACGCCGCCCAGCCACCCAAGCGAAAACACAGCCGCCAAAATGCCGCTGTCCACGCCCACTCCATGGGACACTTCCAGATTCTTGAGGCCATAGCCAAAAGGATTGTCGATCGCGTCGGCGGTCAGAATCCGGTACATTTCCATGCGCGCGCCGAAGCTGTCGTCGTGCTGCAAATCGGTGAATGTCTTCATGCGGTCGCCAATCACGTTGGCCATCCGGGGATCGCGGAGCAGCGGCAGGAGGCAGGCCACGAGCAGCCCCATCGAGAGCACTACTCGTATCATCACCCGGGGCCGCGAATTCTTTAGTATCCAGAGCAGGCCCACAATCCAACTCAGCCAGGCGGTGCGCACCATGGAAAGAAGAAATGAAGTGTAGCCGGCGATGGCCGCGGCCGGCTTGAGCGGAGAGCGAACCAGAAACAGGAAGAGCACCCCGACCATCATCGTGTTGGCGAAGGGCCCGGGAGAATTCAAGGTGCTAAAAACCCGCACCAGCAGGGAATCAGGCTGGCCAAAACTAACGCCCGTCCCGTTGGCGATTACATTTTCCAGCCAGAAGCGGTCCCACCCGGCGGGCGCAAGAAATTGATACACCCCGTAAACCCCCAGAACCAGAAGGCCCCACAGAAACGCGCCGAGAATGGCGCCGCGATATTGTTCGTACTGCTCCCAATGGACACACAGGTGAACTCCAAAGAGCAAGGGGCAAAGCCAGTTCAAGAGCTCGTAAGCGGTTTCGGCGGAGGGGTGCAGGAACATCCCCACCACGAAGCCATACAGAATCGCGACCCCGCACAAAACGAACCCGCAAGGGACCTCTCTCCATGCGCTGCCCGGTTTCCGCAAAAAGGCGAGGCCAGCCACTCCAGAGGCCAGAAGCGGCGACAGCAAAATGATATTGGGATCGTCCCAGCCAAAACGCCAGTCGACGATTCGCCGCACCAGGGGCGTGAGGAACCAGACCCAAAGCAAATATTGCACGTACAAAACTGGACGGCGCAGGTAAAGAATAAGGGCCAGAAACGTGGCCAGTGCGGGTATCGCCCAGCGCAGCCACGGACCGTTGCCCGCCGCCCACAAGGCGGCAACCGCCACCGTGCTTAAGGTCGCGACGATGCCCACGGTCGAATTCGGGGTGCTGCCCCCGGCCTCTTCCGCTGCCATCGCCGGATAGGCGGAGATTGCGATCACGATGCCCCCCCGCCCGCCACCGCCGCGAAGGTCCGGGGAGCGGACGCCAGCGACTCGGCCGCAGCCAGAGGTACACCGACCCGCTGGAGAAACGACCGGAAGCGATCCTGGAAAACCGGCACGCCAAAAGCCTTCGCATGTTGCCTTAACCCTTGTGAAGACCATTGCTGCCGCTCGAAGGTTGCAATGGCATCCCCCAGCGCTTCCGGCGTCTGCTCATCGAAGAAAAGTCCGGTGAAGTTTTCGACGATCGTCTCCAGCGCGCCCCCGGCACGATAAGCGATGGTCGGCCGGCCTGCGGCCGCCACCTCTAAAGGCGCCATGCCAAAGTCTTCTTCTCCGGGGAACAGCAAGGCCCGGCACCGGCAGACGTGGTATTCGACCTGCTTGTCGGAGGCCCGCCCGAGGAATTGCACAGAAGGGCCGGCCATCGCTTCCAGAGCCCTCCGGTCCGGTCCGTCGCCGATGACCAACAGCCTTTTCTTGCGCTCGGTGCAGGCTTTCACCGCCAGGTCAATCCGCTTATAGGGCACCAATCGGGACAAGATTATGTAATAGTCTTCGCGCTCCTGGCAGGGATGAAATCTTTCAATATCGATGGGGGGATGAATGACTTCTGCGGGACGCTGGTAGGCCTGCCGTATTCGATCCGCCACGGCGCGGGAGTTGGCGACGAAATGGTCGGGCTGCCGGGAGGCTCCTTCGTCCCACAGCCTGAGTCCTCGCATCAGGGTGGGCAGCATGGCGCGCTGCATGCGCCCGAACGATGCCCGTCCGGAGTAATTTTCATAGTTCCAAATCCAGCGCGCGGGAGTATGGCAATAACATACGTGGATGGCGTCGCGGCGGGCCTGCACTCCCTTGGCGTAGGCGAAGCAGCTCGATAGCACCAGGTCGTATTCGGAAAGAGGCAATGCCTCCATGGCCAGCGGATAAAGGAGAAAATACAATCTGAAATACTCCTTGATTCCGGGCAGCCGCTGCATCCAGGAAGTGTTCACCGGCACGTCCTTCAGGCGGGAGGGCATGCACTCCTCTAAGGCAACGGCTGCGAACAGCGATGCCTGGGGAAACATGCCATAGATCTCTTCGACCACCCTCTCGGCTCCCCCGAATTGCGCGAAATTGTCATGTACCACCGCAATCTTCATTGCACGCTCCTCTAAACGGCTCCCGAGCGCCTCAGCACTGCGCCCAGGGTCTTCGCCAGAATCCAAAAATCCAGTCGCAAGGACCAGTCGTCGATATAGCGGAAGTCAAACGTCATCCATTGTTCGAAGCTGACATCGCTTCGCCCGCTCACCTGCCACAGGCCGGTGATGCCGGGTTTTACGCTGAATCGTCGCATCAGGCTGGCCTCGCTAAACCGCGAGACGTCGCGAACCGGGAGAGGCCGCGGCCCGACCAGAGACATGTTGCCGATTAAAACATTCCACAACTGCGGCAACTCATCCAAAGAGGACGCGCGCAGGATTTTCCCGAGGGGGGTCACGCGCGGATCGTGCCGTATCTTGAAAACGGGACCGCTGGCTTCGTTGCGGGATTCGAGTTGGGCCATCAGTTCCGCAGCGTTGCTTACCATGCTGCGGAATTTGTACATGCGAAACAGACGGCGGCGGTACCCGTATCGTTGCTGAGCGAAGACGATGGGACCTTTGCTGGTTCCTTTTATCGCGATGGCCAGCAATAGAAACAGGGGAGAAAGCAAGACCAATCCGGCGAGTGCGCCGCCAACATCGAGCAGCCGTTTGACCATCCGCGCCGCGCTGTACTGTTCTTGCCGGGGAACTAAGTCGGTGAACATCTCGAACTGGCTCGAAACGCGCTGTTTGAGGGTCGTGACATACAAATCCTGCATGTACACCACTTCCACGCCCACCTGTTCCGCGATCGCAATCGCGCGTTCGATGGCGTCGTAGCAGGGCTTGGTGGGCAGCGCGATAATCAGCTGATCGACCACGTTGCGCAGCAATACATCGCTGAGCTCGTCGATCCTTCCCAAATAGCGCTCGGCGACATCGGGCCCCATTTCACTGATGTCGCGATCGTCCACAAAGCCGATTAGCCTTACGGTGGAGTGGTGATGGATTCGAATCTGGCGCCAGGCGATTCCCGCCTTCCTTCCGCTACCCAGAATTGCGACCAGGCGGGGATCGCGCGAGGCCACCCATCGGCGGACAACCCCGCTTCCGGCCAGGCGCAGCGTCTCGAAACCTAGAGATACGAGGAAGAAAATCCCGGCAATGCGCAGGCGTGGGCCTGCGGTTCGAGAAATGAGCAGGTAGAACCCCAGCCATGCCGCCATCGCGGCGCAAACCTTGGCGGCGCACTTCAGTTTGCGAAACAAACGCCGAGACTCCCAGCGGTAGAGGTCCAGAGCGCTGCAGCAGGAGATCCAAAGCAGCACGAAGCTGGCTGCGAACATTACATTCAGAAGAGTGACCCGCGTCTCCAGAAACTGCCGCGCACTGCTGGCGGGAATCCTGGCGATATTTCCCCAAACTGCCGCCACTAAAGCCAGAGCCAGCGCGGACAACCCGTCCAGCCCCGCCATGACTTTGTTCGAATTGGATTTTAGGTGGGTCATTTCGATTTTCTTAGCCCTCTGGGTCGGTCTGCATCCGGTCTCCTGGGTTCGAACCGGGGTTCGAGCCGGGGTTCGAGCCGGGGTTCGAGCCGGCGTTCGAGCCGGCCCCGCCGTTCGCGGGAAAGGTGCTGCGAGAGATGATTGCGCCGGAGGGCAATGGACTTCGCGATAGCACGGCTTTGTAAATTGCCTCCAGTTGCCGGGCCACGCTGTTCCACGACATCCCGGGCTCAACCTGTTTGCGGTTGTAGCGTCCCATCTCCACTCGCGCCTGCGGATGACGCAGCAGCCAGATCAATGCTCGTGACAGCGCCGCAGGATTCCCCGCCGGCACCCGCATGCCGCCGCTTTCGTGCACCAGGTAAGGCAGGGCGCCGCAATCGGTCACCACCAGAGACCGGGCGCAGCCCATGGCCTCGACCGCGGTGCTGCCGTAGGGTTCGCCGAACGAAGGCAGGCAATACACGCTGCAGTTGCGATAGAGCTCCGGAGCGTCGCAATGTTCTTGCTGGCCCATAAATTCCACGTGAGCCGCACAGCCCAGGCGGACGGCGAACTGTTTGGCCTCCGCTAAATCCGGTCCGCCGCCTGCCACTCGCAGCTTGCACTCGTGAAATTCGCGCAAGACCGCCACAAAAGCCGCGATCAAAATAAGGATGCCTTTCCGCTTCACCACATTCGCCAGAAAGAGAATGGAAGGGTGCCTCTGCTCGGCTTGCATGCTGGCGGACGACTCCCATCCCGGCGAGGGCGAGAAAAGCTCGGTGTCGAGTCCATGAGGAATCACATGGATGCGGCCGCGCACCGCTTCCGGGTCGGGGAGCCGGTTCCAGGCGGCGGGCGTGGTGAGCACCAGCGCATCCGCCCTTCGCTGCTGCGCTCCTGCGATCCAGTCGCGGCCGCGTTCCACAACCGATCCCCAGCGGCCGCGCGCGCTCAGTGCGTCCGGATCGATCGGCCAGCGCGCCACGTAAGTGCCCAGCACCAGCGGTAACTCCGAGCCCGCCAGACACAGGCTGACTCCCGTGAAAACGGGATTCAACTGATGCACTAAATCGAAGCGGTGGGAGTTCCCCAGCTTCTGCATCAACCGGCGAACCCGGAACATGTACTCCAATCGTGAGCGCAGTCCGGGCGGCCGCTTGAGAACAATGGGGTGGATCGTAATATTGCCGTGCATCGGCTTGCGCAATTCCACCCGCTGTGCGGCCACGTGCAGGCGATGTCCGCGTTGCGCCAGGCTGGTCAGGAAACCGTGCGCAATCAATCCGTCGCCGTGCGGCAGATGGTCGGTCAGCACATCGGAGCAATGGGGCACGAAAATGTTCAAGGCGCGCGACATCAGTCCGTGCCCTCGACTGCGACCATCGCTACGCCGCGAAACCGATGCAGCCCTCGCTCGATGGTCCCGGCCATAAAACGCAAGTCTTCGAACTGGGGCAAGAGCCTGGGCACGCGCATCTTGAGAAACAAGGGAAAACTGGCGACCACAAACGCCAGCCTCGCCACCGTCGAGCCCAGCATGGCCGCGCCCGCTCCCGCAATGCCAAAGCGCGGCACCAGCAGCAACATCAGGGGTACGGTTAAAGCCAGCCCGAAGACTTGCAGCCCGGTGATCACCCCCGGACGTCCGAGCGCCATGAACGCCTGCGAAAGCACCTGAGCCGCACCGCCCAGAACAACCTCGAGGACCAGAAGGCGCAGCGCCATGCCCGCGCCGCGAAATTCCTTTCCATAGAGCAAGCTCAATGCCGAGGGGCCGACAGCGGCAATGCCGATACCCGCAAGCACGCAGAGAATCGTGCTCATCCGCATCGCCCGGCTGGTCATCGCGGCAACCTCCCGGGGCCGGCGGCTGACTGCCTTGGGAAACAGAACCATGACCACCGACGTGTGAAACAAGTTCAGCATCCGCGACAGGCTCAGGGCGACGACATAAGTTCCCATCTGATCGGGCGCCAGCAGGCGCACCACCAACGCCTGGTCTACGTAAAGCGACATGGTGCCGCAAAGGTCGATGCCATAGGACCGAATCCCGTAGGAAAACAGCTGGCGGGCGGATTGGCGAAAATCTTGCAAACATGGCCGGAAGGTCCGCCACAGGCGGAAAACCATCCACACCATAGGCCCTATGCCGACCGGCACATAAGCCAGAGAGGCGCTGAACGGGGTCAGCGCGTGGGCCGCCCGCAGCGCCACCAGGCAGAACAGCGTGCAGGCGGGAGACCAGATCAGGATCTTATTGGACGCGGTAAAATCTCCGCGGCTTTCGAGGCCCGCCCGCCCCACCGCCAGCAGAGTGCCGACCGGCGCAGTCAGGAGCAAAAGCCGGGCAAAGAGAATCACGCGTGGCGGGTATTGCGGAATCCACGCCCCCATGAAAAACCCACCCAGCAGCACGGCCACGGCGCCCGCCAAAATCGCAAGCAGCAGGGCCGCCCCCATTAACTGCGACTGCTTTCCCGGATTGCGCTTGAGTTGAAAGGTCAGCGCGCTCGGAACTCCCAGACTCAAAACACTGGCCAGGAATACTGGCCAAAGAATCATCGCCGCCAGTTCTCCCCGCCCCTCCGGGCGCAGGGAACGCGCGCTGAGGATGCCGGTTAAGATGTTCACCCCGATAATAAGAACCTTGGCCGAGATCGACTGCAGTACCGCCGCGGTTGCACTGATGCCGCGGGGCCCTGCTTGCCCCCACGCCGGCGCGTTCCCCAGAGCCTCGGACTGCGCGGGGTCGGCCTGGGGGGATGCGCCAGATCCGGGCAAGCTGGCGTCGATCTCCTCGATCTCGCCACCGGCTCCGGCGCTGTTTGCTAGCAATCGGTCTAGTCGATGAAAGGCCATAATCTCGCTGAGGGAGTGGAAAGAGCCGCAAATCACGCTACGGAACCAGTTGCAAAGGATTGATGTAAGCGCCAATATTGAACATCTGCATGTAGCGCGAGACCTTCTCGACTTTGTTGCGCGGCACCAGCAGCATATCGCCGGCCTGCAACTCCACATCGTGTTCCAGGTCCGCCGTCCGGTGCAGATTGTTCAGCTTCAGAACCTTGACTTCCGCAGCGCTGCTATTGATCCTGCGGAAAAGCAGCACCTGGCCGGACTGGGCGTTTTTCGAGAGCCCGCCGGCCAGCAGAATGGCCTGCATGGCGGTCGTGGTTTCCCGGAGATCGATTTTCCCGGGAGTCGCCACCTCGCCTGCGACCACCACGTAGGGCCGCTGGAATTCCTTGAGAATCAAATTGAGTTCGGGATCGTTGAGCCGCGACTTGGCCCTCTCGACAATGAGTTCGCGGGCTTGCGCCACCGTCAGCTCGCTGACCTTCACATCGCCGACCAGGTTCAAGTTCACGTCGCCGTCGGGAAGCACGGTCACGGTCTGGTTCAGCGCGGGCGTGTAGCGGTATTGCAGCTCGAGGACGTCCCCCGGGCGCAGTGTGTAACGGGGGCGCAGGCGCAACGCGTCCTGGCCTGCGGCCCCGGTGGCCACTACGGCGGCCAGAAAAAATATTTTGCTTGCTGCGCGCATAGATTTACCTTTCAGGGCCGACGCTGGATCGCTTAATTGCCGATCGCCCAATTGTCGATCGCCTAGTTGCCGATCGCCTAAATGCCGAACGCTTCCATCCTGCGATGCAGCCATTCCGGAATTACATAGGTCCGCTTGTTGAGCACATGGCCGAGAATGCGGCCTCCCGCATCTTCGAGGGTCCGTTCGGCGTAATGAAATTGGTCTTTTTGCGTACGGTTGGCTTCCACCACCAACACCACGCCGTCCACCAGCGAAGCCAGAATTACGGCATGCTCGGCCTCTCGCAGGGACGGACAATCGATCAGGATGTAGCGGTACTCACGGCGCAGTTGCTCGAAATACACGGCCAGCCGGGTGTGAATGCCGTGCCAGTTGCCGCCGCATGCGCCGGAGGGATGCCATTGCCGCAAGCCCGCCGGGGCGGCGGGTCCGGCCGCTACCGCCGCATCCCGCGCCCCTTCTCCGGCCGACATGCAGCGGCTGCTCAAGAGCATGGTGCATCGATCGCCGCCTTGATTAAGGGCCTCCGCCAGTGCGTTGGCAATTTGGCTGACCCCGGCTTGCGGGTGGGCCGAGGTAATCGCCACCATCACTCCGCGGCTGCTTCCGGCGCTGGGGCGTTGAAATATCCTGGCCAGCAATCCGGCGCAGACCACGCTTAATTCGCTACGTTGCATCTTTGCCTCGCACGTCTGCCTCGCATCTTCGCCTCGCCTCTTCGCATTGCCTCTTCGCATTGCCTCTTCGCCTCGCCTCTTCGCATTGCCTGCAGGTTCGAATCCCCCTACCAGTCCCACGGCCGAATGGCGTGCCCGGTCACGGATTCGCGGTCGCACCTTCGAGGGCACGCTCTCGATCCCTTCCCGCCCCCCCCGCTTCGCGCACCATTCGCCCCTCCATCGGCAACGTCGCCAGCACGGGATAGCCCGAAGCCGCTTCCAATTCGCGGGGAGTGGCAATGGTGTTTCTTCCCGCCTCGGCGAGGTACACCGCGCACAAGCCGACAAACAGGGCAGTCACGGCTCCAAGCATCGCGTTGATCAGCCGCTTTGGCCGGGCGGGCCGATAGGACCGGGTGGGTTGCTGGGCCACGACCACATTCATCAATCCCTTCTGGTCCATCTCATCCGCAATCTGCGACTGGTCGCGTTTCTCGGCATATAACTCGTAGTTCAGCTTGCGCACCTTGACCTGCTCTTCGAGATTGTTGAACTGCACGTCCAATTCCTGCAGGCGTCCCAAATTCTTGGTGAGCCGGGTGAGTTGGGCCGTCACTGCCGCACGGTGCGCGGCCGTGGCCCGGCGCGAGATGCGCGCTTCCGCCTGGCCGGCGCGCAACTGCTGCCATACGGGGTCGATGTCGGTGGTTACTTCGTGCGATTTGACGCTGGCCGCATCCGTCAACTGGGACTTGGTGAAGGCAATCTGCCGGTCCAGTTCCTGCACCAGCCGGTCTCCGGCCTTGTAATTTGTCAGCAATGCCGTGCGCCGGTTCTCCAACTCCGTCACCATCGTGTTGAGCTGCTGCATGGACTCTAAATTGGGCTGGGCCTTGTCCTGCGTGGTTTGCCGGGCAGCCATCAGGTCCATTCGGCGCGCCCCTTCCGCCAGGCGGGCATCCAGTTCCTCGAGAGTCGCCTCCGAACGAAGGACATCATTTTGAGCGCCGGTGATTTTTCCTTCCACGTCCGCCTCTCGTTGTTGCAACGAAGACAATCGATGTTGCCGCTGAAAGTGCACCAGTTCGCGGCTGGCGCCATCCCATGCGGCGCGGTACCGTTCCGCCTCCGCCACAAAAAAAGACGAAGCGCCCGCGGGTCGCTCCATGCGCCGGTGCTGCTCCAGGTAGGCGTCGGAGAGGCGCTGCAAAGAATTTCTGGCCTCCTCCGGATCCTTCGCCCGAATGCCTACGTTGATTACGTTGGTCTTGCGCACCGGTTCGATTTCGAGGCTCTTGTCGAAGGCCGCCAGCAGGGCCTCATGTTTTCGGATGGCGAAGGCGCTTCGCTGGTTCGCCGGAAGCTTTTCCCAAGCGGGATCCGCCACTGGGTCAAGCACATCGTGGCTGTGCAAGATTTCCAGTTCGGAGTTGACCTGCGCCTCGGTGACTTCACTGACCACGTTGACAGGATTAGTCCGGCCCGGTGTGACGACAACGTTCCCGCGAGAATTCTGCACCAGAAACTTCATTTCGGAGAGGTACTGGCGGGGAGTCAGGAGGGTCACAGTTGCGGTCAGCGCGATGACAAACAGGCTCGCCCCGCCGAATATTTTCCGATGCCGGAAAAGCCCTTCCACTGCGATGCGGAGAGACGGGTTCGCCTTCGGATCGCGTGTCGAATTGGTTTTGACGATGCTGGTTTGCATACGATTGAAGTCAATCTTTCCCAGGGTTCTTGCGGGCCGTTACGCATCGAATTCAAGCTGTAATAAGAGCCGCACAGAGTTCACGCGCACCAGTTGCAAGCCCCTGCATACCGTGACCCGTCGCTAGCCAACTAAGACCCTTGAAGGCAGACGAGCTAAACCCGTGTTTGACATCAGTGTTTGACATCAGTGTTTGACATGCAGAGCTTGACATCAGTGTTTGACATGCACAGCTTGACATCAGTGCTCCCGCCTTTCGAAAGGAGCCTTATCAATCAGCAAAGTATTTGTGTCTTTCCTAACGAAAAGCGAGCGTAGCAGGTGGCCTCGCTCCGAACAATTAAAAAAACATTTGGAGCGGCTATCCATTGGGGCGTGTGTGCAAAGTTAGGACTCAGTTCCAAAACTGGTTGTACCCACGACACAATTCAAATACTGGGTGCGCGTTCTAACCTGACTTGGGCTACTATCGGCATACTCGTCTTCCACTTTAGGCGGGCCCGCCCGCGAAGGCATTGGGCTTAGGAAGTCTATGCGCATTCAGCTTTATGCAATCCTCGAAGCATTCGACAGGACATTGGCGGCGAGCATCATAATCCTGGGAGTCTCAGTTGTTTTCAGTCTTCCGGTGCAGGCGCAGAACGCCGGGAGCGCCGATAAATTCGTGGACAGTGTGGGCATCAACGTTCATCTGAATTATCTCGACACGCCCTACGCAAACTTTCCCCAGGTCCTGCAAGCCTTGCAGTTGCTGGGCGTGCGGCATGTTCGCGACGGCCTGATCGACACCACCTGGCAGGGATACTATGACCGCCACAATCAACTGGGCCGCGCAGGAATTAACGGGACCTTTATCACGTCGCCGGCCCAGAACGCGCCCCTGCTGGTGGGCTATCCCGGCCGAATGAATGATAGCTTTGAAGCCTACGAAGGTCCCAATGAATATGATGAAAGCGCGGACCCAAGTTGGGCCGCCACGCTGACCGCTTTTGTCGAGAGACTGGACCAGACTGTCAAAGGCGATTCCCTCACCTCGCGCTTCCCCGTTATTGCTCCCTCGTTGACCCGCCAGGGCTCTTATGCAAAACTTCGCGGCATCTGTTCCTTTGCGTTCGAGAATCTTCATAATTATTTCGGCGGGCGCAATCCCGGGACATCCGGCTGGGGAGCGAACGGTTACGGCAGTATCGCTTGGAACCTCGCGAATGTGAACACGGCCTGTCCGGGCATGCCGGTGATGACTACCGAGACCGGTTATCAAACCGATTTGACCTTGAACCAAAGTATTCCGGAGGACGTAGCTGCAAGGTATGTGCCCAGGATCTTTCTGGAGCAATGGCTCCGGGGAATTCAGCGAACTTACTTATACGAGTTAATCGACCTTCCACCCGGGGGCAGCGCCGCTGATAGCGCCTTCGGACTGTTGCACTCTGACTTTTCTTCCAAGCCGGCTTACCTGGCGCTGATGAACCTGCTCCAGTTGCTGGCCGACCCAGGGCCGTCCTTTACAACCAAGCCTTTCGGCTTCGTGCTGACCGGGGACCTCTCGGCGGTTCATCATGTTCTCTTCGAAAAGCGGAATGGCACTTTCTATCTCGTTATCTGGGTTGAGCAGCCGGCTTACGACGTGGATCAGAAGAAAGCCATCCTGGTCCCGGTTCAGCAGGTTGTCCTGCAAACCGAGCACGAGTTCAATCTGGTCTCGCATTCGTTGGCTGAATCTGGCGCGATGCAAACCACTCCTCTCGGCATCAGTTCGACTCATGCCGTGGCCGTAAGTGATTTCGTCACCGTGCTTGAAATTGACCAGCCGCTGTCGGCCGCAATGCACAACCCAACTCGAACCGCGCCCGATAACAGCCAGAAATAGGCTGCATTGTCACACCCGGCCGACCCGGCCCGCCATGGGCGCGGCCCGAGTGCTTTCAATTTCATCGCGCCGCAAGCCCGCGCGTGGCCGCTGTAGGAACTGGCGGAGAGGGCAGTCTGGCGCTAACCTTTCTCCGCGAGAATTCCCTGCTAACAGGGAAAATAACAGGGAATATGCGCAATTTTGGCATCCAAAACCGCCCTCCGGATCTCTAAGTTGCACATTCTGCGAGAGAAATGCCTTCTCAGCCGCAAATCGTAACAGGGAATTAACAGGGGTGTATCAGGGAATCTATTTCCCTGATCAGGCTGCAGAGCAGGTGAGATTTCCTGGCCCGCCGGCAACCTGCCTCAGCGTAAAATTCTGGGCGACTGTTGACTCATATGGCTGCCCCGACCATCGCACCCCCCGCTTCGACCGAAAAGGTGCAGATCGCAGTCGGCTTGCTTCTCTCCCTCATTCGGGCTATTTAACGGGGAGGCATTCTGTGGCAAAATAGCAGTCCCTGCGGGGGGACACGGGCCGCCGAACCGCAATGCGGCGAACCCCGGCAAATCTAACGATCGAATAGTTAACGATCGAAACAGGAAGTACGTGAGTCCGACAGCACCCCACATCGAGCACGAGGATGCCTCCGGCCGGCTATGGCGCTTTGCCGGCTGCGAGTTCGACGAGCTTAGCCTGCAACTGCGGGTCAAGGGCCGGGCTGCGGAGCTGGAACTGAAGCCGCTGGAAGTGCTTCTGCAATTGCTGCTGCACGCCGGAGAAGTGGTAACCAAGGAAGCCCTGCTGGATGCAGTCTGGCCGGGCCTGAACGTAGTCGATGGCTCACTGGCTACCGCGGTCTCCAAGCTGCGCAAGGCCTTAGGCGACTCCGAGTCGCAGATCGTGCTGACCATTTCGCGCGTGGGCTACCGGCTTGTGGTTCCCGTGCAAACCGCGGTCGCGGCGCCTCCCACGCAGTGGAAAGAGCTGCAACTGCGGCCGGGCGACGGTGTACCCGGGCGCGAGCAGTGGCGCCTCGAGCGGCGGCTCGACCTTTCCCACAGCAGCGAGGTCTGGCTGGCGGAGCACCCTAAGACGCGGGAGTTGCGGGTCTTTAAGTTTGCTTCGAACGAAGCGCGATTGAAAGGGTTGAAGCGCGAGGTCACGGTGGCGCGATTCTTGCGCGAA
>Ga0302320_10009473_pt1 | contig 20917 bp, 18 predicted proteins | sample Bog_T0_3_FD_202130 | JGI IMG/M metagenome (GOLD analysis project Ga0302320, IMG submission 202130) | Peat permafrost microbial communities from Stordalen Mire near Abisko, Sweden - Bog_T0_3 | ecosystem: Environmental > Terrestrial > Soil > Wetlands > Peat | place: Sweden: Abisko, Stordalen Mire...
GTGCACAACCGTCGCAAGCCTTTGCGTCAGCACCGCAAGGGGAAAGCTCGCATCTCCGGCTGCGCCGAGCGACATTTCTAATCTCAACAGACCTGCGTCAGCTTTTTCATCCCGACACGCTCCTAGTGGATGTTCTGCATGATGGCAAGACGGTTCCGGCAATTATACAAACCGGCAAGACGGGGCTCGTGTTCATCCTAGACCGTCGAACTGGCAAACCCGTTTTTCCGGTTGAGGAGCGCCCTGTTCCCAAAGGCGATGTGCCGGGCGAGTGGTATTCGCCGACTCAGCCCTTCCCGGTGCGACCCCCGCCGCTGACGCGCATGAGTATAACGCGCAGCGAACTTGCAAGTTTCACGCCGGAGCAAAAGACGTTCTGCGAGGCTGTATGGGATGCCGACGGCGGAGCACATAACCAGGGTGCGTATACGCCAATGGGAATGAAGCCGACGGTTATTTTCCCCGGGGACGACGGCGGCTGGAGCGGAGGAACGGTGGATCCCCGGCTTGGCTACTTCTTCTTCAATACCGATGCGGACGGAATAATCGGTCGCATGACCCTGGCTGCTGTGGGACCCGGAATCCGGACTAGCCTCCAGTACGACTATAAGGCTCTTGAGCATACACTGGGTCTGGGAACCAGCCCGGCGGTTTATGAGCGCACCGGCGTCGTTGTGGGTAAGCGGCAGGTTTATCACTTCAACAATCCGCAAACGGGCTGGCCGTGCGTGGCGCCGCCTTGGGGCGAACTGAGCGCAGTAAATCTGAACACCGGGGAAATTGCCTGGCGGATTCCTTTCGGCCGGGTGGACGCTCTCGAGGCAAAAGGCGTCATGAACACCGGCTCCTTCAATAAGGGCGGTTCGGTGGCGACGGCCGGAGGAGTTTTATTTATCGGCGCCACGGTTGATAAGCGCTTCCACGCCTTCGATTCAAAGACTGGCAAACTGCTGTGGGAAACGATGCTTCCCGCCGTAGCACGCTCCAATCCTATCACCTATCTGGGGAAGAACGGCAAGCAATACGTTGTGGTTTCCTCCAACGCGCAGCTTGTAGCGTTCGTGTTGCGGTAGGTTTGCTCCACCGGCGAGCTCAGCCAAGCCCGATTCGATGAGCTGGCCAGCCCTCGAGGCGCCGTTCCTGGCCCCAACCGGCAGATCTTTCCGCTGACTTCAATCAGCCGTCCGCTTTGCGTACCTGGTCCAAAAACGCCAGACTCGTGAAGGGGTTGCCATCGACCGATGACTCGAAAGTCTGGACAATATCCCGAATCGTCCCGCTTGGCGCAATGGCCCGAGATTGCACAAACGATGGAAAGCTACTCGCGACGAAACGGACCCGAATTTGTCGGGTTCAGCGATATAAGGCAATCCCAAAAAGAGGCGCTTTTAGGCTGCGCACCAATCATGCTCCGCGAAGCGCCGAAAATGGCTACTCATGTTAAGATTTAAGGACAGCCTAAGATGCTCAGAGGGAGTTTTCCGATCGGTGAGGAATCGATGAAGTACTGTCCGATGGTTCCAACTACTCTTGTGGCATGTTGTTTGTGCCTCTTTTTCATTACTGCTCCGGCTTACGGCTACGTCGATCCCAACGCCACGGGTTTGATTTCCCAGATCCTGACTCCTCTCCTGATAGTCGCCGCCACCAGCCTCACATTCCTTAGAAAAAGCGTGAAAGCGGCTTTCACATGGCTGGCCAAGCGCCTTCGGGGACGTGTCGATGGCTAGCGAATCCGCTTCTTTTCGCCCCATAGTGACGTCGCTCTGGTTTCGGCTAACCACTCTCGCGATCATCGCCCTGGTGTTCGCCGAGGCGCTTATTCTGGCGCGAGGAGAAGCTCAGGGCTTTACGTTTTACCTCACCGCTCCGGAGGTCGCCTTTGAAGTGGTGGTGCGTCTGATTGCCGCAGCTTTGGCCGGAATTGCTTTAGGTTCCCTTTGCACGGCCGCCATCGCACCAATTCTCTGGCGGTTCAAGTCGTCGCGCCAGCGTCTGGCAGAGCGGGCGATACAGGCTGCCGTGGTTTTGGTCTTATTCCTGGATTCCAGATTCGCGCTGACCGTGCTGATCAGATGGTCACACCGCGGCGCGAGATTTATGTCCGCCTTGCTCATCGCTCATTTCCTTACTTTCGTCGCAGCGCTTTGCGTTTCTCGTGGGCGGAAAGAACTGGTGACAAGCCTCGACGATTTCCTCGCGGAAAAAGTGACTCGTCGCACCGTTATCGCGACAGGCGTCAGCGCCTCAGCGCTGGTGGCAACGGAATTTGCTCTTGCCAAGACCGCCCCGGCGGTCAAGGCAGCCGCGGTTCCACAGCGACCCAAATCCAATATCCTGCTGATCACCTTCGACGCCTTTTGTGCGGAGGATATGTCCCTTTACGGGTACAAGCTACCGACAACGCCGAACATCGACGCCTTCGCCAGCAAGGGCACAGTCTTCACAAATTACTATTCCGCGTCCACCTTTACCACGCCGTGCATAGCGGCGATGCTGACTGGATTCTATCCCTCGGAAAGCCATGTTTATCAGTTGCCTGGCCGCGTTCGCGATGTCGGGAAGAGTCTTCCGCACTCGATGCGCGCCGCCGGCTATGCTACCGGCGCGTTTGTCTCCAGTCCGTATGCATACAATCTCGCGAAAAGCCTGGGCAGCGAGTACGATTCACTGCCAGAGCCCGATTACCGAGAGGGAGGGCTGCCCTATTTATGGAACGCCACGAGGCCGCTGCACCAGGAGTCCCGGGTTGGCATCCGCATCGACGAATACCTGGATATGGAGAAGGTCTGGGACTTTCCTCGTCCCTCGGAACCTGAACGCTCGTTTGCTATGCGGCCAGCCGTTAGTTTCCAGCACGCGCGAGAGGTCCTCGCCAACTTACCAGATGGATTCTTCCTTTGGGTCCACGTGATGTCGCCGCACTCGCCGTATCTTCCAGATGCGGCCGACCTGGGACGTTTCATCCCATACGATAAGACACGCACATGGGAGCAAGAGCAATCATGGGCTGCCTGGGAGCCTCATTACGAACCTGATCAGCAGAGCCAGGTGAACCGGCGCCGCCTGCGCTACGACGAATTCATTGCAACTGCTGACCGCGCCTTCGGTGCCTTTATGTCGGATCTGGAGAGCGGCGGAAAATTGCGCAACACAACTGTCCTGGTGTCGGCCGATCATGGGGAAAGCTTTGAGGGCGGCATCTATGGCCACGGCACGTCATATCTGACCCGCCCGGTTATCCACGTTCCTCTCATCATTCGGACACCAGGTCAGCAGAGCAGCCGCCGTTGCGATTTCATAGCTGATCAGACGGCGCTGGCGCCTACGATTCTTGATCTCGGCGGCGTGGCTAAACCAGAGTGGATGCATGGTGAATCGCTTGCCAGGTGGCTCACAACGGATGGCCAAGGCGGAGGCGAGGGCTTGGCGTTCACTCAGTATTTCCAGAAGAACAGTGTCTACGCGCCGCTGCGCCACGGAAACGTAGGGGTTATTGCTGGGCGGTACCAGTACGTTCTTGACATCGCAACTCAAAAGGGTTCGCTTCGCCCGCTGAGCGAGGCGCATATCTGGAACCTCGACCGCACCGCTGAAAACCCAGCGCTTGCCGAGACATTGCGCGCGGCTATCTTTTCGCGCTTTCCGGATCTTCCGAAAGCAGGGTGAGTCGGGAAGTCGGGCCGAGTGTGGGAGCCGAAATCAATGTCGTTACGGGACTGCCGGTTCCAGTACTCACTGGGACAAATACGTCACAGTGAGCGGTGAAGACATCGTCAGCTAATGGTAGAGTTTATTAAGTTGCACAACTGTTAACTGATCCGGGAGGAAGCCGATGAAGTACACGCGCCGCGTTCCAGTTGTCCTCGTGATGAGTTGTTTGTGCCTTGTATTCATCACGATGCCTGCGTACGGCTACGTCGACCCCAACGCGACGGGTCTGATTTCCCAAATTCTGACTCCTTTGCTGATAGCCGCAGCGGCGAGCGCGACATTCCTAAGAAAACGCCTGGGATCGGTGCTCTCCGCAATGTCCAGGCGGCTCCGCCGAAAAGCCGATGATCAGCAAGTCTAACTTTCAAACTAAGATCGTATCAACTTGGTTCCGGCTGATCGTCCCAGATCTGCCACGAAGATCAACATGAGACGCCAATATCTGAACCTCACCGGGGGCGCCTGGCGGCAACTGCGCCGCAATTGGTCCCTTCCTCCGAGTGCAATGTTGCTTTGGCAAACGCTGGTGCCCGGTTCCCTGTTTTCTGCCTTGACGGGACTACAGGGGGCGGTCGCACACGAGCAATTGGCGAGGGCAAATTTCCGTAACGCCGTGGTAATTCTCGGCTACTGGCGCTCCGGCACCACGCTGCTCCACGAATTGCTATGCCTGGATACTCGCTATACATATCCCACGACGCACGCCTGTATGAACCCTCATCACTTCGTGCTCTCGGAGGCTTCCGCATTGGCTCATGGCGGTGCCAGCGCACAGCGGCCGATGGATGAGATGGAGGTGCGGCCGGATTCACCACAGGAGGACGAATTCGCGCTTCTTTCGCTTGGTGCCCGATCCCCTTATGAAGCCCTTCTGATGCCGGCGATACTGCCGGAGGCTTTGAAGCTCGCGGACCCGCAGGACATGACACCATCGGACGAGAAGTGTTGGCGCGAGATTTTCCTGAGGTTTCTCTCGGGCGTTTCCGCTAGGGGTTTGGGACGGCCTACGATCCTCAAATCCCCTACGCACGGTTTTCGGGTCGCCACGCTTCGCGAACTGCTCCCGGATGCCCGCTTCGTCTTGATAGCTCGCGACCCTAGGACCAGTTTTGAATCGGTGGTCCGGATGTGGCGGAAAATGTTTGAAATGTATGCCATAGGGCGGATTCCGTCAACTGACGATATCCGCGAGGCGGTAATCGCCGATCGCCCCCGATTTGAAGCCAAATTGGCATCTGGCACCTCCTGTCTGCCCGAAAACCGATTCACCACGATAACCTATGAGTCGCTCATCGCCGATCCAGTCAAAGTGATCGAACAGCTGTACCAACGCCTGGACCTGGGAGATTTTGAACCCGTGCGTGCCAGTATTACCGCCGAGACAGAGCGTCGCCGCGGATACCAGGCAACCGGCAGTCTGCCATCCGAGTTGTGGCGAGAGCGAATTAATAATGAGTGGTCTGAGATCCTCACGCATTACGCGACGTTGCGCTGACGGGCAATCTTAATCTAAACAGCCGTAAGAAAGTACGCGATCCGTGCGAAAGCACGGTGCCGATCAGTGGCGATTGGACGCCGGTGCTGGTCTGCAGGCATCACTACTTTATGTGCGCGGGCTGCGTTACCCTTATCAGCAGGGATGTCTGTGGATCATCGCACCGGCGTTCCAGTATTGCTCCGGTAGGTTACGATGTATAGAAGGCCCTGAATGAAATCGAATGTTGCTCCTTGCTCACACGATGCCACCGAGCTGAGTATTGGCAGAACTCGAATTCCATCACTCGACGGCCTTCGCGCAATCTCAATAATCCTCGTTCTGATGGGACATGGAATCAGGGGCCGCCCCCGTTCGTTTGCCTTTCGAACGTTGTTCTTGCATGCTGATTTGGGAGTGAGCGTCTTTTTTATCATTTCTGGATTTCTCATTACCAGCCTGCTGCTCAATGAGCGATTGGAGTCCGGAAATATCTCGTTGGGGCTGTTCTATATTCGTCGCGGGTTGAGAATCCTCCCGGCCTTTTTTCTGTTTGTTGGCTGCGTTGCAATTCTGAGCGGCCTCCGGCTTGTTCCTGTACCACCCAGGTTTTGGCTCTATGTCGTGACATACACGGTCAACTTCGCTCCGCAGTATCCCTGGGTGCTCGGTCATCTCTGGTCATTGTGTGTCGAGGAGCAGTTTTACCTGCTGTGGCCGTTGGCTGTGAAACTGGCCACTCCAAGGATGTGTACGGCGTTAGCGCTCTTCGCCATATTCGCCAACCCCGCCACCCACGCTGTCGAGCAACTCACTCACGTTCACCTGGCAACCAGTGCGTTCCCGTTCGTGTGTGGTCCGATTGCGATGGGTTGCTTGCTCGCGATGTGGTCACGCAGGGTTCAAAGCGCGATCATTTCTTCCAATTTCCTATCCAATGACAGGATTCTCCTGTTGGCACTGGCGCTCATCGCGATGCTTGACAGCGCTATTCAGTATGCGCCGCATTTTTTTCTGCGAATCATCCTGAATGGCGTGTTGACGCTCTGCGTCGCGCGGCTCATATTCCTTCCCACGGGCGTGGCAGGCCGCGTCCTCAATTCCAGACCCGTCGTTCTAATTGGCAAGCTCAGCTATTCACTGTATCTGTGGCAACAGCTATTCCTTAACTTCACCTCGAGTGCGACAATTCCCATCCCATTCCCCGGCAACTTTGTCGCGACATTTGCAGCCGCTTCAGCGTGCTACTGGGGCCTGGAAGTCAGGTTCTTGGTGCTAAGAAAGAAGTTCCGAAAGGTATCGCAACCTGGTAAGGTATTGCAACCTGCCTAGTGGGCTGTCCCTGAGTAACCAATAGCGAATTATTTTCGCCTGGATGTTAATGGCGAAGATAGAAGTCTTGCACCTGACACCCACCGAGCGCGGCGAACTGCAGTCGTATTTACGGAAGCATAATCTTCCGGCGAGCGTGGCGCAGCGCATCAGGATTGTTCTACTGCTGGACGAAGGCGTAAGTTATCGCGAGATCACCGAAAAACTGGGCACACCAGCCTCGACGATCTCCCGCTGGAAGCAGCGGTATGACGCCGACGGGTTGCTGGGACTGGCGACAATCCATCCCGGTTTGCCGCCTCAGAAACTGACTCCGCAGTTGCGCGCCCGTGTGCTGGACAAGACACGGCAACCGCCGCCGGATGGCTCCACGCACTGGTCTTTGCGCAAGATGGCGGTGCTGATGAAGGTCAACAAGAATCTGATCGCGCGGATCTGGAAGGAAGCGGAGCTGAAGCCGCACCGACTGGATCGCTACATGGCGAGCGACGATCCGCAGTTTGAAGAAAAGGCCGCCGACATCATTGGTCTGTACCTGAATCCGCCGCAAAACGCGGCTGTTTTCTGTGTTGACGAGAAGAGTGCGATCCAGGCTCTGGACCGGCTCGACCGCCGTCTTCCGCTTTCTCCCGGTCGAGCCGAACGACATGGGTTTGAATACTATCGCCACGGCACGCTGTCGCTTTACGCCGCGCTGAATCCGCAAACCGGCGAAGTCATCGGCCAGACGACACCACGGCACACCAGCCAGGAGTTTGTGGCATTTCTGCAAGAAATGGTCTCCACTCAACCTGCCGAGCGCGAAATCCACGTCATTCTGGACAACCTCTCAACGCACAAAACCGATCTCGTGAAGGCCTTTCTTCGGCAACATCCGAACGTGCAACTCCACTTCACGCCGACATATTCGTCCTGGCTCAATCAGGTCGAAAGCTGGTTCAGCAAACTGCAGCGCGACGTGATCGACCGCGGAATCTTCACTTCCGTCACCGATCTCAGCCGTAAGATTATGCGTTACATCCGTCTTTATCAGAAAACGGCCAAGCCCTTTCGCTGGAAATACTCCGATCCCACCCGTCGCATCCGTTCTTGGTAGCGATCCAGCCGGGACAGCCCACTAGCGATGCGGCCCAAGCAGCGAAGTTTGAACCTTCCGCGAATTGTGCTTCATTGCTTCCGCATTTAGTGCTCGCGAAGTTTTTCGCCCGGCCTCGAGCGTGACACGGCTGCGATACCGCACGTGAACAGAGCCCTGGCCAGGAAGTCGGTGTTCAATTCGTGTTACGACAGTGCTTACGTCGACAATGCGACTGGCGTGATCGAAAAGCGCCCGACCTCGGCCTCATGCAGACGCTGCAATTCCCACAGCGTCCGATACAGCTCGCATTCTCGTATGAGTGCCGAGTGCGTTCCAATTCCTGTGCAACTGCCGTTATCGAGTACAATCAACCGGTCCGCATTCCGCAGCGTGGAAAGCCGGTGTGCGACGATAAAACATGTGCGACCTTCCACCAGACGATCAATCGACTTCTGGACCTCACTCTCTGCCAGCGAGTCCAGGCTGGCCGTGGCTTCATCGAGTATCAGCAACCTGGGGTTCCGCAGTAGTGCCCGTGCGACATTGATGCGTTGCGCCTGGCCTCGCGACAGTTCTCTCCCGTTCGCTCCGATTAAAGTCGAGTAACCGTTCGGCAGCGCCATGATCTCGTCATGGATTGATGAGCCCTCGGCCGCCGACCGCACCTCCTCGTCGGTGGCCTCCGGTCGTGAGCAACGGATATTTTCCGACACGGTCGCGCTGAACAGGAAGGGCTCCTGCGTCACGATGGCGGTTTGCCGATAGATGTCTGCCAACCGGAAATCGCGTATGTCGCACCCGTCAAATGTTACGCGGCCACTGGTGGGATCATAAAACCGTGTGATGAGATTCAGCAGAGTTGACTTGCCGACGCCCGATGGACCCACAATCCCAATGGTTTCGCCCGCTCGAACCTCAAAACTGATGTTGCGCAACACCAAGGGGCCATCAGGGGCGCCATAGCCGAAACTAACATCCTCAAAGGCGATCACGCCGGGTGCGTCGGAGAGCGGACGAGCACTCGGACCGTCGATCACATCCGGACGCTCGGAGAGCAGTTCCCGTATCCGATCCAGCGATGGATAAGACGATTGCATGCTGGAGTAGGCGGTTTGAATATCCGCCAATGGCGTGAATAGCGATCGCGTAGCAAAAACGAACGCGACAAGGTTGTCCCAGCTTATTTTGTGCCTGGCCAGCTCGAATCCTCCGACAGTGATCACTCCGACTAGGCTGAAACCGCCTACGCCTTCAAGCAGCACCTGGAGTTTCGCGTTCATTCGCACCATGTCCATCAGGGACGAGAACACGCTCTTCCCCAGATGAACACTGATGGCAGCCTGAGCTTCTTCGCCTGCATAAGCTTTGATAATTCGGATACCAGTGATCATCTGAAGGATGGAGTCATATAAGGGTGAGTACGCAGCTCGAAGACGTTTCGCTGCAACGCGAACCTTCCTGGACGTAAGAACGGCCATAGGTATTGCGAGTACGGGAATAAGAAGCAATGCGACAAACGCCAATACCGGACTCAGATAGATTGCAACCGCTGTAAGGGCGACGGCCAGCACGACTGCCCTGATCATATTGGCGAATGCATACGCTGCAATCGTCAGGTTGCCGACATCGCTGCGGATGGCCTGGACCAACTCCCCCTGGCTTTGGCGTTTGAAAAATCCAACTGAAAGCGTCAGGAGATTCGTGATCAACTCTTCCATCACACCGAATTCGAGAATTTCGGCGGCTCGCTGTGCTGTAATTCGGTTGTCATAAGCAAGAAGAGCGCTGAATAGCTGAACACACCCCAGAATGACAGCCAGAACGATAGGTACGGCGTGCGCAGACAAGTGATCCTCGAGTATACGTACAAACTTACCCTCGCTGTGGTGGGAAAGAGCGAGAAATTGCTGGATCAGCACAACTAGCACAACCGAGGCGAGCGCCCGGCCAATCGAGGTGCCGAAGTACCGGGAGAGCAACAGTCGCTGGTCCCGAAAACGCTTGGAAATGAAGTGCGGAATCATCCCTGTCAGAAACGCTCCTTCGCGGTTACCGGGGATATTGGCAGATTCTCCAAATAAAGAATCTTCGACGCCGCAAATTCTCCGAAGCTCGCGGAGGATCTACAGACGCACCACAAAACAGACCGAAGACTAGGATCAATGAGAATCCTCCGAGACATATATTACAGAGTACAGGAATCGCGTGGAAATTTGAAGCATTGCCGTACCGTAACCCCGCAAGCTCCCGCTCTTCCGTTTTCCCTAGAAATCGTAGCGGCTTGAATTATGGATGTCATAAGCATCGAGCAAACAACAAACGCGGAACAGGCATCGGTCGTAGCGACCCGGCTGACTGTAAGTGCGAGGCGCCTCGGACCGAGTCATCACCCGCTGATAATGCAATATCACTGGTTTACCGGTATCCGGCGATACCCTCGTCAACGCGAAACTGGCTTCTTTTCCCGATTAGCGGCCATCGCCGCCAAACGTTTGATCGAGCCAGCCAAATTCCGGCTTCCCGACGGCACGCGGGTCTGAAACCACGCCAAGTCAGGCAAATGACTGTAAATCGGACGGGAATACCGGCAAGTACTCAAGGTACTTCACCACACGGCTCAACCAACCAGTGTGCTACGATGTGCGACAGAGAGAAGCCGCTGGGCGCCCGCTCGCTTACTCGGAGTATACGGCTCAGGATTGGGTTTATTGATGGGTGCAACGGCAAGACCTCGTACATCGGACCAAGACGTCACATCCTGGGCGTTAGAAAGGTGCCAAAGGCGGAGAGATGAATGATACAGCGTTTCCGCCCAAAGGTGGTGTAGGGGCGGAACAGCCGTTGGCGGACGGCTCGGTATACGCATTTCCGGTCACATTTGCGCAACAACGCCTCTGGTTTTTGGATCGACTCCATCCGGGGGACGTCTCGTATCTCATCCCGTGGTCGATCCGGATCACTGGAAGCCTTGCTCCCTGTGCGCTGGAACGCGCGTTGAATGAAGTGGTGCGCCGTCACGAAGCTTTAAGAACCACCTTCTCACTGGTCAACGATGAGGTGACGCAGATGGTTTCGGAGTCGCTGTATGTTCCGTTGCCACTGGAGGACTTGAGTTCTCCACAACTCGGTGAGGCAGAAGTCGCGCGATTGGCACGCGCTGAGGCTCTGCGGCCTCTTGATCTGGCCCGTGGACCCCTGATCAGGGCTCGTTTACTGCGCTTGAGCTCTGGGGATCACGTCCTGTTGTTGACGCTGCACCATATTACCTTCGACCGATGGTCCCGGGGAGTGTGGATGCGCGAGCTATCGGAGATATACGACGCATTTGTTGATGGCAGGCCTTCGCCACTGCCAGAGCTGAAGCTTCAATATCCCGATTACGCGGTCTGGCAGCGGGAATACATGCGGGGCGAGGTGCTGGAAACGCACCTCGGTTATTGGAAGCGGCAACTGGCGAATGCGCCGGCGGAGCTTAGTCTGCCCACGGACCGTCCCCGTCCGCTCGTGCAGTCGTTCCGCGGCGCGATAAAGACCTTCCGATTAACCGCTCTTGTCGCCGAACGTTTGACCCGGTTTTGTAAGCAACGAGGGGTAACGTCGTTTATGACGTTGCTCACCGCATTCCAGGCGCTGCTTTCCCGCTACACAGGACAGCACGACATTGTGGTCGGCAGCCCGGTTTCGAATCGCAATCGGATGGAAACCGAAAATCTGATCGGGTTTTTCGCCAACACGCTCGCCTTGCGGCTGGATCTCACCGGCAACCCGACTTTTAGCGAGCTGATCGAGCGAACTAGGGCAGTCGCGCTCGATGCGTACAAGTATCAGGACCTGCCCTTCGAAAAGCTGGTTCAGGAAATCAACCCTGAACGTAGCATGAGTCACAACCCACTTTTTCAGGTGCTGTTCTCTCTCGGAAGCTTTCCTGAAGAGATATTCAGGATGCGCGGGCTGGAGCTTCGGTGGATTGGAAGGACCGACGCAACGGCCAGGTTCGACATTTCACTGGTGATGCGCCAGCATGCGGACCAGCTTTCAGGCGCGCTGGAGTACAGTACGGATCTCTTTGATGAACCGACCATCGATCGCATGTTGGGGCATTTCCAGAACCTGCTCGAAGCCGTCGTGGAGAATCCTGATTTGCGTCTGGCTGAAATGCCGATGCTGTCGGGGGCGGAACGGGATCAGTTGCTCTATGAATTCAACGCCACCGACCATGAATATCCGAGGGAACGCTCGTTGCACGAATTCATCGAGCAACAGGCAGAACGGACGCCAGAGGCAACGGCGCTCATATTCGGACCGCATCAACTGACCTACCGGCAATTGAATTCAGCAGCGAACCAATTGGCGCACCGGCTGCGAAAGATGGGCGTTGGACCCGAGGTGCTGGTTGCGGTTTGCGCGGTACGCTCGGTTGAGTTGGTAGTGGCGCTACTCGGAACGTTGAAGGCCGGCGCGGCTTATGTTCCTATCGATCCGGAGTATCCGCGGGACCGGCTGGCCGTAATGCTGAAGGACTCTCAGCCGCGCGTGTTGCTAACTCTCGAACATCTGCTGAGCGTCCTGCCCGAAAACCCGATTCCAACGGTCTGTCTGGACCGGGACTGGCGCGACATTGCGGACGAGCCGATCGGAAATCCGCCTGTATTGACGACCGGGAAGGATCAGGCTTATGTGATTTATACCTCGGGTTCCACGGGAATGCCGAAAGGCGTGGCTAACCTTCATGAGGGCATTGTTAATCGTTTGCTTTGGATGCAGTCGGCCTACACATTGAACGATACCGACCGCATTTTGCAGAAGACACCTTACAGCTTCGATGTCTCCGTATGGGAATTTTTCTGGCCCCTGATGACGGGAGCGTGCTTGGTTGTGGCGATTCCAAATGGACACAAGGACCCGAATTACTTGGTCAGGACGATAGTGGAACATGGGATCACGACAATCCACTTCGTGCCCTCAATGCTGAGGGTTTTCCTTGAGGCTGAAGGTATAGAGCGATGCATCAGCCTACGCCGGGTAATTTGCAGCGGCGAAGCACTGACGCCCGATTTGGTTAAACGATTTTTCGTCCGTCTGAGCGCATCGCTCCACAATCTATACGGCCCCACGGAAGCTGCAGTTGATGTGACGTTTTATGAGTGTTCGCCTCACAGCGGCTGCTGGACCGTGCCAATCGGCAAGCCGATCTGGAACACGCAGATTTATATATTAGACCGCCGAGGAAGTCCCACTCCGATCGGGGTTCCGGGCGAACTGCATATAGGGGGAGTGGGACTTGCGCGCGGCTATCTCGGCCGACCGGAGTTAACTGCGGAAAGGTTCGTGGATGATTCAATAAGCGGCAAGCCGGGTGGGCGTCTTTATAAAACCGGCGATCTTGCGCGCTTTCTGCCCGATGGCAATGTTGAGTACCTTGGGCGCCTCGATTTCCAGGTTAAACTGCGGGGCCTCCGGATTGAATTAGCCGAAATAGAGACCGCTCTTTCTCAGCATCCTGCTGTAAAGGAGTGCGTCGTCATTGTACGCGAAGACGTGCCAGGAGACAAGCGACTCGTAGCCTATATCGTTACCGGGGGGCAGGAGCCCTCGTCAGGGGAAAGCTTCCGATCATTGTTGCTGGCCCAGCTTCCGGACTATATGATACCGTCCGCGTTCGTTTCTCTCCCTGCCCTGCCGCTCACTTCAAGCGGGAAGACCGACAGAAAGGCCCTTCCGGCTCCAGAACTCCAGCGCGACGACAAATCCGGCTACGTACTTCCTCGTACTCCGCTCGAAGAGAAACTGGTTTTCATATGGTCGGAAGTCCTGAAACTTCCGCAGATCGGCGTGAACGATGACTTTTTTGAACTTGGAGGTCACTCTCTTCTCGCCGTTGATCTCTTTGTCCGGATCGAGCGCCAGCTGGGCCAAAAGCTTCCTTTGAACCTCTTGTTCAACTCCCCCACTGTTGCGCAGCTCGCCTTGCACATGGGGCCGAGTGAACTGTCGTCGAGCGAGACTTCGATTAAGCCCTGCCGGACAGGCGGATCCCGACCACCCATCTTCGCAGCCCACGGAATTGGTGGAACGGTACTTACCTTCAGGGCGCTGGCTGGATTTCTGGATCCGGACCAGCCTATTTACGGGCTGGAAGCGTTAAGTCTCGATCAAGGCTGGACAAACTTGGAGGAACTTGCATCGCATTACGCCCATGATATCCGGGCATTCCAGCCGGAGGGTCCGTACCACTTGATCGGATCTTCGTTTGGTGGCATGGTGGTGTTCGAGATCGCACGGCAACTGCGGGCGCAAGGGCAGGAAGTTGGTTTGGTAGGCTTATTGGACAGCTCTAACATGGGCGCGCGAAATCTGCTGACCTATCGCGAGCGAATCAGGAATCACATGGGATTTCTCTACAAGAGAGTGCTGCTGCACCTGAGGCGCTTTCCCGACCGCAGCCTTTCCCAGTGGCCAAGGTATGCTGCCGGTCGAATCCTCGCCGTCGGCCGGCGTCTGCACGGGTCGCTGTGGCGCGTCGCGTACAGGTCATACGCAACGGCGCCAGCGGACAAGCCCTCGATCCTCCATAACATGAAGCGAGCTTACGAGTTGGCAGGTATGGACTATATTCCGCAGGTTTATTCTGGGAAAATAGTGCTCTTCAGGCGGAAGGAAAAGATAACCCCGCAGCAGACTCAGAGGCAACATGGATGGACTGGCCTCGCCACTGGCGGACTCGAGATCATAGAGGTACCGGGAGACCACAATTCCATTATGAGCGAGCCGCACGTCAAGGTCCTCGCACACGAACTTACTAACTGGCTGAAGCGGTATTCCAGTGGCGAGATGGCGTTTCAGCGGGAATCCCCCAAGGATCCCGCATATTCGATTACGATATCGGTGTCGAGCCAAGCCGAAAGTCTCAGGCGAGACAACCCGCTTTAAGTTCAGTTCGATCGAAATCCCGCCTTTGAGTTCCCCGCTAATCCGCCTCTGCCCTGCGCGCGTGATCGCGGGCGTCGGAAACTCAGCGCCGTGCCTGTCCAGACGAGCACTGCGCCGCAAAAACTCCCGGCACCGGCGATCGGTAAGCGCCTGACCGAGTTTGTCTGTAGCCAGAGCCTGGCCATGGCGAATTCCTAAAATCATGCGGCGATTGGAGTCTGATGCTCCGTGTCCTTTCGGCAAGGCTGCGTAATGGGCGTTGAGGGGGGGATTCTTAGAAAAGGTAGCCCTGCGAGACCCAGTAGTGCCGGTCGCCGATGGCCTCATCCGTTGATTCGTCCGGATCAAGGGCGTCCAGTTGAGAAAGTGGAACGGCCATATTAAGGCCCTGCCATCGGATGAGGACGAGCATGTTGCTGGTGCAGATGTCTTCGGAAGCGAGGCGTCGAACTTCTACCGTTTCTCCCTTCCGCAGCGGCGAAGTGGGCTTAACGCCGTTGCACTTCGCCTGGAACGGGAAATGGATCTTGTTTTCGAGGTAGTAATACCAGCTCATGGCTTGCTCTTCCGGGCCATAAGCGTCGACGATCGCTTCGTCTTGGATTCGCTGTTCTCGAACGGGATCTTTTCTGCGTTTGGCCATTGTGCGGCTGAGGAGTTGCCGACTATTACTGAAGTAGATGCCGGACACGTGAGAACCGGAGCAACTCTTCGGCGCCCAGCACAGGATTTCGGTGCCAGGGCTCATCGAACTCGCCATCCGGATCCTCGATGTCCAGGTCCGGATCGAGGGGTGCAAGGAACTTTGTTCGTTCCAGATGGTCGAGATAAGTGCCGATCTCCGCAGTGGTAAAAATGCGCCGGATTTCATCGACGAACGCTGGCACTTCCGTGGCGAACTCAGGCTCTTGTTCTGACGCCCTCAGAAACGTCAGGAGTTTTTCGCCGATCAGATAATCCAGGGCCTTTTCCGGCCCAAAGCTCTCGCGGATGTCTTCGGTCGCGGCGCACTGATCGATCCAGATTTTATGGAACTCGATAGACGGGCTGCTCATGGTCGATTCCTTTCTCCGAGGATACGCCGAACCGATGTGCGTCCGATATCAAGGCGACGGGCATCTCGGCTTTGCTGACACCGCCACGGTAGAGTTTCCGGATCTGGCTGGCCTGTTTTCCAACAGTCACGGGCCGGCCGAGATGCTTTCCCTGCGACCGCGCTTCCGCAATGCCGGCGAGGATTCGTTCGCGGAGAATCTCGTGTTCGAACTCCGCGTTTTGCGGAGAAATGCAAAACGCGGCTAATGCGGAGCGCGCGTTTATGCAAAGCCACGGTGCCAAACCGGCACCGTGGCCTACACATCAGGGATTTGGCACTCCACATAATATCGGGTCGAAAAGGGACGCAATTAGCGAGTCTGGCGACCTGAACCGACCACGGCGGAGTGCCATCGGCAATACGGCCTCTACCGCCTCGAGTTTTTCTGTCGGATCCACTCGCAGGTAAATCTCGGTCGTTCGAATATCCGCGTGCCCAAGCCACAAGGCGACTTTCCGAATGTCTCTTGTCGCCTGCAGCATGATGAGGGCGCAGCTATGGCGCAATTGGTGGGGCGAAACGGAACGCCCGCTGAGTGATGAACAGCGCTTTCCTGCGGAGCGAACGTGTTTGTCGAGGATGTATTCGAAGCCTGCCCTAGTCATCGGAGATGCTTTCGCATTCACAAATAACTCTGGGGCTGGAACCGTTCCCCGAACCGCCAGCCACGCCCGGAGGTCGGTCACCGTTGCTTTCCAGAGTGGAAGGCATCGTTCCTTTCGGCCCTTGCCGAGAAAGCGAATACCAGGCGTTCGCTGGAGGGACAGTTGCTCCAGTGGAAGCCCTATCAGTTCCGAGACCCGAAGCCCACCCGCGAAGCATAGATGCAGCATCGCGCGGTCACGGATACCGAGACGAGTTGTGGGGTCCGGCGCGTTGAGGATAGCGCGAATTTCTTCAATCGTGAGATGGCGCACCAGCGGCTGGTCGTGAGGTTTGGATGGAATGGAGTGTATCTGCCGCACCTGTTCCAGAACTGCGGGCACGCGGAATTCTACGTAACGCATGAAAGATTTGACGGCTGCGAGCCGACCGTTGCGTGTGACCGGGCGATTGCCCCGTTGTTCTTCGATGTGAGCGAGAAAATCCAGGACCATTGCAGCGTCGATTTGCTCAATTGCGAGCTTTCACGGACTGGTCTCAAGGCGTTTGCTGGCAAATATGAACAGAAGCCGAAACGCGTAAGCGTAGGTTTCGCAAGTGCAGGGGCTGCATCCCCGCTCGATCGGCAGGTGTTCTCGCAGGAAACTCGTGATTAGTGGGGCAATTGGTGTCATCTTCCTCCCTCGCCGAGCAGGCCTTCTGCTGCGGCTGCAATGTCGGTCATGAGTTCTGGCGTCGCTTCCAGATACCAATAAGTAGAAGCCATGTCCCTATGGCCCATGTAAGTTACCAGCGCAACAAAGTGACGAGCGACCGCACCGCCGCGCAAGGGACACTGCTCCAGAGCCCTCGTTGCAAAGGTATGCCTCAGGTCATGAATGCGTGGAGGACGAGTGCGGGAAGGAGCTATCCCCGCGCTCTGACGAATACTACGGAATGTGTACCTGACCATGCCGTAAGCAATCTGCCGGTTTCCAGCCGACAGAAAAGTGTGGTCATCCGTTACAGCCAGCCGTCGGCGCTGTTCGAGATATCGATTGAGCGCCACCGCCGCCGTGGGGTGCAGCGGAACCAGTCGGCTCTTCCTGAACTTCGTTTGGCTAATCTGAAGGACTCCTTCGGGCAAAACATCAGAGAGCCGCAGATTGAGCGCTTCGGAAATCCTTAGCCCGGTCGCGGCAATCAACCCGAGCAGAGTCGCGTAAACCTGACGTCGAAGCGGGTAGGACTGGCGAACACGGCTCGCTGCCCGGAGAAGTTCCGCAATTTCCTCCGGGGAGTAGATGTAAGGCAAACGCCGCCGAATGGGTGCGTGGAAGTAATCTTTTGCCGGCACCTCATGGGCGGCATCCTCAACGTGGAGGAAGCGAGCAAGGTGAGCTACGTTTCTCAAACGAATGTGCCGGGCATGTAAGGATAACCCTCTTGTCGCCCATTCCACCGCGGTCGAGGTCTGGACATGCGTATCACCCCTCTCAGCAGCGAAATGCGCGTATGCGCGAAGGCTTCCCGATAACTCGCGAAGTTTATAACCCAGCGTCTTGCGAAACAAAAGATAGCGCTCAACGGAGGCGATCAGCATGATGACACCTCTGGCCAAGGCTGAGCAATTTCCGCCAGAAGTACAAAATCCACCTTGGCGTAATGGGCAGTTGTCTCGGGAGCGCGATGTCGCAGGACGGCACCGACGCCGGCGAGGGATACACCTTGACGAAGCATGGATGTGGCGGCGGAATGTCGCAGGACATGAGCACCGTTGATTGGCGCTTTGATCCCGGCTCTGCGCAAGGCGCCGCGCACGATGTGGGTAACAACCGCGCGTGTCACCGCGTGAACGGGCGCCAGCACTGTCGTGAACAGCTCAGGTACCTGCAATAAAGGCCTGCCTTGTTTCACATAGAGCAGAATCGCGTTACCCACTTCCTGTGGCAGTGGCAATGATTCCTGGCGACGTCCTTTCCCACAGACATTAATCGTCCCGTTGCGCCAGTCGATGTCGGTGAACCTGAGATGGGCGACTTCGCTCGCACGTAACCCAAGACGAGCCAGAAGCAAAATCACTGCCCGATCTCTGAGTTCGAATACGTAGCCGCTACAGCAACTGATCACTCGCTCCACTTCATCGCCAGAAAGGAACCGGGGAACCGATGAGAGCTGCCAGGAGGCGAAGGCAGGAATCGCGTGCTCCATGCCTTGAGAACATTGCCCGATGATGCCGAGGTAACGAACAAAGGACCGGACCGCGCCGACAATGCTGTTGGCGCGGCTAATTCCGTGGGGGCGCGCTCTGGTCGCGACAAAGTTGCGCAGAGCTTCTGCCGAGTAATTGCGCGCGTCGTCCCCGAGCGCCTCGAGGAGCCCTGCAATGATTCCTTCATACAGATCGAGGGTCGTGTCAGTCAGGCCGCGATGTGTGCGCATCCAGGAACGGAACTCTGCGAGCACCGGCCAGACATCGCTGGCGCCGGGCACTGCGGTGCGTGGTAACTTGCCCTCGTCCTGCAGGAACCGAATGAAGATCGAGGCTGCCGTTAGCGATTTGCGATTTGGACCGCCGCGGTGATGAACGCGATGCTTCTTTCGGAGTTCGGACCTGCATGCGTCTAATCCTGGAAGCAGGTCTTGTGCCGCAAGCGATGAAGTGCACATCCAGTCTGTCCATCCGGCGAGGCCGGTGAGCATGGTCCTGATCGAGACTGGCTTGTAACCAGAAAGGTTAAGCCAGTCAGCGAACGCATCAATGTGATCAGCGGCGGGCCCTCTGCGGAGTCGCCGTCTGGTAACGGGTGAATGTAAGTGAGTTTCCAGCATGATTATAGCCTGCCCTGGCGAAAAGCCTGATCAAACCGGCGCTCGCTCGCCCCGGAGGCGAACCCGCGCGGCCCTTTCTACCTGGTATTATGCGGAGTGCCAAATCCCTGATGTGTAGGCCACGGTGCCGTTTGGCACCGTGGCTTTGCATAAACGCGCGCTCCGCATTATCAGCGAACACTGAAAGCAACCCGGCCATGGCGCGACCCGTTTCCACGCGTGACGCGTGTGGTGATCTGCGCGATAAACGCGATGACAACTGCAGTTTCTTGGACCCCGAAACGGTGGAAGGTATTGAGGTCGGCCTGAAGGCCGGTACCGCCGCTGGGGTCGGATCCGGCGATGGTGAGGGCAACAATAGCCATCTGCAACCCACACCAGCGTGGAACAGCGCGCAATTCAGCACAGTCGCAGAATTTCAAAAGACGGTAGAAGGTGTTGAGGTCAGCGTGAAGGCGACGTTCGGGCGCAGTTACCCTCCGCCCTAGAGAAGCGCGACAACGCTCAATTTGTCGCAATCACAGAAATTTTAGAACTTTAGTCTAGAGCCGAATATTTTTCGTCGATAAGAAATCATGCAAAAGAATTGGCCGCGCCGGCCGTGCCGGCGGCAGGCTTTGTAATCGTCGCGAGCGCGTTTAGGCAAGACATTCCTATGAAAACGCGCAGCTTCCCGCCGATGCTCAGGATGCAGCGGTGGCGGTGTCCTGGTGGCGTTCACCATCGTCGGCCGGACATTGCTCAGGGTCATCAGTTCCGCGGCAAGCAGTCGGTTCGTGCATTTGAAACCGACGTATTTTAAAAACCGAACTTATAAAAAAGGAAAGCAAAAATGAACGAAACGTGTTTTAAAACGCGGAGGGATAACTCCGCCTATACGGGTGTCGAAGAAAAACGGTCGACGGCCGGCGCAAAGTCATTGATTACATTAGTGGCATTGGGACTGTTGGCTCAGGGACTTGGATCCGCCGAAACCATCGCGGTCACGATCAGCCCGACGATCGGTTCGCTGAAACCGTCGCAAACTCTCTCGCTTACCGCCGTCGTATCCGGCACAACGACGAAGACCGTGACCTGGTCCTTGAGTCCGGCGCTGGGTGCGCTGACGGGATCGGGAAATAGTACGATCTATACTGCACCCGCCGCCGTCGCCGCCGCACAAACCGTGACGATCACAGCCACCAGCACTGCCGCGCCAACCCAAACAGCGTCCGCAGTGATCAGTCTGGTTCCGTCGCCCGCCGTCAGCCTGATGCCCAGCGCAGTCACGCTGGGACCACTGGCGACGCAACAATTTACTGGAATAGTGTCAGGCATCGCGAATACCGCGGTGGCATGGTCCCTCAGTCCTGCGATCGGGACAATCTCATCAGGCGGGCTTTACACCGCTCCGTCCGGAACCTCGACTGCGCAGACGGTCACGGTAACCGCAACAAGCATGGAACCTTCGGCCGGTTCGGCAACTAGCATCGTGACCCTGAATCCTCCGACATTGACCGTGGGACCCTCGTCCGTCTCGCTTACCGACGGGCAAACGGCACAGTTCAGCACAACCGCTGCGGGTCTCTCCAACACTTCCGTTAACTGGTCGTTAAGTCCCGCCGTGGGTTCGATCGCCTCTAACGGGGTTTATTCGGCACCAACATATATTGCGGCACCCCAAACGGTGGTGCTGACCGCACAAAGTGCAGCACTTCCTTTGGCGGCAGGCAATAGTACCGTGGTTCTCGCTCCGGCACCCCTGCAATTCGCCTTTAGCAAACTGCAGCTCACGACGCTTAGTTACAACGGCCAGAATTATCTGGCTTCGCTGGGCGCGATTGACCTGGTATCAGGAGGACTGTGGCGATCGCCAAGTGGCGTGACGACAGCTATCCCC
>Ga0302320_10009474_pt1 | contig 20917 bp, 16 predicted proteins | sample Bog_T0_3_FD_202130 | JGI IMG/M metagenome (GOLD analysis project Ga0302320, IMG submission 202130) | Peat permafrost microbial communities from Stordalen Mire near Abisko, Sweden - Bog_T0_3 | ecosystem: Environmental > Terrestrial > Soil > Wetlands > Peat | place: Sweden: Abisko, Stordalen Mire...
GGAATTCTTGGCCTGCTGCTCCTGGAAGGGGTTGTTGGCTCCGAAGGGGGCGAGCGAGCCGCTTTGCAGGTAGTAGCCGACCCGCGCGAGGTGGTAGAGCATCGCGTCGAAGCTGTTCGGCGCCGCGGTGAGCACGAGAAGGAGGTTGGCCCCGGCCACCGCCGTGAGGAGGAGCAGCGCGAGGGCGAGGTGGGGCCGGCCAAGCACGAGCCGGCGCCACCGCGCCAGCCGCGCGGGCCGGGCGGCGGCGCCCGGGGTTTGTCCGGCCAGCACCGCGCCCAGGAGCGTCCAGGCGAGCCAGGCCCACGGCCGGGCCAGCCAATGGGCCCAGGAGAGCGCATAGCCCCCGAGCGTAAGCCAGCCGACGGCGGCGGTGAATCCCACCACCAGCCGTCCGGCCACGCTCGGCTCCCCGCAGCGCCGCGCGCTCTGGGCGCCGACGCGCGCGCACCCTCCGAGCAGCAGCAGGGGAAAGAGCAGATCGGCGATCATCGCGGGGTTGCGCCAGTACGCCTTGCCCCCGCCGCCGGTCAAGCCTGGGCCGCCCTTGAAAGTCGGACGGACTTCGGTTCTGGTGGCTACCACCCCCGCCGCATGAGCCAAAGCATCAAGAGTCCCGCGGAGCTTCAGAGCATCTATCGGCGCCGATTCGAAGCGCGGATCGCGTATCGCAGCCGCCTGTGGCAGACGCTCGTGGAGGCCTACTTTCAGCGGTTCGTGCCCCCGGACGCGGCGGTCCTCGACCTGGGGTGCGGCTATGGGGAATTCATCAACCATGTCCGCTGCGGCCGCAAATACGGGATGGATCTCAATCCGGAGAGCCGCGACCGCCTCGCTCCCGGGGTCACCCTGCTGCCGCAGGACTGCTCGCTGCCGTGGCAGCTCCCGGACGCTTCGCTGGACGTGGTCTTCACCAGCAATTTCTTCGAGCATCTGCCGGACAAGGCGGGCCTGCGGGCCACGATCCTGGAGGCCGCCCGCTGCCTGCGGCCGGGCGGCCGGATCATCGCGCTGGGTCCGAACATCAAATATGTGCCGGGCGCCTACTGGGATTTTTGGGATCACTTCCTCTGTCTCACGGACCTGTCGCTCGGCGAGGCGCTCGAGAACAACGGTTTTCGGGTCACCCTCTCGCACGCGCGGTTTCTTCCCTACTCGACCGTGCACCGGCCCGACTTCCCCGCCGCCTTGATCCGGCTCTACCTCGCCTTGCCGTGGGCGTGGGCGCTTTTCGGCAAGCAGTTCCTGGTGATCGCCGAGCGCGCCTGACGCTTTGCGGTTGTGTCCCGGGCGCCTTTTTGCGGCTAATCAAGGGATGCCCGGCCCCGCGCTCAGTTTCGTGATCCCGCTCTACAACAGCGCCGGGACGATCCCCGCGCTGGTCGCGGAAATCGCGGCGCTGCGGATCCCGGGCGGCCATGAAATCGTGCTGGTCGACGACGCGAGCGGGGACGGCACGGCGGAGGCCTGCCGCCGGCTCGTCGCCCAGGCGGCCGTGCCGACGACCTTCATCGCCCATGCCCGCAATTACGGCGAGCACAACGCGGTGCTGACCGGCTGGCGGCAGGCGCGGGGCGCGCATGTCGTCAATCTCGACGACGACGGGCAAAATCCGCCGGCCGAGGCCGTTCGCCTCTGGGAGGCGGCGCGGGCGCGGGAACTGGACGTCGTGTACGGCCACTACGAGCGCAAGCAGCACCCGCTCTGGCGCAACCTCGGCAGCTGGTTCACCAACCGGGTGACCGACTGGGCGATCGACAAGCCGCCGGGCCTGTACCTCTCGAGCTTCCGCTGCGTCTCCGCGTTCGCGGCGCGGGAAGTGGCCCGGCACAGCGGCCCTTACCCCTACATCGACGGGCTCCTCTTCCAGGTGACCCAGCGGGTGGGTTCGATCGCGGTCCGCCATGCCGAGCGGCAGTCCGGCCGCAGCGGCTACACGCTGCGCCGCCTGGTGCGCCTCTGGCTCAGCGCCTGGATCAATTTTTCCATCCTGCCGCTGCGGATCGGCACCCTCCTCGGGCTGGTGCTGGCGCTGGCGGGCGTGGCGGGCTTCGGGGTCGTCGTTTATCTCAAGCTCACCAACCAGGGGCCGGCCTTCGGCTGGGGTTCGCTGATGGCGGCCCTGCTGGTCTTTTCCGGCGTGCAGCTGCTCCTCCTGGGCGTGATCGGCGAATACATCGGCCGCATGTTCCTGACGCTCAACCAGCGCCCGCAGGCGGTGGTCCGGGAAATCATTCAGGGCGGCTGAGGAGGAAGCAGGCTCCGCCAGCGGTCCAGCTCGGCGGCGAGGGCGCGGCGCATGCCCTCGGCGGCGCCGGCCGGAGGATGGGGGCGCAGCCGGAGCAGGTAGAGGGCGATCTGCCGCGCGAGGACCGGATCCGGAAAATCCCGCGGCTCGGGCAGGTAGGTCGCGAAATGGTGGCGGCACCAGTCGCGGCGACCCAGCGCGAGCAGGGTGTCGTGCCAGCGGCGGACCAGCAGATAAGTGTTGGCCTCGTCCCGCTCCTTGCGCCCGGGCGCCATGCTGACGTGATGGCCGACCCGGCTGCGCAGGGCCACCGCGTTGATCCGTCCGGCGGCGGCGGCCCGCAGGCACAGGTCCACATCTTCGCAGCCGTTGCGGTAAGCCCGGTCGAACCCTCCCAGTTCGTTCCACAGGGAGCGGGAAAGCAGGACGCAGGCGCCGGTCACGGCCGGCACCCGCCGGACCGGCGCCAGCAGGCGGGCGGGCAGGCCGGGCGCGCGCCGGCAATGCTCCGGCTTGCCCTTGTGGTCGATGTAGATGCCGGCGTGCTCGACGGCTCCGGTGCGCTCCGCCGTCTGCACGTTGCCGACGAGGCCCGCCCGCGCCCCCAGGCGCGCGTGCGCCGCCAGCATCGGCTGGAGCCACCGGGGCCGCAGGACCAAGTCGTTGTTCAGCAGGGCGAGCAGCGAGCCGCGCGCCAGCGCGGCGCCGCGGTTGTTGGACTCGCCATACCCGAGATTGCCCGGATTGAGGACCGTCCGAAAGGGCGGTCCCAGGGTCGCCAGCCAGGGCCGGGTGCCATCCGAGCTCCCGTCGTCGACCAGAATGATCTCGTGGGCGATCGCGGCCGGCAGGGTCGTCCGCAGGCTCGCAACCATCGCCTGGGTGTACGCCAGCCCATTGTAGAGCGGAACGATGACGCTGAGGCGCAGCGGGGGCGCGCCTGGCTCCGGGGGCTGGGGCATGGTCCGGCCGCGGATCCTAGGCGTCCGCGAGCAGTTTTTTCAGGTACTGGCCGTAGGTGGATTTTCCCAGCTTGGCGATATTGGCCTCGAGCTGCGCGCGGTCGATCCAGCGCTGATGCCAGGCGATCTCCTCGAGGCAGGCGATCTTGAGACCTTGGCGCGACTCGATCACGTGGACGAACTGGGCCGCATCGAGCAGGGAGTCGTGGGTGCCGGTGTCGAGCCAGGCCGTGCCCCGGCCGAGAATCTCCACGCGGAGCTTGCCCGCCTCGAGGTACAGGCGGTTCAGGTCGGTGATCTCGAGCTCGCCCCGGGCCGACGGCCGGAGCCGCCGCGCGAAACTCACCACCTCCTGGTCATAAAAGTAGATGCCCGGAATGGCGAAGTTCGACTTGGGCTGGGCGGGCTTCTCCTCCAGCGAGAGCACGCGCCCGTCCGGGGCGAACTCCACGACTCCGTAGGAGGTCGGATCGGCCACATGGTAGCCGAAGACCGTGGCTCCGTCGGGGCGCGCCGCCGCGCGCTGCAGCGATTGGACCAGGTCGTGGCCGTAGAAGAGATTGTCCCCCAGGATCAGGGTGCTCGGCGCGCCGCCGATGAACTCGGCGCCGATCAGGAAAGCCTGGGCCAGGCCGTCGGGCCGGGGTTGCTCCGCGTAGCTCAGGCGCAGCCCGAACTCGCGGCCATCGCCGAGGAGGCGCCGGAACAAGGGCAGGTCCTGCGGCGTCGAGATGACCAGCACCTCGCGGATGCCGGCCAGCATCAGGACCGACAGCGGGTAATAGATCATCGGCTTGTCGTAGACCGGCATCAGCTGCTTGCTGACCGCGATCGTCAGGGGGAACAGCCGGGTGCCGGAGCCGCCGGCGAGGATGATCCCCTTGCGGGGGGTGGGCGCGGGGGCCGCGGTTGCGCTCATAAGGGATGCGGGGGTTTCAGCGGGCGGTGCCGAGACGCTCCCGGGCGTATTTCTTGCTCGTGATGTCCGCGCACCAGGCCCGGTGCCCCAGGTACCACTCGACGGTCTTCGCCATGCCGGTCTCAAAGGATTCGCGGGGCGACCAGCCCAGTTCGCGCTGCAGCTTCGAGCAGTCGATCGCATAGCGCCGGTCGTGGCCGGGCCGGTCGGCGACGTAGGTGATCTGCGCGGCGTAGCCCTTGGCGTCGGCGCGGGGCGCCAGGCGGTCGAGCAGGCTGCAGATCCGCTGGACCACCTCGAGATTCGGGCGCTCGTTCAGGCCGCCGATGTTGTAGGTCTCGCCGACCCGGCCGCGCTGCAGGACCAGCCAGATCGCGCGGGCGTGATCCTCGACGTAAAGCCAGTCGCGGATCTGCTGGCCGTCGCCATAGACCGGCAGCGGCTTGCCATCGAGCGCGTTCAGGATGACCAGCGGGATCAGCTTCTCCGGAAAATGGTAGGGGCCGTAGTTGTTCGAGCAGTTGGTCGTCAGCGTGGGCAGATGGAAGGTGTGCTGGTAGGCCCGCACCAGGTGGTCGCTGGCGGCCTTCGACGCGGCATACGGGCTGTTGGGGGCAAACGGAGTTTCCTCGGTGAAGGCGGGATCGGCCGGGCCCAGGGTCCCGTAGACCTCGTCGGTGGACACATGCAGGAATCGGAACGCCGCGCGCTTGGGCTCGGCCAACTGCGCCCAATGGCGCTTGGCGGCCTGCAGCAGGCGGAGGGTGCCGACGACATTGGTCTGGATGAACGGCTCGGGGCTGTCGATCGAGCGGTCGACATGCGATTCGGCCGCGAAATTCACGACTGCATCGATGGCGTGGTCGGCGAGCAGGCGGGACACCAGCGCCTCGTCGCCGATGTCTCCCTGGATGAAGACATACCGGGGATCCCCCGCCAGGTCGGCCAGGTTGGCGGGGTTGCCGGCGTAGGTGAGCTTGTCGAGGTTGACCAGCCGGCCGAGCGGGCCGCCGCTTTCCGCCAGGCGCTGGCGGATGAAATTGCTGCCGATGAAGCCGCAGCCGCCGGTGACAAGGACATTCATGGGGACCGGTTCCTTCACGCCCGCTGCCACTGCCGCAGCGCCGTCTCGATGGCGGCCTGCACCGGCGTCAGCACGATGCCCTGGCGGGCGAGCTTGCCCGAATCCAGGACGCAATTGGAGCGGGGCGTCTTGGCGGCCTGGCGCATGAACTCGGCTTCGTCGCTGAAGAAAGCGTAGTCCTTGACGCAGACGCCGCTGCGGCGGATGAGGTCCACGACCTCGCGGGTCGTCACGGCGCCCGGATTGGTGACATTGTAGGTGCCGAAGGGCACCCGGCGCTCCCAGCAGGCGAAGGTGGCCGCGACGAATTCATGGAGCTGGGAGACCGAGTTGGTCGCCTCGAGGAGCCGCTGGTAGCGCATCAGCTTGGTCAGGTAGTTGCGAGGATTCTCGAACTGGTCGAACGGAATGCGCAGGCGCCAGACATACAGGTTCGGCTCGCCGGCGAGCACCTCTTCGCCCAGGGCCTTGGTGCCGCTGTAAAATGAGCAATAATTGGTGCGAAAGGTGAAATTGGGCGTGTCCTCCTCGGTGAAGCCGCTCCCGTCGGGGCGCGCGCCGCTGAAGATGCAGCCGGAAGAGACGTGTCCCCAGGGGACCCCCGCTTCCGTGCAGGCTCGCGCGACCAGGCCGGGCAGCACGGCGTTGCCGTGCAGGCATTCGGCCTTGTGCACCTCGCAGGCGTCGACGTTGGGCTTGCCGGTGTAGCCCGCCGCGTTGATCAGAAACTCCGGCCGGTCGCTCCGCAGCGCCGCCAGGAGGACCCCGGGCGCCGCATAATCGACCTCCGCACGTTTGAGGTTGCGGAAGGGAATGCCTTTCTTTGTGAGGAGGGCTTGGTAGGCGCTGCCGACATAGCCGGAGCCGCCGAGGAGATAAATCATGATAAAAGCCTGATTAAGCGGGTAATCGGCCGGGAATCAAAGCCTGAAACGGCCAAGGCCGGCTCCTTTCGGCGGGTAAAATTACCTAGCCGGGGCCGCGGAAACCCGCCGGGCCACGCTCAACTGCCGTTCCCCGCCTTTTTCTGGGCTTCCTCGTAGGCCTTGCGCTGCTGCATGCCGATTTCCAGCAGATCGCTGACCAGCATCCGGGCGTCGCGTTCCTGCTTCACGACCTCCGGGGATTTTCCGGCCTCCGCCGGATTCGGGATCGGGGCGGCACTAGCCGGGGAGGAATTGTCGGCGGGCGGGGCGGCGGCCGAGAACGCCGGCAGCGGGGCCAGGGCCACGCCGGCCACCACGGCGGCCTTGCGCTGGGTGAGCTCCTGGGAGGCGCCATTGACCCGGACCAGCGCGACCGCGCGCCCAGCGTCGTAGCTCAGGACTTGGATGCCGTCCGCCGTGCCGCCCACGCGGATCCAATGGCTGCGCCGGTGGAGGGCGTCATAGATGCAAACAGCGGAGCTTGAGGCCGTCGTGCTGGCCCCGGTCAGTTCGTACGTGGCCGGGCCGGCGGCGGCCGCGCCGGGCGAACCCGGACCGGGCAGGAACGGCGAAGCCTCGCTCAGTCGGGTCTGGCCCCGCGCTCCGGCCAGGCCGGCCAGGGCGGCGGCCAGCAGCGCGGCCGCGGGCAGGCGCGGGCGGCGAACGGGAGCGCGGAAAATCGTTGGGTTCACAGGTCCGAGAGATGAGACGGCGAAAACCGGTCCAAGATCCTCCAGTTTAGCAGCTTTTTCTCCGTGCGGGAGCGTAGCAGCGGCCCTCGGGAAGGGAATGAAATTCGCAAGTGAATCGGCCCCAATAGCCTGGGGTGAACCCCTCCCCTAAATCGGCTCGCGGCCCGACGCTCGCGCCCGGCGGCCGGATCACTTCCGGTCGCGCTGCGCCGCCACGATCTGGCGGATCGTCTCCTCGAGGGATTGGGTGATGTCCCACTGCGGGTAATGCGCGCGCATCTTGCGCAGGTCGGAGTAATAGCAGATGTGGTCCCCGCTCCTGGCCTGGTCGACATAGGTGCTCACCTGCCGGCGGCCGGTGAACCCTTCGGTGATCTGGAACGCCTCGAGGATCGAGGTGCTGTTCGCCTTCCCGCCCCCGAGATTGTAGACCTCCCCGGCCCGCGGCGCCGCGACGAAGGCGGCGATGAACCGGGCCACGTCGAGGGCGTGGATATTGTCCCGCACCTGCTTGCCCTTGTAGCCGAAAATCCTGTATTCGCGGCCCTCCAGGTTGCATTTCACCAGGTAGCTGAGGAAGCCGTGGAGCTCCACGCCGGAATGGTTCGGGCCGGTGAGGCAGCCGCCGCGCAGGCAGCAGGTGGGGACGTTGAAGTACCGGCCGTATTCCTGGACCATCACGTCCCCCGCCACTTTCGAGGCGCCAAAGAGCGAGTGCTTGGACTGGTCGATCGTGAAGTTCTCGGGGATCCCGTTCGCGTAGGCCGGATCGGCGTAGTCCCAGCGCGTCGGCAGCTCCCGCAGCTCGATCCGGTTGGGCGCGTCGCCATAGACCTTGTTCGTGCTCAGATGGGCGAACGGGGACTCCGGGCAGGCCTGGCGGACGGCCTCGAGCAGGTTGAGGGTCCCGACCGCATTGGTGTCGAAGTCCTCGAAGGGGATCTTGGCCGCCAGATCGTGGCTGGGCTGCGCGGCCGTGTGCACGATCGCGGCGGGCTTGACCTCCCGGAGCAGGGCGAGGACGCCGGCCCGGTCGCGGATATCGAGCTCATGATGGCGGAAATCCGGCAGATCCTGCGCCAGGCGCCGCTGGTTCCAGCGGGTGTCGCCCTGGGCCCCGAAGAAGGCGGCCCGCTGATTGTTGTCCACGCCGTGGACGGCGTAGCCGAGTTCGCGGGCGAAGTAGGTGCAGACTTCGGATCCGATCAGCCCGGAGGAGCCGGTGACAAGCAGGGTCTTGGGCATGGCAGGGGCGGAGCTGAGGGGATTATTCGCCTCGGGGCAAGCCGCGGGGAGCGGGGTCGGGGGCCGCCGGATTCTTCCGCCGGTAGTCCCCGCGGCTGAAATACTTTTCCAGCCAGACGTACATGCAGATGAAGAAATAGCGGCTGCCCATCTCCTTGATCTTCAGCTTGGCCTCCCCGTGCTTGCGATTGTGCCAGGAGATCGGGATCACCGTCCAGGAGTAGCCCCGCACGATCGCCTTCAGGGGAATTTCGATCGTGAGGTTGAAGTGGGCGGAAAGAAACGGGCGGCAGCCGGCGATGGTCACCATCCGGTAGGCCTTGAAGGCGTTCGTCGTATCGTTGAGCGGAATGTGGAAGAGGACCTTGATGAAGAGATTGGCGAGCCGGTTGACGAACAGCTTGACCCGGGGGTAGTCGACGACGCTGCCTCCCTTGATGAAGCGGCTGCCGAACGCGCATTCGTAGCCCTGCTGGAGCAAGTGCCAATACCGCGCCGCGTCCGCGGGGGCGTCCGAGGCGTCGGCCATCATGATCACCACCGCGTCGCCGCGGACCCGGTCGAGACCGGTGAGCACGGCGTTGCCGAAGCCATTTGGCCCCGGGTTCTGCACCGGCGCCAGTTCCGGAATCTCGGCCCGGAGGTCCTGCAGGACCTTCCAGGTGCCGTCCCGGCTCCCGTCATCCACGACGACGATCTCGTGCGGGATGCCCTGGCGCCGAAACTCCGCCGCCAGCTCGCGCAGGGTCGGCGGCAGGGCCGCCTCCTCGTCGCGGGCGGGCATCACGACGGAATAGAGCGTCAGGGGCGGGAGCGGTGCCGGCGCGGCCATGGATTTAAAACGGGGCGCTCAAGTCCAGCCAGTCGGGGCGCGCTTGCGCATGGGCGGCGATTTCCCCGAGGATGTCCTCGGTGGTCCGCTGGGGACGCCAGTGCCAGAGGCGTTCGGCCCGGCCGGCGTCGAGGACGATCCAGGGAAGGTCGAACGGCCGCGGCGCGCCGTCGGCGACCACGGGCCGGGGCCCGAATCGGGCGGCGCACCAGTCGCTCAGTTGCCGCAGCGAACGCGCGGAAGCGGCTCCCCCGCCCACGTTGAGCACCCGGTCCGCCGGATCGAGCCGGGGGGCTCCCATTTGCTTCTCCAGGAGCGGCAGGAGGTCGCGCGGATGGAGGCAATCCCGGACCTGGTGCCCGAGCCCGCCGAAGCCCAGGTAGCGCAGCGTTCGGCCGCGAAGCCAGCTATTGATCCAATAGCTGAAGATCCCCTGGTCGGCGCGGCCGAACTGGCCGGCGCCCGCCAGCACCCCGCAGCGGTTGACGAAGATCGGCAAGGAGAAGCTTTCGCCGTATTCGAGCGCCAGGGCCTCGCTGGCGAGCTTGGTGGCTCCATAGAGGGAGACCGGCGCCCGGGTGGGGAAGTCTTCCGTGAGCCCGGCCGCGCTCCAGCCCGGACCGGCCCGGGCCGGCTGAAACGCGCCGGCGCTCTCCGTCAACGGGAGCCCGGCCAAAGGAGCGATGCTGTAGACTCGGCTGGTGCTGAGCAAAATCAGGCCGGCGCGGTGCCGCTTGGCGTATTCCAGAAGGTTGATCGTGCCGCCCAGATTGTGCTCCACGAGCTGGCGGGAACTCGCCCGGCCGTCGATGCCGGCGAGCACGCTGGGGTTGGCGGCCGCATCGATCACCCAATCGCAGGGCGGCAGTTCGTCGACGTCGCTCGCCGCCCGCAAGTCGGCGTGGTGCAGCTTGACCCCGAGGGCCTTGAGCTCGGCCCGATTCGACTCGCTGCCCGGCCGGATGAAATTATCGCACCCGGAAATTTCGTGCCGGGCTCCGGATTCGGCGAGCCCGCGCGCCAGGGTGCTGCCGGCGAAACCGCAAACCCCGGAGATCAGGAGGCGCATCCGACAAGCGATGGGGAAAAAGGCCCGGGGTGGAAAGCCTGATTTTGGCGCCGCCTCAGCCTGGGGCGTTCACGTCGCGGCGGGGGCGCTTGAGGCCCGCGGCGGCATTCCCAGGCGGACGAGGCATCCCACGGTGAGGGCCAGGGTCAAGCCGAGCAGCCCGGCGACGGCCGGATCGGCCGCGGTCAGGAGCGCCGGGGTGAAGTCGCCGCGATCGGCGCTGAGGATCCAGACGCCGCCGAAAAACGCCGCCTGGGCGGCGGCGAGCGCGCCGACCATCGAGGGCGGAAACTCCAGCGCGCCGAGCGCCAGGGCGACCATGAGGCAGCAATTGGTGAAGTAGGTGCCTTGGTGGTTCAAGGTGGCGCCGGGCGAGAACATCAGCAGGCACCAGCCGGCAATGCAGAGCGCCGTGACGAGGAGGCAGCGGCCTGCCAAGGCCGCTTCCGGAGTCCGACCCTTTCGCCGGAGCCAGGACCAGGCCAAGCCGAGGAGACCGAAGTCGAGCAGGCCCGGCGCTTGAAACAGATGCAGCATGCCGCCGTCGCGGAGCGCAGAGGCCGCCTGCCGGGCCGCCGCCGAAACCCGGTCCTGGCGGGCGAGCCTGACGGCCCCGCGCAGATTGGCGGCCAGCCGCGTCCCGTCGTCCGTGAACAGGGCGCGCAGATTGTAAAGCTTGGCGTGCTCCCATTGGGAGAAGGAGAGGCCGCGGTAAGCATCCTCCAGGGTTTGCGGCAACGACCGGGAATCGACCGGCAGGACTCCGGCCAGATGCCACTTCAGCAGCCGGTTGCCCGGCGGATCATAATAGTGCTGGTATAGCGACCAGGGAAGGAGGTAGGCGGCCGTCGCCAATCCGGCCACCAGACAGAATCGCCAGCCTCCGGCGCGCCCGCTGAGGAGGAACCAGCAGCCGAGCGCCAGGAGCGCGAACGCGCTGCCGCCATGGGCTGCCATGGCCAGGCCCGCGCAGGCACCGATCATCGCCGGAGACTGGCCGGGGTGGTACCAGAGGAGCGCGGCGGCCAGGAGGAGGAACGCGGCCGGAAGCAATTTCGGCCAGACAAAGGTGCTGTTGAGCAGGAAGAATCCGGAGAAGATGAGGAAGGCGAGCACCCAGGCGATCTTTGGGCGCGGGATCCGCGCCTGGCGCAGGAGGGCCCAAAGGCCGAGGAAGACCCAGGTTTGCAGAATCGTGCCCAGGACTTGATAGGCAACTTCACCCGCGCCGAGGGCGGCGATCTGCAGCTGGAAGGCCGATTGCAGAGGGGGACGGTCGCTGCTGAGCCAGTCGGCGAAGAACGGCCGCACCGGCGAACCGGTCTGGAGGCGCTCGCTCAGCCAATAGGGCAGGAGGGGATCCGGAGGAAGGTTGTGGATGAAACGGTCGAGGCTTACGCTTTCGGGCCATTCCAGGCCGCCGTACAGGAAAAGGACGGCCAGATACATGAGTCCGGCCGCGCCGGTCAGGGCCAGCGGCAGGGCGAGCTCCGCGCAGATCCTGCGCAGCTCGGCTCCGCGGCCGACGAACAAGCCGGCGGCGCCGGCGAGCAGGACGGACCAGCTGGCGACGAGACCGCAGCTGCGATTCAGGAGGTAGGCCCAAAACAGGCCATAGGCCGCCGTGGCGCTCGCCACCAGGGCCAGGGTCAGGAACTGCTCGGCCGTCAGATGGCGCCGGCGCAGGGTCCAGGCGGCCGCGGCCCAGCCCGGGAGGAGGAGCGTGGCGAACAGGGCCAGATGGAGGCCGGCCAGGGGCAGCCAACGCCGCGGAGAAGTGTCCATAGGCAGCGGCGCGCTGAGGCCGATCCAGGCGGTCTTCGAGTGATCCTCCGCCCCAAGGTAGACGCTCCGGCCCACCCAAGGGGCCGGGGGAGACCAGCGGTAGAGCGTCCAGCGGGAACCCGCGGGACTGCGCGGGGCGAGCAGCAGACGCTGTCCTGTCGCGGCGTCCTGCCAAAACAGGGAGACCCCCGAATCGCCGGGCACGCCCAGCGACCCGGCGACCTCGACGGCGAACGAGGAGCCCAAGGTGAACGGCCCCCACTGGAACACCCCGGCGTTGGTGTCCTGGCCATGCATCGAATCCCAGAGCTGGGTCTCGCCCAGCAGTCGTCGGGTCCCGGCCGGGTCGAAGGCTCCGGTGCTCGGCCCGAAGGCGCCGATCATCCGCGCCGGCGCGGCGGCTGCCGTCGTCCCCAGCGCGAGGGCGCCCGCCGCGAGGGCGAACCGCCACCACGCCCGCCAAGGGACCGGCTGCAGCGGCCGGAAGGGAGGCAAGGAAGAAAGCATCACGGCGCGGGTCGAGCCCAAGCCGGCGGCCATTTTCCACGCTTGGCAAGATTCATTTGTTCGGGACGATGGCCGGGGACGATGGTGAACGCGCCGCCCCATGCCCAGGAATCCCGCGTTCCCTCCGCGCCGGCGCGGCCCGGCGCCGGCCGCCTGGTCCGCTGGCTGCTCGGGGCGGGGCTTTTCCTGGCCGTGTTCGGAGCCAAGGCGCGGCTGATCTCCGATTTTGGCACCGACCTGCCCTTTTGGGACGAGTGGGTCAAGCAGGGCCAGATGATCATCGCGCCCTATTTCACGGGCGCGCTCCACTTCCGGGACTTTCTCATTCCGCACAGCGAACACCGGATCGCCCCGACGCTCGCCCTCAACCTCGCGCTGGTCGCGGCCGGCGGGCAATGGGACACCCGCGTGGCCTGCCTCGTCAATGCGGGGCTGCACGCGCTCGTCATCGTCGCCCTGGTCGGCTGGGTCGCGCGGGCCTATTCCATCCGCTGGGGCCTCTGGGTCGCCTGGGTCTCGCTGGGGCTGTACGTGCTGCCGCTGGATTGGGAGAACACGCTCACCAGTTTTCAATCGCAGTTCTACTTTCTGATCGGCGCCTCGCTGGCGGCGATGGCAGGCCTGCTGCATCCCGGCGGCCCGAAGACCCTGGCCTGGTGGGGCGGTCTGGCCGCGGCCGCGTTCGCCGGCGTCAGCATGGGCTCGGGTTTCCTTTGCGCCGCGCCGGTGGCGCTGGTCGCCGCCGGCCGGCTGGCCGCCCCGGGGCGTCGGCGCTTGGGGGACGCCGTCACCCTGGCGGCGGCGTTCCTGATCGTGGCCGCGGGCTGGCTTTGGCGGCCCCAGGCGCCTTGGGATGCGCCGCTGGAGGCGCGGAGCGCCGGCCAATTTCTCGGCTACGCCGTCCAATGCCTGGCGTGGCCGCGCACCGCCTGGCCCTGGTTTGCCGCCCTGGTCTGGTGGCCCTGGATTGCCTTCGTCGCGCGGCGCTGGCGGCCCGGGCCGACCGCCGCCCGCGCCGAGATGCTGCTCGCCGCTGGGATCTGGATCTGGCTCCAAGTCGCGGCGATCGCCCACGGCCGCGCCGGGCAGGGCCAGCCACCGGCGTACCGGTATGCCGATCTGTTCGCGGTCGGGGTGGTTTGCAACGCCCTCAGCTTTTTCGCCTGCCGGGCGGCCGCGCGGCGGACCCTGGCCGCGGTCTGGCTGGGGCTGATCCTGGGCGCGGCGACCCTGTCCTCCTGGCCGCTTTGGACTGGAGAGGTGCCCGCCGTGGCCGATCGATCGCGCCTCTACGAGCGCAACGTGCGCGGCTACGTGCTGACGGGCGACCCGCGGTTTTTGGAGGGCGAGGTTCCCTATCCGGATCCGGCGGCCCTGCGCAGGGTGCTGGACAATCCGGCCATCCGCGCGGTGCTGCCGCCCAGCGTGCGGGCGCCGCTGGCGATCGCGCCGGGCGCGCCGGCGCAGTTCGCGCCGGGCCGGGGTTCGCCGGCGACGGACAAGCTGCTCGGCTTGCCCTATTGGGGATCCTACGGCGAGGCGGCCGCCGCGCAGTGGCGGAGCGCGCCGATCGCTCCGACCCGGTTCGCCTATTGGCAGCTCGAGCTGGCCGGCGACGTGCCGTCCCCGGGCGTGTGCTTGCGGCTGGAAAGTCCCGCCGGGGATCCGCGGTCCGATCCGATCGCGCCCAAGCAAGTGGCTGGCGACTTCTGGCGCGCGGGTTTTGTGCGCGTGCCGCGGGGGGAAGGACCGGTGGTGCTCCACGCCTCCTCGCCGGGCAACGGCGCCTGGCTGGCCTTCAGCGCGCCGGTGGAAGTGTCGGAATTTTCCGAAGTCGGCCGCCGGATGGCCCGGCATGGCGGCGCGCTGTTTGGCGGCGGGATCCTGCTGCTGCTGGCCGTCACCGGGGCCCTCGAAGCCGGAGCGGCCCGCCGAGGGCGGCCGGCCGCGGCGCGCCCCTGAGGTTATTGCCGGGGGGCGGGCCCGAACCGGTACTTGACGAGCGCCTTCAGCCAGGTCACCGGGTCGCGCAGCATGCGGATCTTCTTGCCTTCGGCGAAGGAGCGGGAGCGGTAGGTCACCGGGATTTCGATCGGACGATAGCCCTTGCGCACCAGCTTGATCAGGAGTTCCCAGTCGAAATCGAACCGATCGCATTCCAGCGTGAGCCCCTGCAGGCAGTCCCGGCGGAAGACCTTGTACATGGTGAACGGGTCGGCCAGCCAGACGCCGAGGGAGGCATTGATCATCAGCGTGAAGGTCCAATGGGCGAGATTGAGAATGGCGCCCCGCACCGGCTGTTTGGTGAACTTGCGGATCGCCCAGCCGCCCTCGCCGTGGCGGGAGCCGAGCACGAAGGCCTGCCGGCCGGCGAGAATCGGGGCGAGCAGCGACTCGTAGTCGTCCAGATCGTATTCGAGATCGGCGTCCTGGATCAGGACGATGTCGCCGGTCGCGCAGGCCAGTCCCGCCCGCACCGCGCGCCCCTTGCCCCGCGCCTGCGCTTCGAGCAGGAGCGTGACCCGCGGACGCTGGCCGTACGGCCGGACCAGCTCGCGGGTGCCATCGGTCGAATTGCCCTCGACGATGATGATCTCGAGGTCGACGCCGGCAATCTCCTTGGCGGTGATCTGATCGAGCGCCTGGACCACGGTCGCGCGTTCGTTGTAGACTGGGACGATGACGGATAGTTTCGCCACGGCGGGATCGGAAGGAGGGGTTAGGCGGCGATCGGAAAGGCGGCGGGATCGGGGCGGCGTCCGGCGCAGACCCAGGCCGCCGCCAGCGCCAGGCCCGCGCCGAGCGAGAGGGCCAGGAGCAGGGTCCGGTGCCGCGGCGCGTAGGTGACGACAATGCGATGGGTCCCGGGACCGGCAAGGAATACTCCGAGGAAGGCGTGGTTGACGCGGTAGAGCGGAGCCGGCCGCCCGTCGACTTCGGCCTGGCCGTACCCGGCCCAGCCCGTCTCGGTGAGCACCGCGATCCCCGAAGCGGGCGCCGTGACGGAGAACGCGGTCGAGTCCTCGGTCAGACGGTAGGCGGCGGCCGGGGTCACGGTGCGGCCCGCCAGTTCATCCGGCAGGCTTCGCGGCGGGGAGCCGGCCGGAAGATCGGGCGCCTGGGCGGCCGCGAACGGCCGGCCGTCGCCGTGCAGGATCCGGTTCACCAAGTCGGCCGGCTGCGTGTAACGCCAAAGCCGGTCGGTGAAGAAGGCGCGCGGCCAGACGGTCGGGCTTTCGTATACCTGCAAGTCGGCCTCCTGCACGGGGCGGAGCGCCGCTCCCAGGGCGGCCTGATCGCCGGGCAGGTCGAAATAATACCGGACATTGAGGAAATCGAGGAACGGGCGCGCCGCCGCCAGGTGATCGAGGTCAAGGTAGAGACGCCAATCCCACAACTCTTCGAGCGGGGACGACTCGGTGAGCTCGCGGTAGCGCGGATCCATGAGCGCGTCGGGTCCGCTCACCCCCTCCAGGCCATACATCGCCGTCCAGCCCGGAAAGAGATTGTTCTGCAGACCGATCGATCGCGCCGGCGCGCCCAGGACCGCTTGCTGCACCCGGCGCACGGCCGGGGAGGGCGCCTGAAAATCGGCCCGCCCGCCCGGGCGGTACCAATATTTCGACGGAGCCGCCGCCGGCGGCTCCTCGGCCTGGCGCCACAAAAGCGCGTAACCGCAGAGGACCGCCACCAGGGCCAGCGCGGGCGAGCAGGGACGGCCCCGCAGCGTGCGCCGCGCCACGAGCGCCAGCCCGGCCAGCGCCGCGACCAGCAGGGCCAGATACAGCCACAAGAGCGGACGCACCGGCAGAGACTCGCCCGGCGACCACACCGAGAACGTGGCGGCCGCCCCCTGGACCGAGCGATGCACCGCCTGGCCGAAGCCGACGTAGGCGAAAATCAGGCCGAACAGCAGCAGGAACGCGATTCCGAGGTCGCCGGCTCCGTCCTTGGTCCCGAGGCGGCGGCCGGCGGCGGCGAAGCCCGCGCCGGCGAGCACGGCGCAAAGGAGGATCAGCGGGCAGCTGAACGTGTTGTCCAGGTGGGCCACCTGGCCGAGGAACGGCCACCGGGCGATCCAGAGCGGCGGGACAAAACCGAAGGCGAGGCCGAGCGGCAGCAGAGACGTCGCCGCCAGCGCCGCCAGGCGCCGATCCGCGCATTGGTGACGCAGGGTGGCCAGGAAATAGAGCACTCCGCCCAAGACCAGAAAATTGGCCGCCGGGTCGAACACTTGGGCATCCGGGGTGAGCGGACGATAGAACGCCTCGTCGAAGGCGCCCAGCAGCAGGCCCGGCTGGATCTGGAACGCCGACGGCGTGTCGTAGCTGGTGCGCGCGTCCCGCAGCGCATCCAGGAAGGTGTACCACGAGGGGGCGGTGAGGGCGGCGAACAGGACCGCGCCGGCGGCGATCGCCCCGAGGATGGCCAGCCGGCGCCGGGCGGAAGCCGGCGCCGCGAGGACCGCCGCCGCCCCGGCCAGATTCAGGATCGCGAGGAGCAGATAGGCCTCCTTCACCGTGCCGCTGTCGAGGAGCGCCGCGTTGGCGAGGATCAGGCCGACGCTCCACCGCACCGCGGAGCGGACGCTCCGGCAGTCCGACAGGCCCAGCCAGCAGTACAGCGGCCAAGGGGCATAGCAGAAGCTGAAGAAATCCGGATGATTCACCCGGAAGAGAAAGAGCCCGAAAAACGGCGCCGCCGCGGCCGTGAGCCAGGCGGCGGGCGGGTGCCGGCAAAGCGTGGCCACGGCCAATCCCAGCCCCAGCGCGAGCAGCCATTTGGCCGCGAGGTATTTCAAGTCCCACGCCCAGGAGGCCCCGCCGGCCGCCAGCACGAGGAAATGCAGCGGATCGCCGAACATGGACTGGCCCTGTCCGATCAGCGGCGTGCCCGCGGAGTCATAGCGGTTCCACCACGGCAGCTCGCGGTCCCGCAGGAGGGCCCGGCGCTCGATCGCCGCCAGGGGCACATGCTGCCAGAGGATGGCGCCGACATCCGAGCCTTCCACGTCGACCGGCGGCGCCGGGCGCGCGCCCGGCAGCGTGGGCGCGCGGTCGTACAGGAGGGTCGCGCCGACTTCGGGCGAGACGAAACTGCGATGCAGGAAAACCACCGGATAGCTGCTGGCGACGGTCGCCAGCGCGGCCACGGCCGCGATTGCCCAGTGGGGGTGAGCGGCGCACCAGCGCGGCGCCGCGCCCAGCCGCCGGCGCAGGCGCGGCGCCCGGTCGGCGACGAGGAGGAGCAGGATCAGCCCGGCCCAAAGCCCCAGGGCCGGCCCAGCGGCGGGCCGGAGGATCTGCGCCCAGGGCAGCGGCGCCCGCACTTCCAGCGGCGGATCGTAGGTCAGGAGCAGCTGCGGGTCGTTGCCTCCCGGCACGACCTCGACCCGCAAGAGGCCGTGGTCGATTGCCAGCGACTGGATCTGGTTGAGCGGCTGGAACTGGGAAAAGGGGATGCCCCGCACCAACCGGCCCGCCGAATCGAGGAGGCGCGCCGCGGCGATCGTCACCGTGCCGTCGCGATCGATCGGATCGAACCGGAGCCGGCGGTAGGAGCCGGCCGGAATGACCAGGCGGTAAAGCCTGGGCTCGGCGCTGGCCGCCAGATCGGCGAGCACGGACGCCTTTTCCTGAAAGCCGACTCCGGTGTCGTAGTACACCTGCACGTGGCCCGCGGCCGTGGAGGCCAGGCGGGCCTCCAGGACGATCGAGCGATCGGGCGTGGTCCAGTCGCCGTGAAACGGCGCCGCCAGGGCGGCGCTAAGGAGCGCGGCGGCGAGGACGGAGGGCGCGGTCAGGAATTTCATCGGGCCCTCCCGGCCACGCTGGCCGCCGCCGCCAGGCCGAGCAGCGCGGCCGAGCCGGCGGCAAGCTCGGCGAGAAAAAAGCCCTGCTTCATGGTCCGCCACGACCAATAGGAGAGCTCGCCGACCTCCACGGGCTGGCTGAACGCGAGCCAGCGGCCGGGATCCCGCTCTTGCGCCGTGACGACGAACGGGCCGGCCGGGGCCCGCACGTAGGCGGAGCGCCAGGTGTCGCCGGGATGGCGGTCCGGCCGGAGCTGCGCCAGCAACCGCCCTGTGTCCGGTTCGCGCAGCTCGAGCTCCGAGCCGGGGGAGTCCGCGTCGCCGGCCACAATGAACCAAAGCCAGCCCCGGAGCGTGGCCCGCAGGGGCAGGCTCCGCCACGGGCCCGCAGGCCTGGGACCGATCGCCGAGTAGGATCCCCACGTCACCGCCTGGTCGAGCGGCGGGGCCCGCGGACTGAGTCCTTGGGGCGCGTTGCCGGAGGCCGGCGGGGCGGACTGCGGATGGCGGTTGTCCGCCTGAACGAAGCCGGCGGCTTCCGGGGCCGCCGCGAGCGGCAGGGGCAGCCGGACCGTCGAGGGCAGAATGCGGCGGATCTCGGGAGACTCCAGGCGCTGCACGAGCACGTCCGCGCTGGGATAGGGAATTTCGTCATGGGCCAGAAACGCCCGGTCGCCGGTCGCCAGGAAGTGCCGGACATTCTGCTCGCAGTAGTAGAAGCTGAGCCGGGCGGCCCCGAGCTCGTGGCTCCAGATCTCGCCGACCTGCATCGCCGCCCCGCCGGTCAGCAGCGCGGCCCACGCGACTCCCGCCGCCGCGAGCCAGCGGCGCGCCGCGGGCCCGAGCGAGGCCCGGTTCCGGAGCAGCCAGGCCAGGCACAGCCCGTTGACCGCCATCCCGGCGACGAGCGTGTCGACATAGCGCGAGGCCGGCGGGGGCCCGCCATCGCCCCGCGCGTAGGCCGTGGCCAGGATCTGCAGACCGACCCAGCCGCCCAGGCCGAACAGCATCTGGGCGAATCGCTCGCCCCGGATTTGCCGGTCCGCGGCCAGGCGGATCCCCAGCCACGACCAGGGAAGCCATAGCAGCAGCGCCAGCCAGCCCAGCGCCGATTCGAACGCGGGCCAGCCGAGCGCGCGGACGATGGTGAAGATAAAATCCGAGGCCGAGTGGGCCCGGAGCGGATCATGGCCGAGGACGGTGACGCGGGTCAGGAAGCCGACCGCAACCGCGAGCGCGCACACGAGGAGCGTCGGCGCCGCGGCGCGGGCGTTCGGCCCGCCCGTGCGCCAGCGGATCGCCGCGAGCGGGGCGACGACCAGGGCGGTGAGAAAGCCGCTGGCCAGGGAGCCCATGGCCAGCGCCAGGCTGATCGCACCCAGCCACCACTGCGGCGAACTGGGACGGTGAAAGGGCAGCAGCGCGATCGCCAGGAAGGAAAAAGCCACCAGAAACTGCTGGGCGGAGTGAAAGCCGTTGAGGAAGTTCTCCCAGGCAAGCGGCAGCGCGTACAGCAGGGCGAGCAGGCAGAAGAGCGGGGCCTGCCAGCCCGGGCCGAGGTGGCGGCGTCCGGCGCAGAACAAGCCGGCCGCCAGGAGCGCGGGCACCAGGCTATTGGCGGCGATTTCGACCCGCTGGTCCCATTGGCCGTTCGCCGCCGTCAGGCCGAGGTTCACGAGCTTGGTCACGACCACGCGATGCTCGTTGTGCGGAAAGGCGAGCTCGGCCCAGGTCAGATGGCCCTGGTACCAGGGCACGAGCAGGTGCACTTCCTCGGCGTCCCACTGGTCCCAGTTGGGCAGGGCCATCCCGTACCGATCGGCGATGCCCCAGCGCATACCCAGGACGAACAGGAACAGGCAGGCGGGCAGGAGGAGCCAAACCAGCCGGAGCGCGAGTCTGCTCATCGCCGCTGGGCCCGGGGAGCGCTCACTTCACGCCCCAGGCGATCACCCACACTCCCGGGCAGATCGTTTGCACCTGTTGGAAGCCGGCCTTGGCCAGATAGCGCGTGAGCTCGGGCGCCGTCGAGCAGCGGCTGATGTGGAGCGGCCGCTGATCCGGGGGAATCGCCGCGCTCGCCAGGAAGACCTCCCAGCCGGCGGCGCTTTCCAGATTGGCGTTGTCGCAAAAGAAGCGTCCCCCCGGCTTGAGGACCCGATGGGCCTCGCGGACGTAGGCATAGCGGTCCCACTCCTGCAGATGCATGAAGACCACCGTGCAATACACCGCCTCGAGCGAGGCGTCCGCGATCGGCGCCAGGTCGTAGCCGCTGATCGGGACCAATTCCACGTTGCTCAGGCCCTCCAGGCGCTGGGCGGCGTGCTTGAGCATGTTGGGGGAGACATCGCAGCCGATCCAGCGGCGGACCAGCGGCGCCAGCTGCTGGCCGACCCGTCCGACACCGCAGCCGATCTCCAGGATCGAATCGGTCGGCCGGATGCCGATCGTCAGGCGCAGCAGCTCCAGGCTGATGTCGGTCGCCTTCTTGAGCTCGGCTTCGTCGGTGTAGCCGGCGACGTGCAGCAGCGCCGATTCCGGCGTGACTGCGAGGCGGTTCCAGGCATCCTGATAATCGGTGGGCGGCGGGCTCATGCGTCGGGCACTAGTGGCGGGGTGCGGGGCGGATAGGCGAGGCCGAAATCCTCGGTGTCGAGCGTCAGATTGGGATTGTAGGCGGGATCGCTGAGGAGCCGGGCGCCCCAGCGCCCCTGGATCGCCGCGATTTCAGCCTGAAAGCGCAGGACTTTTTCCGGCGAGTCCTCCCGGCCGCGGCTCGCCGATTCGTGGTGGATCAGCTCCGCGAACGGCGTGTAGAGGTTGCGATAGCCCAGGG
>Ga0302320_10009476_pt1 | contig 20915 bp, 19 predicted proteins | sample Bog_T0_3_FD_202130 | JGI IMG/M metagenome (GOLD analysis project Ga0302320, IMG submission 202130) | Peat permafrost microbial communities from Stordalen Mire near Abisko, Sweden - Bog_T0_3 | ecosystem: Environmental > Terrestrial > Soil > Wetlands > Peat | place: Sweden: Abisko, Stordalen Mire...
GACCGACGTGCTCTGGCTGTCCGCGTCGGTCGCCGTCACCGTGAACGAATTCGAGCCCACCGAAGTCGTGTTGATCGCGCTCCCGGTCGCCACCGGGCCGGCACAGCTGCTGAGCGTCGAACCAGTCCCGGCCGTGCACGAATAGCTCGCATCCACAACCTGGCCGTAGGTGTAGGTCGGCGTCCCAGACGGTGGCGTCGACAACGAAACCGTCGGAGGCAGAGCCGTGACGTTGTAGTAGTGCGTGACCGATGTGCTCTGGCTGTCGGCGTCGGTCGCCGTCACCGTGAACGAATTCGAGCCCACCGAGGTCGTGTTGATCGCGCTCCCGGTCGCCACCGGGCCGGCACAGCTGCTGAGCGTCGAACCCGACCCGGCCGTGCACGAATAGCTCGCATCCACAACCTGACCGTAGGTGTAGGTCGGCGTCCCGGTCGGCGGCGTCGTCAAACTCACCGTCGGAGCCAACGCCGTGACGTCGTAGTCGTGCGTGACCGACGTCGATTGACCATCCGTGTCGGTCGCCGTGACCGTGAACGAATTCGAGCCGGAACTTGTCGTGTTGACCGGAGCACCGTTGGCAACGGTCCCGGTACAACTGCTGATCGTCGACCCAGTCCCCGCCGTACACGAATAGCTCGCATCCACCACCTGGCCGTAGGAGTAGGTCGGCGTCCCCGACGGCGGCGTCGTCAAGCTCACTGTCGGCGCCAACGCCGTGACGTCGTAGTCGTGCGTGACCGATGTCGATTGACCATCCGTGTCAGTCGCCGTCACCGTGAACGAATTCGAACCGGTGCTCGTCGTGTTGATCGGAGCACCGTTGGCAACGGTCCCCGTACAACTGCTGATCGTCGCATCGGCCCCCGCCGTGCACGAGTAGCTCGCATCCACGGTCTGGCCGTAGGTGTAGGTCGGCGTCCCCGACGGCGGCGTCGTCAACGAAGCCGACGGCGCTCCCGCGATCGTCGCGACGATGACCACCTCGGGAGCGGCGTTGGTGGAGCTGACAGACACGCCTGTGGCCGAGCTCTCGACATGGCTGCTCCCCGCGCCACCACCGCCGGCGGCCCCGACCTCCTGGCAGTAGGCGCCGCTGCCGCCGCCTGAGCCGCCGACCCAGCCGCCGCCGCCACCGCCGCCGTTTTGGAAATCGATGTCTTCCGCGCCGGCGCCGCCCTGACCGGGCGAGCCGACGGAGCCCGAAGGCCCACCGCTGCAGTTGCTTGCGCCGCTACCGGCCGTGGCTGTACTCGAGTTGTTCTGGAGACCGGCGTTGCCCCCGGTTCCTCCCGGGCTGGAGTTGCTGCCGTTGCCGCCCGCGCCCGGACCCCCGAGCGACGAGCTCGCGCCGGCGTTGCCGCCCGGGCCACCGCCGGACTGACTTTTGTACGTGTCTTCGCCGCCGCCGCCGCCGCCGCCGGCGACGACCAGGCGCGGATCGCTCGACGGGTCCGCGGTATCCGTGCAGCCCGCTGCCGAGCTGCTGCAGGTCTGTATCGCCGACGCGCCGCCACCTGGGCTCGCGAACTGCGCGCCGCCGCCGCCAACGTCAACCTCGGCGTACAGCGTCGAGGTGCCGAACGGCGCGGACAGGGTCGCCCCGACCGCGGCGCCGTCGCCGGAAGAAGCGGCAGGCGCGTCCCCACCGAGCCCGTCGGAGCCGCCCGTCGCGCCTATCACGCTGACCTGCAGCGAGACCGTACCCTGCGGGATCGCGTACGGCGTTTGGCCTGAACCCGTGATCGTGGTCGTCTGCGTCGTCGTCGGGGAGTTGGCCCCCGCCGCGGTCGCGAACAGCAGCGCAACGGCCATCGCCGATAGCGCGGCAACGATCCGGCCCATCCGCAGACGCTTGCTACCAGTCACACGCTCTCCCATCCCGAAGCGATGGACCCGTAGCCCTGCAGGAGTCCCGAATAGCCTGCGACGGTAGGTGACCCCAGGTCCCCTGTCAAACGGCGCGCCAGGGATCTTTGCACCCAACCCAGGCTGCCCCGCGAACAGCCAGAGCCCACCCCGCGAACGAATTGCGGCCCAAAAGACGCGCGGGCCGGGTCAATCGTTCTCGACCTCGTAATCCCAGATCGCCACCACGTGTCGATGATCCGGCGCCCACTGCATCGTCCCCTGTCCCACCAGCTGGTAGGCGCGAAGCTGAAACGCGAGAACCTGTCCGGGGTGCAGGATCGACGGTGGGCGCCGCTCGCCAGGCACGAGCCCCGGGACAACGTATACGCCGAGGTGGTTCACGGCGTGGAAGTCGGCGAGCGAGACCGGGACGTTGGCCGTGGCGGCGCTCATCGTGACTGTCCAGGTACAGGTGGTTGCCGGCGACTGGTAGGGCAGGCCTTCGCCCGGGACGATGGGCCCGCTGACGGTGACCGAGACGTTGAACGCGTGCGTCTTGACGTTGACGGCCAGGCCCTCGACCGTGAAGGCCGGCCTTGTCAGCGTGCCCGTGAGGGCTGCGTCTACCTTCGGGTCGAGGGTGCTCTTGGGCAGGAACGCCGGGAACTTCGAACCACCGCCGCAGCCGCCCAGAGCGGCGGCGGCGAGCACAAGAGCGGCGACGGCACGAAGCGGGCCGGGCTGCGAAGCCCGGCCCGCGTTGCGCTTCGCCCTGAGGACGTAGCGCATTCCGACCTCAATGATGCCCGCGCGGCCGCCGCCAGGGCAGCGGGTACAGGGGCCTGAAGGACTGCGCGGTGAACACGTCCGGACCGAAGTCGGCCAGTCCGGCTTGGGCCGCGTAGCCGATGTGTCCCTCACCGTCAAGGCCACCGCAGACCGAGCCGGCAACCAGCACCGTGTCCTTGCAGGGCCGGCCGGTCAGCAACAGGTCCTCGAGTGTGCGCAGGGTGCTGTAGTGGTTGTAGAAGGTGCTCGACACGGTTCCCGGCTTGATCAGCGGGCTGATCAGCACGGTGCCGGTGTCGCCGCCGCCGGGGGTGAAGTCGGTGGCGTCGTACAGCGGATCGGCGGTGAGGCAGGCACTGCTCGTCGCCGCCTCGCTGCCGGTCGGGCAGCTTGCGGTGCCGACGGTCGCTGCCGCGCCCTCGGCGCCGAGGGTGACGCTTCCGTTGTACCCCTTGGGCAGCGTCACCGGCTGTCCGCTGTCGTTCAACAGCTGGAACGTGCCGATCCATGGCTTGGCGTAGTTGTTGGACGCGGTGGACGCGCTGGCGTTGGCCGACAGCGCGTAGGGCCCGGTGTCGCTGACGGCCCCGACGAAGGTGTCCGGTGGGATCGTGTTGCCGTTGGCGTCGGTGCCCGAGACGAGCCGGCCGGTGTCGTCGGCGTTGATCTTGGCGTCGGTGACGAGGCTCGATCCGGGGGCAACCAGCGCGGGCTCGCTCGCCGTGCCCGGCGAGGCCGACAGATTCGGGCTTTCACCGGGCAGGCCGGTCGGGCGGTCGATGAAGCCGGAGGCTCCGGGCCCCGGCTGTAGCTGGTCACCCGAGCCGTCGGTCACCTCCGGGTCGTTGGGACCGGTCGGTTCGGTTGACACGTTGACGCCATTGATGTTCTCCCCGGCAGCGTCGGCGAGAGCGCCGTAGGCGCCGTACAGCGATTTGGCACCCGGATACTGGGTTCCGGTGGCACCGAACGTCGGCTGGTCCGCGGGTCCCGAATAGGTCGTCGAATCACCCGGAGCCGGCGCGTTGTTGAAGCTGTTGCCGACCGTGAACGGCGGGTTGGCCTCATCGAAGGTGACGTCGATCAGCCCGCCGTCCTTGAACGCCGCCGACTGCTCGATCAGCGGGATGTAGTAGCGCAGGAACAGGTCGGATGCGTACAGCCCACCGGTGTAGTTGGTCGGCGTCGTCGCCTCCGGATCGTAGGCCGGCAGACCTGCCGGGGTGTAGTTGGGGGTGCCGTTCGCGTTGAACGCCCCCGACAGGTTGTTGCCCTGGCAGGTCGCGTCGTGGGCGTCGCTGCAGTTGTTCGGCGTGATCCAGCTGAACGCCGGAACCTCCGTGGCGGGCAGGCCGAGGTCATGCACGAGCCCGTAGGTGGGATCGTCGAGGTTGGTGACGTGGTTGGGGTCGCAGTTGGTGTCACTCGCTCCGCTGGTCGGCGTGCCCGGGCCGTCGTACTCCACGGTGGTCGGCTCGTTCAGCGCCGGCGCCGCCGGGTAGCTGACGGCGCTCTGGATGCCCGCAGGCTCGCCTGACAGCGACGTGAACCAACCGAACGGGAAGTGCTTGGCCACGAACTGGTCGGCCGGGTCGCCGTTGGCGTTGGCATTGGCCGGCTGCGCGCCGGTGAAGCTTGAGACGTCGCCGCTCGGCGCGACCAGGTTCGTCGGGTTGGTGACCGGGTTCGCGCTCGACGTGCCCGGGTAGCCGCACGCCCCGTCGTCGCGGCCCGGAACGGTGTCGCTGACCCCGGGCGTGGCGCCCGTCACATAGTGGGTCGCGCCGACGGGCTGAGCTCCCCCGAGGTCCTGCGCGTAGCCCTTCCAGGTGACGCCGGCGGCGTTGTACTGGTTGAACACGGTCGGGACGTCCGTCGGGTATGAGCAGCCGTTGGTTGCGAGCGAAGCGTCGACGCCGCCGTGTACCAGGAGCTGGCCGAAGTTTCCGTTGGACGCAGCGTTCGTGGTCGCCGTTTTGGTGAACGTTCCGGTCCCGTCGGCCGTATTGTCGGTGTCGGTTCCCGTGCCGACCGTTCCGGTGGTGATGATCCCGGAGTTGTTGTTGGTCATGTTGGCCGAGGTGGAGCAGTCGTCCTGCGTCGCGTAGGACGGAGACTGGCCGGAGACCATCGAGATGTAGTTGTCCATGCTGAAGTGACCGGTGCCGTAGTAGCGGTTCAGTAGGGCGCCCTGCTGGGGCAGCGTCTGCCACAGATAGCTGTTCTGGTTGAGCCCGGTGAAGGTCTCGTCATAGGACTTGTTCTCGAGAATGATCAGCCACACGTGCTTGACCGCTCCCACTGGCGTACCCGTCGCGGTTATGACGCACTGAGGCGCGCCGAAGCTGGTTGTCGGCGTCTCGAGGGTGCTGCCCGCCGGGCAGCTGTTTGGACTACCCGCTGCGGAGCCGGACGCAATGCCCATAACCACCGCGATGCTGCCCACGGCACACGCCGCCAGAACGGCGACTACCGGCCGCGAATGTGCGCGACGACGCTTTCCTGAATGTGGGATTCGCACACGTGGAATCTTCATGGCAGTCTCCTTAACAGCGCTGGGCGTGTTGACGCGTGTAGTCCTATAGCCGTAGGGATGAGGACCTGTTACCAGCGGGTAAAGCTCGAGTGACGTACTTGTTACGTCGCAGGAGTCGAGAGGAAGCGAGGGTTTGGAGGCATCGCAAGCGCCGCGACCTCCTGCGCCGGAGCGGGAGCGGGGACGGCCCCCCGCCCACAACCCACGCCGCTCCTACTGCAGGGCGTCAGCGCCAACACTTACCGGTAGCGGCAACCACTCGGGCTTTTGCGTCCGAGTGCTTCAGCCGTGTCAGGTCTCGACCGAGCGGCAGCGACGTCGGACCGGGTGGGTCAGGGTTCGCGGCGCCTGACGGTCTCGATGCGGTCGATCGAGCGGTCGAAGGAGACGATCTCGCCAACGCCGGTGGCTTCGGCTGCAGCGACGAGGTAGGCCTCGGTGAAGTCGAGGCGGGCGGTTTCGTAGACCTCGATCGCACGCACGAGCAGCGCCGCGTCGATCACGGCGATGCTCGGCAACGCTAGGGCTGCTCGCATGAGTTCAGCGACGCGCTTCGGCTCGACTTCGTAGAAGGACTCGAGCACGTAGACGCACTCGGCGAGGATCAGGTCGGCAAGCAGAAGCGGCCCCGGGCCGCTGAGGGTCGCAGTGGCGAGCGCGGCCTGGTTGGGGGGATCGCCGGTGAGGTGGCGTATCAGGACGTTGGTGTCGAGAAACGCGGTCAGCGGGCTTGCCTGGCCCGCGCCGCGCGGGTCTGATGCAGGACCTGATCCCACGCGGTCCCTCGTTTGCCTGCGGGTGTGGCCACGGTGCCGGCGAGCTCAAGGAAATCAGGTGTCTTAGCCACCACCGCGCGCGAGCGCTCGACGCGAAAGAGCAGCTCATCGCCCTCCTGCAGGTCGAGGGCGTCGCGTACGCTCTTCGGGATCGTGACCTGACCCTTCGACGTCACTCTGGCCGTGGTGTCCATGAGTCTCCTTACCCATACCAATTTGTAAGGAGCGTAGCACGCATGGCCGACACACCACGAGCGCCGCACCTCCACGTCTTATCCACGCTCCCGCCGGACGCCGGAGCGGGTTGTCAGGCGGTGGGCGTTGGCGTGATGACGACGCCGCGATCGCCGTAGGGGATGCGCTTTCCGCGCAGCACGCCGGCGGCGGTCGCCAGGAACTTGGTGAACTTCGTCATGAGGCCGTACTTCGCGATGATCTGCTTGCGGATCTCCTCGAGCTCGGCGCCCGTGACCAAACGCGCGGTGGCATCCACCGCCTCGGCCCCCGCCCGCACACGACCGCGGGCGTCGCATGGCGAGACGGTCACGCGCGCGGTGTGCGCAAGTCGCTTGGCCTTTCCCGACCCCGAACTGGTCCAGAACCCGATCCGCTCGTCGTCGAGCTTGACGGCCCATACAGGCGTCGCGACGGCGGTCCCGTCACGACGAAACGTCGTGAGCGAGATGTATTTCTCGTCGCCCAGCGCCATGCCAATAGCTTACCGCCGGCGAAGGTCGGCAACTGCGCCCGGTCGGCTGGCTCGCGAGCGCGACAGCTCAGGCTTCGAGGTCCATTGGAGCATCGCGCGTCCGGCAACGATCCTCTTGAGGATCCTCATGGTGTTGGCAGGCAACAGCTGCTGTCGTTGGCCTAGTAGCCCCAACCACGGCCCCACGGGAGAAACAGGACCACGATGAACAGGAACCAGATCGCGATCCACCACGTGTAGTTGAAGCCGATCAAGTCAGCACGACGGCGGGGTTCGGGTCGAAGCTGGTACCAGCGTCGCCCACGCTCGTCGGTCGCCTCGATCTCATCTTCGCCGTGGGGCCCGATGACGTGATGTTCCTCGATCAGGCGAGGGTGACTCGCGTTGTCCGCGGGTCCGTCGTCACTCGCGTAGCGGTCGATGCTCGGACGCACACCGTCAACGGTCGCGTCAGGGTCAGTGCGCGGGTCTGGTCGTGTGACAGCCATCAGGGCTCCTTTGTCTGAATATTTTCACCGCAGGCGTGGCAGCCATGATCGGCGTGGTGAAGACAGCGAATGCATCGGGCACAGCAAACTCCCGCGTGGTGGGTCCTCGGAAGTCAGGTCGCGTTGCTGGCCGCTAGGGCCAACCCGGCGTGTATGCCCTCGGCCGACAACACTACTAACACCATCAGGCCGGCATCGAAGGCCCCGTCAAGCGGATTGGCTGCACGCGCAGTTTGGGCGCGTGCGTTCTGCGTTGCCCGGCGCGCGTGGTCCACGTCCGCTGCGCAAGCAATTGAACGTCGCCGACGAGTCAGGGGGATGCTGCTCGCAGCAGGGTCCTCGCGGCGTCGAGCGCGATCGTCAGCTGATCGGGGTCGCGCCGCACCTGCGCGAGGAGCAGGCCTCCCTGGAGCAGGGCCATCGTCGCAGTCGCGAGCCCGCTCGGGTCGGTGTTCGCCGCGAGCTTTCCGCTGGTGCGCATGCGCTCGAGACCCTCCCGGAGACGGGCCTCCCAGAGGCCGAAACCCTCGGCCAGCCCGGCGCGCGCCAGCTGGTCGCGCTCGGCGAGTTGCCCGACGAGTGACCCGATCGGGCATCCTCCGCGGGCTTTGCGCTCGCGCTGGATTGTCTCGAGTGAGGCAAACCAGCGGTCGATGCCGGCCCAGCTGTCCAGGTCGTCGAGGAGCCCGTCCTGGGCGGCGAGGACGGCGCTGGTCGTCGCGTAGACAACCGCTCGAATCAGGTCGTCGCGGTCTTCGAAGTAGTGGTAGAGCTGGCTGCGACTGGCGTGCGCGCGGGCGCCGACCTCGTCGAGGCTCATCTCCGCCACCCCGCGCTCGGCGACGAGCTCGGCGGCGGCCTGGATGATCCGTGCGCGGGTCGCGCGCCCCTTCTCGGTGGCCGGCTCGGCGACGGACATGCCGCAAGTCTAGCCGACTGGACTTGACAGTCCACTCCGTGCGTGCTTTGCTGCGTAGTAAGTGGACCAGATAGTCCAATCCGTCCGAACGCAAGGAGCGCCCGCATGAGCACGACCATCCAGGAGCAGGCCGACGCACTGAAGGCCGCCTCGGCGCAACGCCTCCCGCCAGCGGTGCTTGAGACCTTCACGCGCGACCAGGCGGCGTGGCGGACGAAGGGCCGCCCCGCCGACGCAGTCGCCGTCGGTGACGTGCTGAGCGACTTCACCCTGCCCGATGCGACTGGCCACGATGTATCGCTGTCGGAGCTGGTTGCCGACGGGCCGGCGGTCCTCGTCTTCTACCGCGGCGGCTGGTGCCCCTACTGCAACCTCGCCCTCCATCAATACCAGTCCGAGCTCGTCCCGCAGCTCCCCGCCTACGGCGCGACACTGGCCGCAATCAGTCCGCAGAAGCCCGACCAGTCGCTGAGCACCGCCGAGAAGCACGACCTGCAGTTCGCCGTTCTCTCCGACTCCGGCGCCCGCGTCGCACGCACGCTCGGCATCGCCTTCGAGCCCGCCGAAGACGTGCTCGAGGCGCAACGCGCTCTCGGCCTCGACATCCGCGACGGCAACGCCGACGGGTCCCCCGAGCTCCCCATGCCAACCGTGCTCGTCGTCGACGCCGATCGCAGCGTCCGCTTCGTCGACGTGCACGCCGATTACACGAGCCGTACCGAGGTCTCGGCGATTCTCGCCGCCCTCGCTAACCTGGGCTGAACAGCGCCGACACGCAGCCAACGAAAGGGAAGCGATGGGCACTCCTTCGCGCAGGAGCGTATTGCTGGTCGGTGCCTCGCGGGGCCTGGGCCTGGCGATGGCCGAGGAGTACGTCAAGCGTGGCTGGGAGGTGACGGGAACCGTCCGAGGCTCGCAACGATCCGGTCTGCATGATCTGGCGCAGCGCAGCAGCGGGCAGCTTTCGATCGAGACCGTCGATATCAACCTTCCCGATCAGGTCCTGGCGTTGCGCAAGCGGCTGGAATCGAAGAGCTTCGACCTGCTGTTCGTCAACGCCGGCGTGGCCAACAGGCGCGACGAGACGATCGCCGAGGTCTCGACCGAGGAGTTCACGCGCCTGATGGTGACCAACGCACTCAGCCCGATGCGGGTGCTCGAGACCCTGCAAGACCTCGTCCCAGCGCACGGGACGCTCGGGGTGATGTCTTCGGGACAGGGCAGCGTCGCCAACAACCACCGCGGCGGCTTTGAGGTCTACCGGGCCAGCAAGGCGGCTCTGAACACGCTCATGCGGAGCTTTGCCGCCCGCCACGCCGATGACCCGCGTGCGCTGTTGCTGATCGCCCCGGGCTGGGTTCGCACCGATCTGGGCGGCCCCCAGGCGCGCCTGACCATCGATGAGAGCATCCCGAATGTCGTCAACACGATCGAGGCTCAGCAGGGTCAGGCGGGGCTGCAATACCTCGACTACCTTGGTCAAACGGTCGCCTGGTGACAGCCTGAGAGCGCTCGCGCCGCGCTACGCGTGATCCCCGGCGGCGCCTTCGACCGCCACACCCCGGCCTGCGAATCATCCAAGGCCGGTCCGCCCGAGTTCCAGCCTGGCTCGGCCTGACAGATCGAGCACTGCTCGACCGACAACTCGGGACTGCGGATCAGTTGCCGTCCATCAGCTCGGCGAGGTCGGAGACGACGATGTCGGCGCCGTGCTCGCGCAACGCGTTGGCCTGGCCAACGCGATCGACGCCGACGACATAGGCAAACCCGCCGGCTCGACCGGCCGTGACGCCGACCAGCGCGTCCTCGAACACCGCAGCCAGATCTGCCGCGACGCCGAGTGCCCGCGCGCCGGCGAGGAACATGTCCGGTGCCGGCTTTCCCGCCAGGTGCTCACGCTTGGCGACGACGCCATCGATCCGCACTGCGAACATATCCTCGATGCCGGCGGCGATCAGCACGGCGCGGCAGTTGGCGCTCGAGGAGACAACGGCGGTCGCCAAGCCCGCGACGCGGGCGGCCTTCACGTATCGCAGCGACCCCGGGTAGGCGTCGACTCCGCGATCGCGGATCAGCGCCAGCACGATCTCGTTCTTGCGGTTACCGAGCCCGGCGATCGTCTCAGCCTCGGCCGGATCTCCCGGGTCACCCTCCGCCAGATCGATCCCGCGCGCCTGCAGGAACGAGCGCACACCGTCGGAGCGAGGCTTGCCGTCGACATACTCGTCGTAGTCGCCGACCGCGTCGAACGCGACGAACTCCCCATCTCCGCGTGCGGCCCGCTCGCGCAGATAGCCATCGAACGCCTGCTTCCAGGCAGCGGCGTGCACCTTCGCCGTCTGCGTCAGGACACCGTCGAGGTCAAACAGGCAGGCGCGAACGCGATCAGGCAAGCCGAGCATGCGCGCGCCTCACACGGACACTGTCGCCGCGGACGCGCTCTCGCGGACGTGGGCTCGCTGCCCGCGGTGTTGTTGCTCCGCGCACTGTCTGCACAGCTCGCGCCCGCCCGTCCCGTCGCGGCGGTGGGACGATTTGATCTCCTTGCCGTAGGGGCAGGCGCTGTCTGTGTGGTAGACGTCTCGGTGGCTTGGCGGGTACTCCCGAGACGTCGTGTGGTAGGAGTGCGCCGCCGTCGCGCCATTACTCGACACATTTGGACCGGCGGCGCCGTTGTCCGGTCGAGTTACGCTCGTAACGGGCGGGGCCGAGGCGGTGTCTCCCACTGCGTTGCTCACCACCGGGTCGAGAATCCGGTACGCGAATAGCTTTATCCGGTCGGTGATCAGGAACCAGGCGATCGCGTAGCCCCAGACGCTGAGTGCCCAATACCAGGGCAGTGGGGTGACGAAGATTCCTGCGACTGCGATGGTCGTGGCGATCGCCTGCGCGCCGATCACGGCGATCACGAGGATCCGCGCGGGGCGGATCGACCAGAACGGGCCACGGGTGCGGGTCAAGAAGATGGTGAGGTGGCCGGCGACGGAGAGCATCAGGTACATCAGCGTTTGCAGCTGCGGTCGCCCGAGCGTGAAGACGTTGTCGGCGACGTAGAACAGGCCGAACGCGGCGATCGGACCGACGAAGCCGAGCACCGAGGCCATACCGAGAACGAGGCGCATGTTCCACGCCTCAGGCCGGTCGGAGTAGCGGACGTTGTCGTAGGCGATGGACAGAATCGCACCGTCGTTGAGCAGCGCCAGCAGCACGATCATGATCGCGGTCACCGGAAAGAGGTTGAACAGCAGGATGACCAGGGTCACGAGCCCGAGCACGCGCAGCGTCTCGGCGATGCGGTAGATCGCGTAGCTGTTCATCCGCTGCACGATCCGCCGGCTCTCCTTGATCGCGTCGATGATCACCGACAGGCCCGGCGTCAGCAGCACGATCGAGGCGGCGGCGCGGGCGGCGTCGGTGGCGCCAGAAACGGCGATGCCGCAGTCGGCCTGCTTCAGCGCCGGGGCGTCGTTGACGCCGTCGCCGGTCATCCCGACGATGTGGCCTTCCTTCTGGAGGACGTCGACTATGTGGAACTTGTGCTCCGGGAAGACCTGGGCGAAGCCGTCCGCGTGCTCGATCGACGCGGCCACCGCCTTGGTCTCCTGGCGCTTGGAGTCGCCGAGACCACCGGCGTCGAGGATGTTGGATCCCAGACCAAGCTTCTTGGCCGTTTCCGCCGCGATCGCCAGCGCGTCACCGGTCACCATCTTGACGTTGACCCCGAGCTGGCGAGCGGTGGCCAGCATCGCCTTTGCGTCCTCGCGAGGCGGATCAAAGAGCGATAGCACGCCGACGAGCCGCCACGCCCCGTCTCCCTCCGCCCGCGCCACGCCCAGCGACCGAAAGCCCCGCGCCGCGAATGCGCCGACGGCGTCGGTGGCCTGCGCTCTCTCCTTGCCGGTGATATCGGCGAGTGCCAGGATGACCTGTGGCGCGCCCTTCGTGACCTTGAACCCCGGGCGGCCCTTTGCGGTGACGGCTGCCTCGGTGCGCTTTTTGACCGGGTCAAACGGCTGGAAGTGACTGACGGTGTAGCCGTCCAGCGCCGCGGGTTCTGTCAGCGCGGCCAGGATCGCGAGGTCGATCGTGTCGTCGTCGTCGGCGCGTGAGGCCAGCGCAGCATCGAGGATCAACTCATCGGCGGTGACGCCGTCGACGGCGTAGGGATCGCCGAGCGTGAGCTTGTTCTGGGTCAACGTCCCGGTTTTGTCCGAGCACAGCACGTCAACGCCCGCAAGCTCCTCGATCGCCACGAGCCGGCTGACGATCGCCTGCTTCTTGGCGAGCAGGCGAGCCCCGACCGCCATCGTCACCGACAGCACCGTCGGCATCGCAACCGGGATCGCCGCGACCGTCAGCACGAGCGCGAACTCCAGCGTGGTCAGGAATGCATCGCCTCGCAGCAGCGAGACGGCGATGATCAGCGCGACGAGCGCGAGCGCGAAGACGATCAGGTAGGTGCCGATCTTGAGCACCGCGCGCTGGAAGTGGCTGACGCTGTGGGCGTCCTGCACGAGCTGCGCGGTCTTGCCGAAGTAGGTGTCAGTGCCAGTGGCGTAGACGAGTGCGCCGATCTCGCCCTGACGGATGATCGAACCGGAGAACACGGCCTCGCCGGATTTCTTCTCGGCCGGGAGCGACTCGCCGGTCAACGCCGACTGATCCACCTCGACCGGGTCACCGTCCAGCAGCCGAGCGTCGGCTGGAACGATGTCGCCCATCCGCATCCGGATGACGTCGCCCGGGACCAGCTCACGCGCCGGCGGCGTGGTCCATTTGCCGTCGCGCCTGACACGTGCCTTGATTGCCAGCTGCGCCTTCAGCGCCGCGATCGCCTTGCCGGCCTGGTGCTCTTCGGAGAACCCGACCGCAGCGTTGGCGACCAGCAGCAAGAGGATGATGAAGAAGTCCGCCCAATGCGCAAGCACGGCCGACAGGACCACCGCAATCTCGATCATCCACGGGATCGGGCCCCAGAAATAGGCAAGCAGCGCCCGCAGCGAACTGGTCTTCTCCTCCTCGATCTCGTTCGGCCCATACCTGGCCAGGCGCTCCTTGGCCTCGCCACCGGTCAGTCCGTCCGGCGACCAATCGAGCTGCTTCTTCACCTCCGCCAGCGGCAGATCCTTCAGGTCGCCACTCCGATCAGCGCCAGATCCGCCGTCCGCGTCAGGACGTTTGGCCTTTGGCGTCGCTGGGCGCGACGGTGCTCGGCCGCGGCGCCGCCCGCCGGGGGCGGCCTTCTTGCTGTTCGTCGCGCTCATCCTGCCGTCTTGTCTAGTGCGGCGCTCTCGCCAGCATCGCGCCCCATTGCGTCACATCTCGTGTGACGGGCGCACGGGATTCGCGGCAGCCGTGACGTTGGCGTCGGCACCGGCGCGCACCGCGCGCCGCCGGCTGCCGGTTTGCGGCGCGAACGCACGGTCATTTTCCCGCGTCCCATTTCCAGCCGCGGATCTCGGGCATGTCCTGGCCGTGCTCGTCGATGTAGAGCCCGTGCTCGATCAGCTTGTCCTGCATCGTCTGTTTGAGGTAGCTGCCGGCGGAACCGAGCCCTGGGACGCGGTCGACGACGTCCTGGACGAGGTGGAAGCGGTCGAGGTCGTTCTGCACGCGCATATCGAATGGCGTGGTGATCGTGCCCTCTTCGTTGTAGCCACGGACGTGCAGGTCGCGGTTGTGGCGGCGGTAGGTGAGGCGGTGGATTAGTGACGGGTAGCCGTGGAAGGCGAAGATGATGTGCTTGTCGGTGGTGAACAGCGAGTCGTAGTCGTTGTCGCTCAGCCCGTGCGGATGCTCGCTGGCGGATTGCAGCTTCATCAGATCGACCACGTTGATGACCCTGATCTTCAGATCCGGCAGCTCGGCGCGGAGGATCGAGGTCGCGGCGAGGATCTCGAGTGTCGGCGTGTCACCGCAGCAGGCCATGACGACGTCCGGTTCGCCGCCCTGATCGTTGCTGGCCCAGGACCAGATGCCGATGCCTTCCGTGCAGTGGCGGACCGCGTCGTCCATCGTCAGCCACTGCGGCATCGGGTGCTTGCCGGCGACGATGACGTTGACGTAGTCGCGGGTATTCAGGCAGTGGTTGGCGACGGACAACAGGCAGTTTGCGTCCGGTGGTAGGTACACCCTGACGATGTCGGCTTTCTTGTTGACGACGTGATCTAGAAAGCCGGGGTCCTGATGGGTGAAGCCGTTGTGATCCTGCTGCCAGACGTGGGAGGAGAGCAGGTAGTTCAGCGACGCGATCGGGCGCCGCCAGGGAAGCTGCTTGGTCACCTTCAGCCACTTCGCGTGCTGGTTGAACATCGAGTCGACGATGTGGATGAACGCCTCGTAGCAGTTGAAGAGGCCGTGGCGCCCGGTCAGCAGGTACCCCTCGAGCCAGCCTTGGCACTGGTGCTCGCTCAGCATCGAGTCCAGCACCCGCCCGGCCGGCGCAAGAAACTCGTCGTTGCGCTCGACCCGCCCCTCCCACTGGCGGGAGGTCACCTCGAAGACCGCTCCCAGCAGGTTTGAGAGCGTCTCATCAGGACCGAAGAGACGGAAGTTGTGCCGCCCTGCGTTTAGCTTGACGACATCGCGCAGGAAGCCGCCCAGCACGAGCGTGTCCTGGCCGTCGACCGCCCCCGGCGCGGGGACATCCACGGCGTGAGCGTGAAAGTCCGGCAGGCGCAGATCGCTCAGCAGCAGACCGCCGTTGGCGTGGGCGTTGGCGCCCATCCGAAGCGCTCCCTTCGGCGCCAGCTCAGCGAGCTCGGGCAGCAAGCGCCCGGTCGCGTCGAACAGCTCCTCGGCGCGGTAGCTGCGCATCCATGCTTCGAGCAACTCGACGTGCTTGGGGTGCTCGGCGTCGACCAGCAGCGGCACCTGGTGAGCGCGGAACGTCCCCTCGATCGCCAATCCGTCGACGACCTTCGGTCCCGTCCAGCCCTTCGGTGAGCGCAGCACGATCATCGGCCAGCGCGGCCGCGCCGGATCGTCGCTGTCACGAGCGGCACGCTGAATCCCCTTGATCTCCGCGATCACCGTGTCCAGCGTCGACGCCATCAGCTGATGCATCGCCGCCGGCTCGTGCCCCTCGACGAAGTGCGGCGTCCATCCACAGCCACGGAGGAACTGCTCCAGCTCGTCGTGCTCGATCCGGTCGAGCACCGTCGGGTTGCTGATCTTGTAGCCGTTCAGATGCAGGATCGGCAGGACGGCGCCGTCGCTGACCGGGTTCAGGAACTTGTTGGAGTGCCACGCCGTCGCCAACGGCCCGGTCTCGGCCTCGCCATCGCCGATCACGCACGCAACGATCAGCTCGGGGTTGTCGAACGCCGCCCCAAACGCGTGACTCAGCGAGTAGCCCAACTCGCCACCCTCATGGATCGACCCGGGCGTCGTCGGCGCGACGTGACTCGAGATACCGCCGGGGAACGAGAACTGCGTGAACAGCCGCTTCATCCCCGCCTCATCCTCGCTGACGTTCGGATAGATCTCGCTGTAGCTGCCCTCGAGGTAGGTGTTGGCGACGAGCGCCGGGCCGCCGTGGCCCGGGCCGGCCACGTAGAACATGTCCAGCTGCCGCTCGCTGATGACGCGGTTCAGGTGCACGTAGATGAAGTTCTGACCCGGCGTCGTGCCCCAGTGCCCGACCACCAGCGGCTTCACATGCGAGAGCTTCAACGGCTCCCGCAGCAGCGGGTTGTCGTACAGATAGATCTGCCCGACCGACAGGTAATTGGCGGCACGCCAGTAGCGATCGATTTTTGCGAGCACCTCCGCGGACGGACGGCCTTGGTCCGCCGCCGCGCCCGGGCTGGCCGCCGTCAGTTGCCCCGCATTCAGAACCTGGTCAAGCAATGTTCACTCCAAAGGTGGCGACGGGCGCGCTTGCGCAGCGCGCACCGGTGCGCACGACCACGACCGGGCAGGGAGCGCGACGCGCGCATAGCTGGCTCACGGAGTCGCGCATCAGCTCGCCAAAGCCGCTGTGGCCCCGTGATCCCACGACCAGCAGGTCACCCTGGCGGACGGCGCCGACGAGTACGTCGGCGGGGGGCCCTTCAACGTTCAGGCATTCGATCGCGACCGACGCCGACGGCATCCCGACCCTCTCGAGCACGCGCTCGAGAAGTCCCTCGGCTGCACGGTGTACGACGTTGAAGCCGGGCGATGGGACGGTATCGGGCGTCCCATCGAGAAAGGCCGAGCCGCCTTCGAACAGGCCGCTGTAGCCGACCTCCCAGGCATGGACGAGGCGGAGAGCGCGCCGCCGCAGCTGCGCCTCGGCGAGTGCCCAGCGCAGCGCCTCGTCGGCGCCGGCCGAACCGTCGATTCCGACGACAACCACCGACTGCGGCGCGGACGCGTCCCCGATGCCGGGCCAGTCGCTGCCGTCTTGCGCCCAATCTCCCAGGGCAAGGCGCACGCCGGAAGTCAGCGTCAAACGCTCCAAAAGCGATGTCGGCGAGATCAGCGACAGCCGCTCACGGCATCGAGGCCTGCCCATCGGCGTGCTCGTACTGCGGGTGTGCAGGCTCGGAGCGTCAACCAGCTCCAGCGGCCGGCCCGGGGGGCCGGGGTTGTTTCGGAGAGCGAGCGGACAGGGCACGGCGACCTCCGGGATGGCGAAACCAACACTCTCGGAAAGTCAGATGGCGCTGCCCGCCCTAGCGCAACCGGCGCGAACCTCGCGTAATGCCCTTCACGACGAAGAGTACCGGTAGTGAAGCGTCCACCTCCACGCAGCGCCGCAACCGCGGCCGGAGGAGGCCGTCCCGCAGCGTCGAAGCGGATGCCTGAATCGCGTGCGGCCGTTGCGCCCGCGTGACGCAGGCCATAGACTCGTGGGCGAGGGGCATTCTCGTGAGGTCCGCGCCGATCGCACCGGCGCCGGCAACATGACCTGACTTTCCGAGTGTTACCAACCGGAAGGTTCCCTGTGCCGCTCTCGTCGACTCCCACCGATCCGCCAGGTAGTCACACCGATCGCGGCTGCGATCCCATCGCGGAACCCTCGCCTCCGACGCGCGGCGGCGATACCGAGCTGACAGCCCTCCGCCGCTCCTCCACCACCAACGCGCTGCCCCTGCCTGTCGTCGGAGGACTCGTCGCTGCGGCGATCCACGGCGCGGCTGCCACGACTGCGCCGGGAACATCAACGGTCTCATCCACCACTTCGACCGTCGCACCGACAGCATGACGCGCGCCACGGCCCAAACGCCAACGGTCACATCGCCGCGGCCGGCGCCGCCGATGTTCCGTGATGTGTTGTGCGCGATCGACGGTACGCGCACCGCCGCGCGTTGCGTCGATCGCGCGTGTGAGCTCGCGGCGCCCGGTGCGAGCCTGACGATCCTCGCGTGCGAGGACGAAAGGGGCAGCGGATTGTGGACGTCGGCGGTGATCAATCCCGCACGGGCGCACCGCCGGCTACTTCGCGCCGCCGGCCGTGCGCGCACGGCCGGATTTGAGGCCGAGACGGTGCTCGAGCAGAAGGGTTCGGCGGTGGACCAGGTGTTCGAGCATGCCGCCGGCCACCGGCTGCTCGCCCTCGGGGCGCCCGCGTTGCCGCGCTGGGCGGACCTGTTGATCGGAGGGGTGACCAGCAAGGCGCTGCATCAGTTGCCGAGCTCGCTGCTCATCGCGCGCGCTCGGCCGCTCGCCACCGGCGAGCAGGTGCTGCTCGCAATCGACGAGCCGCAGAACACGCCGGGACTCATCGACGCCGCGGCCTACGCGGCGCGGAGACTGCATCGAGGCGTCGTTATGGTCCACGCGCTCGGAGCCGAGAGCCGCTCGGCCCGACATCATCTCGCCGGCCAGCATGAGCGGCTCGCCAAGGCGCTCGGCCGCGACAGCGAACTCGTGGTGACACCCGACGCCCCGGCTGACCTGATCGTCCGCGTCGCGCGCGAACGAGGCATATCACTGATCGTCATGGGCAGCCGCCGCGTCGGCGGACTACGAGCGCTCGGCAGCGTCACCGAGCAGGCGGCCTACCGGACCAACTGCTCGATCCTCGTCGTCCACGCGGGATCCTGACCAGCGTGACCGCCGACAACCAAAGCTGTCAAGAAATGAGCAGCGAACACCGGCGAAGGCCACACGGCCAGGGGCGAAACCGTGCGCAGACGGGCCACGCGCGGCGTCACCGCGATCTCCCAATCGGACTGGTTGATCGCGAGCAGCAGCATTCGCCTCATCCAAAACCCTCGATGAAAGGACCAGCAATGGCGATCGGCCTCAGAATCAAGTTCCCGGAGGGAACTCAGGAGCAGTACATCGCGGTACACGATCACCTCGACATCGAGGAGAGCCCACCCCAGGGGCTGATCTTCCACTCGTCAGGCCCGATCGACGGGGGCTGGGGCGTACTCGACGTCTGGCACAGCCGCAACGCCTTCGACCAGTTCGCTGCGAGCAAGCTGACGGCGGCCGCCACCGAGCTCGGCGATCGCGCGTTCCCCGCGCCGCCCGAGATCAGCGAGTTTCCGATCCACAACTACATGACGCCGCCGCTCTAGCCACTCGGCCAGAGGGACGGACGCGATCATGCGGATCAGGCAGGCACTCGAGTACGGCAACCTCGCCCGGGGTGCTTGGCGGGTACGCTGCCGAGGTGGGTGAGCCGATGGCTTCGGTCGTAGTCGCCGAGTCGCTGACGAAGCGCTTTGGCGGGGTGTTGGCGGTCGATGACCTGTCGTTTGCGCTGGAGGCCGGCACGATCACGGGGTTCCTCGGCCCCAACGGCGCCGGCAAGACGACGACGCTGCGCATGCTGGTCGGCCTTGCAAGTCCGACCAGCGGGCGGGCGCTCGTGTTCGAGCGGCCCTACGCAGAGCTGGAGCAGCCGGCGCTTCGGATCGGCGCCGTGCTCGAGGCGACGGACTTCCACCCCGGCCGCTCCGGGCGCGACCACCTGCGGATGCTCGCAACCGCCGTGGGCGTGCCGGACTCACGCGTCACCGAAGTACTGACCCTGGTCGAGCTGCAGGACGCGGCCAGGCGCCGCGTGAAGGGCTACTCGCTCGGTATGCGACAGCGACTTGGCCTGGCCGCGGCGCTGCTTGGCGAACCGGAGCTGCTCGTCCTCGACGAGCCGGCCAACGGACTCGACCCGGAGGGCGTGCGGTGGCTGCGAGACTTCCTTCGCTCGTTCGCGTCAGAGGGCCACACCGTACTGATCTCGAGCCATGTGCTGGCCGAGGTCGCGCAAACCGTCGAGCGTGTGCTGATCATCAGCCGCGGGCGGCTCGTCATCGAGTCTTCGCTGAGCGACCTGACCGCGCGCGTCGGCGGCGCGATCCGCGTGCGCAGCGCAGACCCCGCGAAGCTACAGACGGCACTGGCCGCCGCGAACCTCAAGACGACGGCGAGCGGCGACCAGGTGCTCTTCGTCCACGGTGCCACGAGCGAGCGTGTTGGAGACGTCGCCTTCGCCGCCGGTGTAGCGGTTCACGAGCTCATCGCCGAGGGCTCATCGCTCGAAGAGATCTTCCTCGAGCTGACCGCGCACACGGAGGCCGAGTCGTGATCCGCCAGATCAAAGCCGAGCTGCTCAAGATCCGCTCGACCCGTACGACAGTCGGTCTGCTGCTCGGCATGATCGCGCTGATCCTGCTGTTCACGCTGTTGACCGGACTGTTGTCCAGCGTCCTCTCGCTCTCGACGACGGAGAACCAGCGGCAGTTCCTCAGCCTCGCGGACCTCGCCGGCGTCTTCTCCGCGCTCGCCGGAGTGATGCTCATTGCAAGCGAGTACCGCTACGGGACGATGCGCCCGACGATCCTGTTCACGCCACACCGCTCACGCGTCCTCGCGGCGAAGGTGGTCGCCGGCGTGCTGGCGGGGATCGCTTTCAGCGTCGTCGGTGAGGTAATCGGATGGGGGCTCGGATACGCGATCATCAGCGGGCGCGGCATACCGTTCGCGCTGAGCGGCGGCGATAGCGTGCAGCTACTGCTCGGCGGCGTTGGCAGCGTCGCGCTCTGGGGGGCGATCGGCGTCGGACTGGGCGCGGTGCTGCGCAACCAGGTCTCCGCGGTCATCACGCTGCTGGCGTGGGCTTTCGTCGTCTCCCCGCTGCTGTTCGGCCTCGTCCCGTCGGTCGGGCGGTTCATGCCGACCTACGCCGGCGACGGACTGATCGGCCTGACGACGCGTCATCTTCTGCCCGCGGTCGCGGGTGGCTTCGTGCTGGTCGGCTGGACCGCGCTGCTCGCAGCCGCCGGCATCGCCCTGACCGCACGCCGCGACGTGACCTAGCGGCCCGCCGTCACGGCTTTCAGCGCGTCGAGCGACTCTCGAATGAGTCCTGGCAGGTCCTGCTGGGCGGGCCCGTTGACCCATTGGTCGAAGGCGATCCTGAAGACGGCGATGCTTGCTTCCGCGGTCAGGCTCGCGGCGGGCTCGCCGACTCCGCGCCGGCGCAGCTGCTCGGCAAGCGCCGTGGCCAGCGATGCGAGCTTGATCAGCTCGCGCTCCTGCAGCTCCGGGCTCGCAGCGATGATGGCGGCGCGCACGCGCGGGAACTCTCCGCCCTCCTGGATGGCAGCGCCGGCGGCTTCGATGCCGGCCGCTGCCGCATCGATCGCCGCCAGGTCGGCGGGCGCCCCCGCAACCGTGCTGACAAGGAGGTCCTTCAGCGCATCCGCGCCGGCGAACAGAACCTCGCGCTTGTCGGCGAAGTGCCGAAAGAACGTCCGCTCCGTGAGCCCGGCATGCGCGGCAATCTCGGCCACCGTGGTCTGTTCGAACCCGCGCTCTGCGTAGAGCTCGAGCGCGGCCTTCAGGAGCCGGCCGCGCGCGTCTGGCTCCCATCGTCCCATCCGGCGATCCTAGCTGACGACAGCGA
>Ga0302320_10009481_pt1 | contig 20911 bp, 4 predicted proteins | sample Bog_T0_3_FD_202130 | JGI IMG/M metagenome (GOLD analysis project Ga0302320, IMG submission 202130) | Peat permafrost microbial communities from Stordalen Mire near Abisko, Sweden - Bog_T0_3 | ecosystem: Environmental > Terrestrial > Soil > Wetlands > Peat | place: Sweden: Abisko, Stordalen Mire...
TGAAATACAGTTTTGTGAGTTTGAAATCCGGCTTTGCGATACTCGTGTTTGTCGAATGCTTGGTAGGCTTCGTAGCCCGACACCAGCATGTGATAAACGGGATTCAGCTCGTTCGCGGCGGTGGCAATCCCGCCCAGGACGCCGTCGTCCTTGGCGCCTTCTTTGTATTTGTCGACGAGGTGCTCACCGAGGTCGATCGTCGTTCCCACTGGATCGATTGCCGACGAAAGGAGGCCTTGTCCCAGACCTACCGCGGTGTCGACCTGGCCTTGGAGCACCCCCGTCGCGAACTCGCCCACCGGCTTTCCGAGGAGCGGCTGCGCGATATTCTCGCTGATCCAGTCGTAAGCGTCGTTGCCCGTCGGGTCGAAGTGATTGACCGGATGGTTGCGACAATAGACGTAGAGATTGAGCCCATCGATCGGGCCGCTCGGGTCGGCGCTCATCCACCGGGCGAGCCATGGCGCGTAGTAGCGGGCGCCGTGGTAGTAGAGGCCAGTCTCGTCGTCGCGCTCTTTGCCGGTATAGCGATATCGCTTCGCGCTCACTTCCAGCGCGCCGTCCGCCGAACGGAACGAGGTCGCGCCGAACGGGAAGTACTCTTCGTAGGTGAGGATCTTGCCCGTCTCGTCGAGCTCCACGCTCGAAGAGCCGAGGTGATTGCCAATCTCGTAGCGTGCGCGGGCCGTTCCGGAGCCGCCCACGGTGGCGGTCTCGATCATCGCGACGCGTCGCCTGTCGTCGAAGACGTGCAGCGTGGTACGCTCGCGCTCGATGGACGATGACGTGCGGCGACGATAGACCTCGTAGCTGCCTAAATAGATTCGCTCCTCGACGAGCCCACCGGGTCGCTCGACGACCTTGCGCGTCCGCGAGCCGCTGGTGTCGTAAGTGTAGTGCGCGACGCCCCCGCCGCCCAAGTCGACGCGCACCATGCGATTGGCGTGATCCCAATCAATGGCGGCGAGCTCCGGAGTGCCGGTCGCGTTGCCGGCGAGGTCGTATGTGAAGACCCCCGAGCCCGCGCCGTCGTCGCGATCGCCGGGCATGCTCGCGCGCTCGAGGCGATTGCCCTCGGCGCCGAATTGAAAGCGACGCGTCCAGCCGCTCGAGCCCGCGCGGTGAATCATCCGCCGCAGGTTGCCGACGGCGTCGTAGTCGTACGTTTCGGAGTACGCGCGAAGGCCTTGGACGTCGTTGGCGTGGGGGATTGCGGCGAGCGGCGAGTCCTCGGAACTCGGCATTTGCTGGCCGGGGTGCTCGCGGCCAGTCGCCGCGACGAGGCGGTACATCGAGTCGTATTCGTAGCGATTGCCGGCCGCAGTGGGAGTCGCGCCGGCGAAGAACGCCGAGGGGTCGGCGTCGTCGCGGATCTCGACGATGTTGGTGGCCGCGTCGCAGGTCAGTCGAAAGCGCTGGAGCACCACGCCGTCGGTGGCGCGCGTCGTGATCTGCTCGACGAGGACGTGAGTGAAGGGATCGTAGGCGTAGCGGGTGATCGCGCCGTTGCCGTGGATCGCCCGCGTCCGTAGGCCTTTAGCGTCGTATTCGATCGACGCGACGAAGGGCGTCGCGACCGCCGCGCCAGGCAACTGCACGTCGACGCCCGCCAGATGACCCGCATCGTCGTAGCGAGGCGCGGTCACGCTCTGGTCGGGCGCCACGCTTCGGCGGGGGCGCCCGATGCCGTCGTACGTCACGCTGGTCGCGAAGGCTTCATCCTCGAGCAGTGCGCTCGCGAGCGCGGCGATCTCGCTGGTCGTGGTGGGCGTGCCGAGCGCGGTCCAATCCGGAGTCACGGAGTAGCCCCGGGCCAGTCGCCGCGCGGAGGTGATCAGGTTGCCGCGAAAATCGTATGCGGCAAATGAGAGCTCGCCGGCCGAGTCGTAGTGAAGGACCTTTCGGCCGCGTTGGTTGCGCGCGGCTCCGCCGTCATCGCTCGATTCGCCGTAGACGATTCGCTCGGCGAGGATTTCCGCGCCGTCCGGCGGGGTGACGAACGCGCGAACGGGCCTCTGGAGGGCGTCGTACTCGGTGCGGCTCGCGAACCCACGCGCGTCCCACCCGCGCATCGCGTTGCCGGCGACGTTGGTCACCGCGCGGCGTGCGCCGGTGTCGGCGCCGCGTTGGAACAGGCTCGCTCCGAGTTGATCTGCGCCGGAGACGTAACGTGAGGCCGCCCCGGCGACGTCTTCGCGAACGAACGTCTCGAGCGCACGCCGGCCGAGCGCGTCGAAGACCGCGAGCGGCGTCCCGTCGAACCCTCGCGCGGTGCGCGCGGCATAGCGGCCGGCCGCGCCGTTGTCGGCGACGTCGAGACACGCGCGCCCTCGCGCATCGAAGTGGGTCACGGACGGCGTCGCGGCGTGCTGTTCGCTGAGGAGCGCGGCTCGCTTTTCGGCGGCCTGGGTCGCCGCGCCGTCGCCGAACGTTCCGCCGATCCGGCGCGCGTGCCACGACTGGAACGCGCCCGGCGCGGAGCCGAGAAGGCGCGCCACGTGCGGCCCGACGTCGGAATCGGCGCGCGGATCGAGAAGGATGGTGTCGCACGCGTCCCATGTTTCGCGGCGCCACGGGTCGAAGACGGTCTTCTCCCAGGTATCGTCGGGATGGAGGACGGCGATCGCGCGGCCGAGCGGATCGTAGAACGCGATGGTGGAGACGCCGATCGCTTTGGCGAACTCGAAGGCCTGGGTGGTGGTGAAGAACGGTTCGTAGGTGCGTACCGGCGATCCTTTGTTGTCGAGGATCGTCCACGCCGTTCCCACCCATCGCGCCGGTGCGTCGCCGGGGAGCCGCGCGGCCTGGGTCTTCTGTTGAATCTCGCGTCCGAAGCCGTCGGCGTACGAATAGACGTGTTGAAAGCGCGACGTCTCCAGGGGCCCGAGCTCGGACGCGGCGGTCTCGCGAGTGATCGAATAGATCAGAATCGGTGAAGGGGCGGGCGAGGCGCGCGTGCGCTGGTACGCGAAGGCGTCATAGACGAAGCGCGTCGAGGCTCGGCCCAAAATGGGCGACGGACGGGCGAAGGGATCGGCCAGGTGCGCGGCGAGAATCGCGGGATCGAGATCGGGATCGAAGTCGACGAGCGAGTCGCCTACGACCTCGGTGACTTTCCCCATCGTCGCCAACCCGACGACGAGCCCGAGCGCATCGAACGCGACGTCGGCGCGATTGCCATTGGGGTCGGTGAGCTCGCGCACCGCCAGAACGCGATAGTCGATGAGCGCCCGAGTGACGTCGCCGGCAGCGTTCTTCGCGAGTGTGGTTTGAAGGTCATAGGGGTCGTAGGTGACCTCCGACGATGCGCCGAACGGGTCGATCGTGCGGCGCGCAGCGAAGAAATGCGCCCGCGCTTCGATCAACTCGTCGTTCGGGCCGGCGCGCGGATCGATCGAATGTGAGACGCGCCCGGACGGAGCCCACCAGTCCGGCCCGTCCGCGAGGCGCACGTAGCCGCCCTCGATCATCGTCGCGTCCGACACCCTTGGTCCGAAGACGCGCGCGAGGTGCGTCGGGCTCACCGCGCGCCGGTACGACTCGCCTTGGAGCGCGCGCGACTCGAGCCCACCGAGCGGCAAGAGGCGATCGAGCGCGTCCGTTCGATAGAGGATCCGCGATCGATCGACGACTCGGCGGGTGAGCACCGAGGCCGGCGCGCCTTGGCCTTCGACATCGGATCCTGGGATTTCTTCGAACGGAACGTCGCGGTGACCGTCGCGGGTCTCGAGCCAAGCGCGTTCGAGCTCGTCGAATCGGAAGAGCACGGTGACGCCCAATCGCGCTCCCGCCAGCGCCGGCGACAACCCGGTCAGCTCCGAGACCTGCGTTTCGCACGGCGCCGGGTTGCGCTTGGCGTCGGATCCGGGCGCGGCGCGCTCGTCGCCGATCGCGTTGGTGTACGCGTGCTCGATCGTCGACACGTGAAGACGCGCTTGATCGTGCGCGAGCGCCGATTGAACGTCGGCCGCGAGGGCTGGCTCCGGCGGCGGGTGTCCTTCGCGTCGCGGATAGCCGACCGAGATGCTTCCGAGCACGTTCCCGAAAGCGTCGACCGCGAGCGTCACGTCATGAGTGACGCGCGGGTCTTCGGCGCGACGCTCGTAGTCGAGCGCCAGCTTCTCGCGCGGGTGCACGTGGAAGCATCCGTGACGATTGGAGCCCTTCGACTGCAGTCTTCGGACGGTGAACGATTGCTCGATCACCGTGTACGGATGGGCGGCGCGAGGCGAGCCGTCGTCGGCGTACACCTCGACGCGGAGCGTGGACCCTTTGAGCGCTCGCTGCGCCTCGCGCGCTTCGTCGGCGTCGAGGCCCTCCGGCAGCACGCTCCCCGGGAGCTCCATCGCGGCGCGGTCGGCGCTCCGGCTCGGATCGCGCAGCGCCGGCTCGGTCCAATATTCGTGCGCGTAGGGGCTCGTCCCGTCGCGCGACCGGCCTTCGAGCGTCGCGCCCGTATGAAACCAAGTCTTCGTGAGCAGCGGCGGCGACCAGGACGCCTTGTCCCAGTTCGTCGCCTCGGGGAAGTCCGTGGTCTCACGGAACTCCTCCGTATCCCACTGCTCCACCATTCCGAAGCCGCGGAACTCTCGCTCGAACCCGTCGAAGTGTCCGTGGTGGTAGGCGTACCGAGTGACGAACCGGCTCCGGCCGATGAAGTCGTACGCCTCCACCCGTTCGAGCACGTGCACCACGTGCGGCAGGTGCGTGATCCACGGCCGCCCCGCGAGCTTGTCGGCCAGGTAGAACTTCGTCGACGGCGCGTACGACAGGCGCGTCTCGGCGCCGAGGTTGTTGCGCGTCCGGATCATCAGGTGCGGCTTCTGGCCGCCCATCACGTCCACGTACCGGAGCGCGCCGCCCATCGGTTCGGGCAAGGACGTCGACCAAACTAGGCACGCGGTGCCATTGCCGAGAAGGTCCGTTGCCTGCACCGACGACTGCGCGTCGTCGCTCGGAAACACCGCGAGCGTCTGCGGATCGGCCCAAGCGTTGCCGGACTGGTTGAAGCAAACGAGGACGCCGTCCCTGCCGACGTAGAGCAAGTCGGTCGTGCCCGAGCCGTCGATGTCGGCGAGGCGGATGCGCTTCGGATCGAACTCGCCCTCGCCGGCGAACCGCGGCGCGTGGTCCATCGTGACCTTCGCGCCGAACTGGCCGTAGCCGAGGTTTGGCCAGTAGCAAACCTCGCCGTTGCGTATTCGAACGAGGTCGCTCAGGCCGTCGCCGGACAGATCGGCGAGCACGATCGACTGCGTGTCGTCGGAGTGGACGGTGCGCGGTCCCTTCTCCTCGTCCCACTCGGTGTGGACCGATCGTGCGGCGTCGAAGCCCTCGGCGCCGCGCGAGCGATAGAAGGTGAAGACGTCGTCCTCGGTGACGAGCACGTCGGACAGCCCGTCGCCCGTGAGGTCGACGAACTTGAGGTCCGGGTCCGACCAATTGAGCTGCGGGAGGGAGACGAACGACCGAAACGGAAGCCAGTGCTGCTCTTCGGTGCGCTCGAAGAAGCCGGGGACGGGGCCTTCGAGCGTGACGACGTCGAGCTCGCCGTCGCCCGAGAGGTCCATGAGGCGCTGCCCGCCGCCTCCCAGGTCGTGGCGGCTCGGGATGAAGCGCACGAGCTCGAGCGGCCCGAACTGCGCGCGCGTGGACGTCGTGCCGTCGGAGCGCGCGACCTGGTTCAGGGGGCTCAGGTTGCGTTTGAAGCCCCAGGCGCCGCCGCCGAGGTCCGTGAGCAAGCTCGGGAGGCCGTCGCCGTCGATGTCGGCGAACTGATAGCCGGCGCCGAGGCCCTCGGGCAGGCTGGCGAGGCTTTCCGCATCGAGCGTCCGCACGTCGGCGTGGACTTGCACGTCGGTGTAGTCGAATTCGAGCGGCGGGAGCGACCGCTGCAGGTAGCCGCCGTCCTTACGCCGGTAGCCCGTCTGCTGCACCGAGCGCACGAGCGAGTAGAGCGGCTTCTGCGGATCGTTCGGGCCCGCGTCGTCCGAGTAGCCCATGTCGGTCGACCGCACGAGGCAATCGGCGCCCACGTCCTTCTCGAGCGGGAAGTGGTGGAACATCAGGGCGCGCCGGCAGCGGCGGTACGTCCTCACCTCGAAGCCCGCGCGGTACTTCGAGAACGGATCGGGGCGCACCGGCCACGGCCCATCGGGACGCGGCGTGGGCATGGGCGACGTGTGGTCGCCGTAGTCGAAGACGAGCTCGAAGTGCCACGTGGGCGGCAGCTCCGCGGGGGCGCCCTCGGGCTCGTACGTCGCGTAGTACGGGCGGCCGTGGCCGTACTGCACGCTCTTCAGATAGCGCTGCACGGTGCGCTGCTTCGGCGTGCGGTTCCTCTCGTTCGCCTGGCCGGTGACGATGCCCGCGCCGTCCTCGGCGACGTAGCGGTAGACGCAGAGGTTGCCCTTGTCGTCGAACGTGCGCGCGAGCAGGTACGAGAAGATGCGGCGTGGGTCGTCGGGGGAAGCGACGCGGCTCTCTTCGTCGATGCCGAAGAGCGACGTGACGTTGTCGCGCGAGATCGTGCGCCAATGGGACAGCCCCGTAGCCTTGTCGACCCAGCGCTCGATGCGCGAAAATGGGCCCTCGATTCGCGGCCGGTAGCGGTGAACCGAATAGGCCACGCCATGCACCGTCCGCTCGAGGGCGACGCGTTTCAGCGAATCGTCGAGCACCGGGACGAGATCCTCCGCGCCCGCGAGGAGGAAGGTGTCCGACTCCTCGTCGTCGAGATAGCGCGGCAGGCCCTTGTCGGTCTTGCGTGTGATCGTGGGCAGGCCGAGCGTGAAGCCGAGACCGAACGCGCCGTTGCCCGAACCGGAGTCGTACGAGAGCGCGAGCTGCGGGCCGAAGCCGCTGCGTCCCGGGCTCGACGCGATCGGCACCGTGAGCGAGCCGGTCCCGGTGACGGGATTGACCGCGAACTTCTCGCCGATGCCGCGGATCGCGCCGCCTCCCTTGGGCAGCGAGAGCGTCGGAAGGGGCGACGGCGACGCGCTCTTCTCCTTCCCCTCTCCATTCTTCGCAGAGTCACCCGGGCCTTGAGCCTGACCCGCTCCCGGCGCTCGCGGGCCTCGCGGGGACGGTGCTCCCTTCCGCTCCTCGTCAGCCACGACCTACCTGCCCAGGTGGTACTGCACGACGAGATAAACCTGCGCCGTCGGCGCGCGCGTGAGCACCTTCCCGTCCGCGTGGAGCGCCAGCGCTGACGTCTCGGTCGCGCCGTTGATCCCGTCCGACAGTCCGTCGGGCACCGCGACGGTGAGCTGCGCGAGCCCGCTCTTGCCCGGTGCAAACAGCGTGAGCCCGTCGACGGTCACCGGCCCGCTCTGCGCGAGGTACGGGAAGAAGTTCTTGCGAAGGGACAGCCCGAGATCGGCCGTACCGTTGACGAACGCGGCCCACTCCGTCGGGAAGTCGTGTCGCAAGCTGAAGAGAAGCGTGAGCGGCGTGGACCCGGCGTCGCCGAGCGCCTGCGCGAGCTCCTTCGTCGCGAGCGCGCCGAGGTGTCCGCCACCGTCGCGCGCCGTGTAGCGGATGTGAAGAATCGCGTCCGAGATCGTCAGGTAGTCGAACGCGCGGATCTGCGACGGCAGCGCAAGGTGCCACGTCCCGACGGCGCCCGCGCCCTCGAAGGGCAGGAAGCGCTCGTCGTGCAGGTTGGCCTCGAACATCCCGCCGTCGTTCGTGCCGGTGCTCGTGACGATGGCGTCGGACGAGCCCATGTAGTCGACGAAGCGATCGTCCGTGTCGTCGGTGTCGCGCGCGTAGCCGCTCGTGACGAGCGGCGAGACGCGCACGGTGCTCTTCTGCAGCGTGAGCGCGCAGTTGACGCTCGCGTACGGTCCGACGACGCACGGGATCGAGAGCGCGACGCTCTTGATGCGCCGCATGTAGTGGCCCGGGCAGTCACGGTCGTAGAGCCATTCGGGCACCGACACGGTGCACGAGCCCGTGGTCCGGAGCAGGAGCAGCGCGCGCGGGTCGAGCTGCCGCAGCGACACGTGCCGCGTGAGCTCGAGCTCCCGCCGGTTGTTGTCGTGGTAGGCCATCTCCATCCGCTTCAAGTCGAGGTACATCGACTCGCCGGATAGGAGTCCCTTTCGGCCGGTGTCCCAGTAGTTGAACTGGATGTAGTCGGTCCCAGAGACCTCGGGCCGCATCAGCTCGCGCTTCATCGTCTTCTCGGCGCGGCGGGCCGTGTCGAACGCGAAGCGATACGCCTGGTAGAAGATGCGGGAGACCTCGCTCTGCATCCAGCCGTACAGCTCGGCGTTGGTGAACTTCGCGTGCAGGTGAGCGTCGACCTCCTCGGACGCGGCGATCTGCGCCTTGGCATTCTCGTACTCGTGCTCCGCGACCTGCTCGGCGATGAGCGAACCGATGATCTGCCGGCCCATCTGCATGAGCTCGTGCGCGGCCTGGTTGGCTTGGAGGCGCCATTCGTCGGCGCGACGTTCGTACGACGCCGTCTTCGACACGATGCCCGCCGAGTTCTGCAAGAGCGCGCCGGCCCCCTGCGTGATCGTCGCGGCGATGCCGATCACCTCGCTGAGCATTTGACCGCTGAAGACTTGAACGTCGGCGCCGAGCCCCCAGAAGTGCAGGTCTGCCGAGATGGCCGGGATGGGACGGACGGCGGCCGCCGTGGCCTGAAGCGCCGTCGCCGCGACGCCCGCAAGCGCCGCTTGAGGGAGAAGCCCGTTGAGCTCGATGTCTTCCAGGATGTTGAGGTAGAGATTCCCGTTCCCAATCGCGCCGGAGATGAGGAGCGGCGACGTGCTGTTCGCGATGCGGAGCGGCGGATAGCCCTGCAGTCCAATCGGCTTGTCGTACTCGTCCACCAGCGTCGCGTAGGCCTCGTCGAAGTTCTCCTCGGTGAGCTTGCGGCGATCGAGCTTCAGCTTCTCCGGGACGGTCGCGGAATCGGGCGTCTGTCCGAGGAGCCGCAGGTAGTACTTGTAGCGTTCGAGCGTGTTCTCGCGCGTCTTGCGGAGCGCGTCGGTGGACTCCTGCGCCTGCTTCCACTGGAGGAACCGCACCTCCTTCGCGCGCTGCAGCGCCTTGACCTCGTGCCCTTGGCGCAAGAGCGCGAGCTGCTCGCCGTCGCCCTTCTCGCATGCCGAGAGCAGCGCGCCGCCGAGCGCTTTGACCTCGCCGCAAAGCTCGATGGCCTTCTGGATCAGCACCTGCGACCGCAGCGGCCCCACCGGCTGGTTCAGCCCGTTCACGATGCTCGCGACGTCGATCCCCGCGGCGCGCGCCTTGATGAGCATGCCCGGATCGATCGGCGGGTCCCACAGCGCCAGCGGCCGCACGACGCCGGTGATGTCCATGCAGTTGCGAATCTTGAAGAGCCGATCCGAGACCGTGTCCCAGTAGCGCAGGAGCGTGTCGTTCTTGGGGACGCAGAAGTACAGCGACTCGCCGATGCCGAAGAGCGAGCCGTTCTGTCCGTCCTTGCCGTGCTTGTGGGGCGGCGGCGGCAGCGTGCCGTTGAACGGCAGCTGCGTCTCGAGCTCGACGAGCGTGCTGCCCATCGACTCGCGCGACGCGTCCTTGAGCTGCGCGAAGCTCTTGGCCGCGCCCGACGTCCGCGACGGCACCTTCTCGGGCCGCGGCCCCAGGATGTTGGCGGCGAGCACGTAGTGCATCGATGCTTCGTTGATGGTCTCGATCGTGTACTGGAGAAACAGGCTGTCGCCCCACGCCACGAGGTTCGAGAGGTACTGCATCACGACGTAGTACTGGTAGGCGACCGGGCGAGCGCGCGCGACGGCGTGCGGGTCGAACGGCTTCGAGAGAATGGCCTCGTAGCTGTTGTGGACCCACTGCTTGCGCTGCACGTCCTTCGGCGACAGCTCGTCGTCGGGCGTGCCGAGGAGTTCGATGAGGGCCTCGACGTTCGTCGTGTCGCCGTGACGGAAGGCGATGAACTTCCACCATCGCTGCGGCGCCGGGCCGCCATCGGTGCACGTCGGGTCGAAGACGTAGTGAAACCACTTCTGCGCTTCGGCGAAGCGCTGGTTTTTGCTCAGGTGCACCGCGATGGCGACGGGCACGTGGTAGAAGAGCTCCCAGTTGTAGGTCGAGTACGCGCCGCCCGGCGTGACGTCGATCTCGTGCGGGTGGCTGTGGACCTGCGCGGTGCTGCTCGGGTGGCTCGGGTACTCGCGCTGGAAGAAGACGCGGTCTTCGAGCTTCTGCAGGAACGTCGGGTCGAGCATGCCCGCGACGGACTTGCGATTGAGCTGCGACATCAGCGCTTCGACGAACGGGTGCGAGAAGTTCTCGAAGGTGTAGACGAACTGGTCGGGGTTGCCGCCGTGGACGTGGCGCGTCGCCGCGTCGGCGCCATGATGGAAGCCTGCGGCGTGTCTCGTCGTCGTGGTCATCGCTTCGCCCCCGCGTGCTTGGAGGTGGTCGTCACGCGCCCCATCGGCCCGATGAGCAAGCCGTCGTAGCGAACCATGCTCGTCGTCGACGCGACGAGGTGCGCGATCGGCGACTGGTGTGGCGCCACGAGCGGAGGAAAGTGGTGGACCGTTCCGCCGTGCCCGACGCCCGACGGATGCGCGAAGCCGAAGCGGCGCGACGTCGTGAGCGGCTGGTGAATCTCCTCGCTCGTCACGAAGAAGACGTTGCGGCTGTCGTGATACAAGAACGGCGCGCCCCATGGGTCACCCGAGCCGGGCTGCGACTCGACGACGTGGCCGGGGAGCTGCGTCTGCAGGACGTCGCGCGTGAAGCTCGACGGGCCGCGGTAGTCGACGCGGAGCGCGGAGGCCGCATACGAGGCGAGGCGCTGGCTGGAGCCGGCGTGGAGCATCTCGGCCGGCACGCCCGCGAGCTCGATCGGGAGGCTGTGCGTGTTGTAGAGGAGGAACGCCGAGCCGGGGTGATCGAGCTCGGACTCCAGCGCGAGGTGCACGAGCAGCGGCCCGTCGGCCAGGACGGACGCGCGCATCCGCAGCTTCGAGCGGTCGAACGCCTGAGGGCCGTGCGGCGCGAACGTCCCCAGCACGGCTGGCGTGTTCACGTCCGACGTGTTGGCGGGGAGCCACTTGCCGTCGTGGTATTCGCTCCAGCAGAGCACGGCCTGCACGATGATCTCGGCATCACCGCCCGAAGCCGACTGCGCGCCCTTGTGCAGGTCGTGCATGTTGGCTTCGGTGAGCTTCTTCGGCTGCTCCTCGCCCTTGTGCTTTCGCTCGTAGGCGTTGTAGCGCTCGACGGAGTGCCACCAGTCGGCCCACTGCGCCTTGCTCCAGTGGCGGACCTCGTCGAAGTGAAGCTCCTTCGGCTTCGGCGGCGGTGAATCTTCGTCGTCGTGCGAGTCGTCGGGCGGCGACGGCGCCTGCTTCAGGATCTGGAGCCAGAAGACGAAGAGGCGGTCGTTCCACACGATCGGGACGACGGGGTTGTCCTCGATGCCGAGCTTGGCCTCGTCCCACGGCGTCCATCCGCCGTGCTCCTGCCGCCGGTAGAAGTACTTGCGCTTGGACCCTGCGGTGCGCGCGAAGACGTGCGTGACCTCGCCCGCCGCGGCCGGATCGCCCGGCGCGTAGTGCATCCCGCACGGCTCGAGCTTCGCGACCTCGTGGAGCTCGGCGAGATACTTGAGGAGCGCGCTCGCCGCGGCGTCCTCGGTGATGTCGCCCTGGAGGAGGTCGCCCATCGTGTCTTTGAAGATGGGCGACGGGTCGTCGCGCAGCTCCGGGTCGAGCCAGTTCTCCGGCCAGAGGAACACCTCGCGGTTGGCCTGCCAGACGCGGTAGCGCTTCATCCACTCCCACTGGTCGGCCGAGATGTGGCTCGGGTCGATCTCCGGCTCGAGGCTGCGGAGAGCGCGCTCGATGAAGAGCTGGATGGACGACAGAGCGAGGCGCACGCGCGACGTCTGGCCGCACGCGGCCATCTCGACGTCCATGAGCAGGTACTCGAAGAGGCGATCGGGCGTGTCGATGCTGCGCGTGGCGGGGTGCTGCGCGAGGTGATGGAGGGCGAAGGCGACGAGCGCGTCGCGCTGGCGCGTGCGCATCGTGTCGTTGATGGGCTTCACGAGCGTGAGCCAGTCGGCGTCCGCGTACTGCGCGCGGAGCGCCGAGCGGAGGTTCGCGGCGGCCTCTGGCGTCGGGTCGTTGGTCGTCTTGACGAGGGCGGCGGCCGCGATGCCGCACGTCGTGACCATCGCGTACGCGTCGTAGACGCGGCGGAAGCCCGCGAGGCGGCCGAGCGGGGCGAGCTTCGAGTCGCCGTAGAAGTGCGTGAGCAGCGCCGAGACCGACGCCTGGTCCCACTGCGTGAGGGACAGGAGCGCGCTGCCGCCTCCGGCGAGCGCGAGGCCGGGGTTCTGGAGCACGGCGAGGAAGCTCTCGCCGCTCGGGGACAGCGCGGTCTTGATGCGCGCGAAGTCGAGCGCCGAGGCAAGGACGTGCGTGAGCGCCGAGCCCGCGCCCGCATCGGCGGCCCCGGTGGTGACGAGCGCGTTGACCCAGCCTTGCCCTCCGACCTTCAGCTCGTCGCTGGCAGCGAGGTAGGCGATCTCGTTTGCCGTGAGCGACAACCCCGCGGCGAGCGACGCGGCCTTGAGGAAGCGCACGTAGCTGGTGCGCAGGCGATCGAGCGAGCCAGCCGAGTACAGAGCCGCGCCCGGGATCGGTTGCCAGGGAACGCCGGTCGTCGTCCACCGAACCGACGGCGCGGCCTGGCTGCCCGTGATCGTCAGCTTCAGCGGGATGAGCGAACCGGCGCGGAGGTCGAGAGGAGCTTGGTTGCTCCATCCCTGCGGGCCCTGCGCCAGCGGGACCGCGTTGCCGTCGAGCTCGAGAGCGACCGTCGCGCCGGCGTCCGCCGTGATGGCCACGTCGTAGAAGCCGCCCTTGGGCACCTCGACGAATCCGCGCGACTCGCCCGCCACCGCGCTGGCCGGGTCGCCGAGCGCGGTGAAATCGACGAGCGCCGGAGACGTCGGCGCCGCCGCGGCAGCGAGCACCTTGGGGTCACGCAGGAGCGCCGACGCGAACGTCGGGTCGAGCCCCGCGGCCGCGGTGACCGTCGCGAGAGCTTGCTCGTCGCGCTGCCGGCGCTTCAGATCGGGAAGAAGGGCCGCCAGCAGCGCCTTGCGTTTGGCCGGCGCGGGATCTGTGGACGCGACGTACGCCGCGTACGGCGCCTGGAGGCTCCGGTTGCTCGCGAAGAACGGATCGACCGCGCGATGGCTCGCCTTCGAGAGCGCGGTGAGCGCCGTGAGGAGCGGCGCGCTGCCCGCGGCGGCCGTGATCAGCGCCGGCAATGCCGTGGCGTCGTCGAGCGCGCCCACGTACGTGAGCACCTTGCGAAGGTCGTCGTAGGTGAGCCTCCCCTGCCCCGCGGTCACGACGGCGTCGGGGAGCGCGCCGTCCGGCTGCGAGTACGGCGCGCTGACCGTGAGCGTCCCGTCGAGAAGAGAGAAGAAGAAGTCGGTCGCGTCGCCGCCGTAGACAAGCGCCATCAACCCTCGAGCGATGTCGCCCTTGGGGTCGTCGGTGAGCGCGAACTGGCTCTCGATCGCCGCGGCGTCGGCGCGGAGCGAGCGCGCGAGACCGAAGACGGCGGCGTCGCTGGGCGTCGACTTGCCGCTCACGTCGCGGTTCCAGAGCAGGTACAACGCCTGCCCCGGCTTGAGCGAAGCGTCACGGAGCGCTTGCGTCAGTTTGACGAAGCGGACCATCGGAGGCGCGCGGCGCATCTCGCCTGCCGCGCCTGCGCCGCCGCTGGCAGCGTCCTCGAGATCGAGCGGCGCGAACGGATCGAGCCCCGTGCACTGAACGAGCGCGAGGAGCTCGACGACGCTCAGATGCAGCGTTCGCGCGAGCCAGCCGCGCCGGTAGATGGCGCTGACGTTGTCGAGCGTGAGCGGCGTCGTCGCCGTGAAACCGAGCGCGCCCGCGATCAGGCCAAGCTCGGGCCCCGTCAGGTGGAGCGCCGAGCGCAAGGCCGCCTCGTGGTCGAGAAGCTTGGCGGCGCCCTGGAGCACGTTGCCGTTCGCGTCCTCGGCGAAGACCGCGTCCTGACGCAGGAGCGACGGACTCAAAAACATCTTCGCGTAGAGCGACTTGCGGCCATCGGTGCCGATGGGAGCCCAGCACGCGAGGAGCGCGGGCAAATCGTGCTCGGACGAGAGCGAGAGAAGGTCGCGCACCTGGAAGAGGAACCCCAGGCGGGCGAGAAGAACGGTGAAGCCGGCGTCGAGGTTCTTGAGATCGGCCGCTTCGTCGGTGCCACCGAGCGCGTTCGCTGCCGGGTACAAGGCGGTGACGACGGCGTCGGTCTGATGAATCGACAGGCCGAGCTTCTTCCAGAGCCGGATGAAGCGCAGCAGGCGCACGAAGTCCACGGCGCGCAGGTCGTGACGGCTCGGGTCCGGGTTCGCGTAGGAGAGTCGGAGCGTCGCCGCGGAGCACACGTCGTCGGCGCCCTCGGCCTTCGCGATCGTGAGCAGGCTCATCATCCGCGCGTAGTTGGCGTCGTCCTTTACCCACGCGACGATGGGCCCGTAGTCACGCTTGTGCGCCGCGGGGTGCGCGCCGTAGGCCACGGGGTCGAGGCCGGCGGGGAGCAGCTCGACGAAGGCGGCGTCGGTGATCTGCCCGGCCTTGAGGACCTGGAGCACCTCGAACGGCACGGCGAGCGCTTCGACGCGCGCCCCAAAGCCCGTGGCCGGGTTGATGAAGCGCGTGCGCAGAATGGACGCGACGTCCTCGTAGGAGACGCCGACGCGGCGGCAGTAGGCCTGGAAGTTCGACAGCTCGGCGAGGAGGCCGGCGTCTTGGGTGGACGGTGCGGCGCTCGGTGCAGGCGCGGTCGTCTTCACGATCGCGGCGGCGGATGCGACCGCGGCTCCGGCGCCGTTCGCGTGCGATTCGTTGGCAGCGCCGTTGACGGCCGCTCCATTGGAGGCACCGTTTGCGGGGACGACGCCGTGGGCGGCAGCGGTGCTCGCGGGAGTGACGGCAGGCGCGGCGTGGCTCGCGACGGGCGCGGCTGCGATCGCAGTCGTGGCATGGGCCGGCGGCGCCGCGGTCGGTGCGGCGTGCATTGGCGGCCCGCCGGCTGGCGCGGCGGCGAACGCGGGCGACGTCGCCGCGGGCAGCGCGGCGTGAGCATGGCCCGGGCGCGGCGGCGTCGGCGCGTCGCCCGAGAAGCCGTAGATCTGGCGGAGCGTCAGGCTCCCGTCGGTCAGCAGCCGATGCTCGGCGCGCGACAAGCCGACACGCTCGATGAGAATGTCGTTCCACCCGTAGCCGCCCGCGGGGCCTGCGCTCGCGTCGCGCGCGTGCAGCGCGGCCATGACCGCGTGGAGTGGCGCGCCCATCGCGTCGCAGTGCAAGCGGACGAGCTCCAGGGCGCGATCGAACGGGAGGGCCGATGGAAAGAGCGCGCTCTTGAGCGTCGCGTACGCCGAGTCCTGAACGAACTGCGGGCTCGCGAGCAGCTCCTCGGACGTGATCGAACCGTCCGTCGTGTGCCCGCGAAAGTCGTGAAGCGAGAGCTGGTGCGCGACGAAGTATTCGAGCGTCTCGTTGACCAGATCGATGTACGGCAGCGCGACGTTCGTGTTCTCGCACGTGAGTGGCAAGTGCTGCAGGTCGGGCCGCCGCTCGAGCAGCATCGTCTGCGGGTTCTTCCTTCCCGCCGGCGGGTAGTCGATGAAGTTGAGCAGGTCGACGAGGTACGCCGCGGGGCTCAGGATCGAGCGGCACTCCGTGCAGTCGCAGAAGTCCATCGAGCCGAAGAGCTGTTCCATCGTGGGCGACACGATGAGCGGGCCGCCTCCCCCACCGCCGCCGTGCGGCGTGAGCGCGGCGACGCCGGCATGGGCTCCGCGCGCGGCGAGGCGCGTCGTCGCGACTTGCAAGGCGGCGCCAGCGACGACCCGGGCCTTGGCGTGGACTTGCTGCGCGACGCCGGCGCCGCCCAGGTCGTGACCGAAGGCGCGGGCGAAGCCTGCCGGATCGTACCGCGTCACGGCGTACGCCGAGTCGAGGCCGTGACGAAGAAGGGCCGCGAACGCATGGTCGTTCGGCGTGATCTGGTAGACGCGCTGCAGCCGCTTGATCTGCGCGATGACCGTCGGCGCGTACGTCGCGCTCAGGTTGTGCGCGAGGTACCGCTCGACGGGCTCGGCGCCGAGCGAGAAGCGACCGTTGTGCTCCACGAAGAAGGCATGGATGGCGGTCTTGTCCGCGGCCGTCGTTCCTGGAGAGAGCGCGAGAGCGCCCGTCGCGACCATGTCGGCGACCACGCCGAGCGGAGAAGCCAGGCGCACCTGCGCGGCGAGGTAGTCTGCGTACGCCGCGCGCCGGTGGCCGGGACTGCCGCCCGCGATCTCTTTCGGGATGGCCGCTGCAATGAGAGGCGTCCACTTGGCGGGCTGATAGAACCCGCGCCACGCGAGGTCGTCGACCGCGGCGATTGGCGGCCGACTCTGCGCGCGGTGCAGCGCCGTCATGAGCGGCGCGTTGTTGAGCGTGAGGTGCGCGAGCTGGCCGTCGAGCTGGAGGCGCTTGGTCACGTCGGCGCCGAACGCCTTGGCGATCTCGGCCCAGAACGTCGTGAGGTCGTCCTTGTAACGGACGTGCAGCTCGGCAAACGTCTGCGTGCGATGCACGTCGTTGCCGAGCGTGACGGCGACGACGTCCTTTAGGCTCGACAGACCGATCGCCGGCTTCTCCTCGAGAACGTGCATCGCCGAGAGCGACTGGAACGTCTTCGTGGCGGCATCGACGCCGCCGCCCAGGGCCTTCGGGATGATGCCCGACTGGACCGCCTGCTTCCACGCCTCGGCGACCGCGGCGGCGGTCGCGCCATAGAGCGCGCCCGCGTCCATCGCGAAGCCGGCGCGAAAGAGCGCGTAGTAGAACGGCGCCTGGAGCGCGGGCGCTCCTTTGGTCGGCGCGTGCGCGAGGCGATCGGCGACGACGGCGAAGACGATCGCACGCGCGTCCCATCCGAGCTTCTTCGCGAGGTAGGTGATGTCCTCGCGCTCGCCGGCCTCCTGCAGGTCGCCGAGCTTGCCGGGGTGGACCTTCGTGATCGCCGCGGTGAGCGTCTCGTACTCACTCGGAAGGCCCTCGGCGTTCGCGGGGACGGAGACGCCGAGCGTCTCGTGCGGGCTGGCGTTGTAGCGAACGGGCGACGTGCCGAGCAGCACGTGACCCACGGCCGAGAACGCGCGCGCGCAGATGTCCGGCTTGGCCTTCTTGCCGGGCGGCGAATAGCTCGCCTTGTAGTGCCCCTTGTCGTCGGTCGTGGCCGACGCGAGCGAGACGTGAGGGCCCGGGTTCTTGTCGACGATCTCGACGAGCACGCCGGCGAGCGGGCCGCGTCCGGGGCTCGTGACCGTACCCTCGACGGTGTGGCTGCCGTGCCCGGCGGGGTGGGTTTGTGGAGGAGCACCGTGCGCGGCGGGGTGGGCGCTGGACGCCGGGTGCGCAGCGGCTGCTGCGGCGTGCGCGGTCGGCGCCGACGCGTGCGGCCCCGGCGTCGCGTGGAGAGCCGGATGCGCTAGCGCCGGGTGATCGGCATCGACGACGTGGAACGAAGAGGGAAAGACGTGCGGCGGACTGGGGTGCGGAAACAGCAAGGTACCGAGCGCGCAGACGACTCCGTAGTCCACCTTGTCGCCGACGCGCAGGCTCGGCAGACGCGCAGTGAAGTACTGCGCGCCCGCGCGAACGTCGGTGCGAAAAAGGACGGCGGGGATCTTGGCCGGGGCGCCGCCGTTCACGCGGTAGTGCAGTTCGACGCGGTAGCTCGCGTTGAGAGGCTGCACACCGATCGTGACCGTGACGCCCGCGGCCCCGTGACCCGTGACCGCCGAGACGACTCCCGCGGGCGCGGGAGCGTCGGGCGTGCCGTACCAGACTGATTTGCCGGCTTGGTCGAAGCGCACGCGCGCCCGGTCAGGCCGACAGGAACTGCAGCTGGATGACGGCGTTGATGTCCTTCAAGCGGAGCGCGAACCGCTCGACGACGCGGAAGCGGTAGTTGCCGTCCACGTCCTTCTGCTCGAAGCGGACGATGACGTCCTCGTGCTCGCTCATCTTGCCGCGAACGAGGTCCATGGTGTTTCCACCAAGCGACAGGAGAATGCCGGTGTAGAGGATCTGCGGGACAACCGCCGTGGCGCCCGTGCCGGGACCGCCGAGCGTCACGTTCGGGATCGACGTATAGCCCACACCCGCCTGCGTCACGGTGATGCCGGTGACGCCGCCGCCGGCGACCGTAGCGGTAGCCGTCATCTGCGTGCCGCCCGGGGGCGGAGCGTCGATCGTGACCGTAGGGGCCGTGGTGTAACCCGTCCCGCCGGCCGTGACGGAGATCGTCGAGAGCGTCCCGGTACCGAGGCCGTTGTTGAGCCCTCCACCCTGCGCTCCGGCCGTGGTCACGAACGGAGGCAGCGAGCCGCTCCCATAGAAGCCAGCGTTCATCAGGTGGCGGATCGGCTCGGCCGGCGTGATGAGCGTCGTCGGAAGCGGCGAGTGCGCGTCGGCGAACGGAACGGTGTGAAGGACGAGCGCGAACGGGCCGTACTCTCCCAGCGACTCGAGGATCGCGTAACCCTTCGCGACGGCGGCGACCGTCTTCTCCTGGTAAAGGCCGCTCTGCGTACCGGTCGTCTGCGCGGGCGAGACCGTCACGACCTGCGTAGCGGGAAAGCTCGTTCCCAGGAGCGGGTTCATCGCGCCCTTTGGGGGGAGCACCAGATTCAGGAGGCCCGGGTCGAGCGTCGCCGCCGTTGCGCGCGTGTTGACCGCGCTGCTCGGACCGGCGACGAGCTGGCTACCAAAGGCGTTTTGTCCCTGGAAGATGATCGCGTCTTCGACCTGAGCGAGGATGTTCGCGGCGCGCGTGGCCAGCGAGACCGCAGTGCTCGCGTGGCCGTGGTGACCGTGATGGGCGTGGTGACCGTGCCCGCCGTGACCCTCGTGATGCGGCTCGTGGGCCGGGTGCGCGCCATGGCCCGCGTGAGCGGCGGCCGCTTCCTCTTCCATCTGTGCGGGCGTCAGCGAGAACTCGACCCAGTACTCGAAGATGCGCGTGGTCGCCGTTTCATCGACGGCGAGGGCGGTCGTCCCCCCTTCGGCGTTGGACGTCGCGTTCACGACGTCGGCCGGAGCCGTCATGGCCTTGGCTGCCACGTGGCAGGTAGGCAGGAACTTGGCCGCGACGCGGGAGCGGACGATCTCCTCTTTGACCGCCGCGTCGATGCGCTTCCAGACCTCGGGGCTCCAGTCGATCTTGTCGCGACCGTGGCTAGGCGTGTGTGCGCGCGCGCCGCTCGTCGCTGTACCGTGACCGCCACCGGCCACATGCCCCGCGTCGTGCCCCTGGGCTCCGTGCGCAGGGCCGCCGCCGTACCCTGTGATTCCGCCGCCCATCGGCGAGGCGCCCCCTTGGCCATTGGCAGCGTGTCCATTGTCGCCGTGGTGCCCGTCGTGATGGCCGTGATGCGGCGTCGCCGTGTTGCTCATGTTCTCTCCTGATTGGTGGAACTGCGGTCTCACAACTCAACGCGCCGTGGCGCGACTGCGCGCTGCGCGCTCACATGACGCTCAGAAATTTCGAAAGACGACCCCGCCCGCGAGCAGGTACGTCGAGCTTCCGCTTCCGACGGATGCTGGAATGGTCTGACGCGGTCCCCAGCACGCGAACGTCGTGGGGGCGAGGAGCATTCCTCCCTGAGCCGCGAGCACGTACGTCGCGAAGGCGAACTCGCCCTCGCCGAGGTGCTCGCCGGCTTTTGCAGCGCGCGCGATGCGATGCCCCGAGCCCAGGTCGGACGGCATCTGCGAGGATGCGGCGGTCGCCCCTCCCGTGCCGTGTCGCGGTTCCTCCTTGCGCCCTTCTTTTCGCTGCTCGTGCGCGCCGTGCTCGGTCGTCTTTGGAGCGGCCGCAATGCGCTCGAGGCGAGCGACCGCCATCGGCAGCGCGTGGAACTTGTCTCCCGGACCAAACTGAAACTTCGTCGGCGCGCCGGAGTCGTCGACCTGAAAGCGGATCGCGCCCGTGCCCACGCCGGAGTGGTATTTGCCGCTTTTGTCCCTTGAATCGTCGTAGTGAATGATGTTGCTCGAATCGTAGACGTGGACGACCCACGCGCCCGCTGCCGCGTTGTAGTCGGGCGTTTGCGCGACGACGAAGACGTGTCCGGTGTCTTCGCCCGGCTTGATCGTCGGAAGGCGCCAAGCGACGACGTCGCCACGACGCACGTCGGCCAGCGTCGCGACGCGCTTCCACCCGGCGGGCAGGCTCGGCGACGCGAAGAACTCGTAAAAGTCGACCGCGCGCGGGTTCGGCGCCTTCGTCTGCGCGGTGAGGAGCGCGAGGTGCTCGCGCGCGACGACCTCCAGAACGTGAGCCACGAACGCCGAGCAATCGACGTCGTACGTTCCCGTCCGAGGGTTGATGACCGGGTCGTGCTGATAGTGCGTGTGGTGGGCGTGCTTGAAGATTCGTTCCGCCTCGGCAGCGACGTCGTCGGCTCGCGTGGCTTCCATGGCGCGGACGCTACCGGCGGCTGAGGCGCTAATCAACGCTTCAAATGGAGACCTAGACGAAGTCACTGGGACGACACCGGCACGTCCGGCGCCGATGCAGTGTCACCCGTTTGGGCTCATTGACATGGGGAGGCGTCCGTTTTCACTCGCGAAACGTACCCGACGGAGCGCGCTCAAATCACACGGCGAGCGCCCCTTTGGATTCGCGGGCGCGATCGCGCAGAGAAGAAATTTGGCCTCGTCAGCCGAATCTGTGGGTGAGCCAGTCGGGCTCGGGTAGCTCGCCGAGGCCGTGGTACAGGGCGATCTCGGCGTGTTCGTAGCTCCGAAAGCCGTAGGCTTTTCGTGTCGTGATTCGAGCC
>Ga0302320_10009485_pt1 | contig 20907 bp, 20 predicted proteins | sample Bog_T0_3_FD_202130 | JGI IMG/M metagenome (GOLD analysis project Ga0302320, IMG submission 202130) | Peat permafrost microbial communities from Stordalen Mire near Abisko, Sweden - Bog_T0_3 | ecosystem: Environmental > Terrestrial > Soil > Wetlands > Peat | place: Sweden: Abisko, Stordalen Mire...
GAACCGCTCCACCGACTATGCGCTCCGGCATTTGGGAGTGGGTTCCGCAAGCGTGACCGACAACATTCCCAATACTGAGTTTTATTCGCCTGGTTCGCTGCTCAACGTCGAGCTCGATCTGAGACACCCTCTTACCCGTGGTCTTCCCAAATACCTAACGATTTGGTCGGAGCAAAGCCCCGCATGGGAAGCGACCGCAAATTCCGTCGCACGATATCCCGAAAACGAAATCCTCGCTTCGGGCTGGCTACTCGGCGAGAACGTGATCGCGCGCAAATCCGCGCTGCTCGATATCATGTTAGGGAAGGGCCACATAATTCTGTTTGGGATGCGGCCGCAATACCGCGGACAGAGCTACCTGACCTTCAAGCTATTCTTCAACGCCGTTCTGTATCACTGATGACCTCTAATCTACCGGCTCCGGTTGCTCCGAAGAAGCCGAAAGAACTCTCGATTCACGGCGACGTCCGTATCGATGATTATTACTGGATGCGCGATCGCAGAGATCCGGACACCCTGAAATATCTGGAAGCCGAGAACGCATACACCGACGCCGTCATGGCTCCGCTGAAGCCGCTCGAAGATCGTCTCTACGACGAGATTCTGGGGCGTATCCGGCAGACTGATTTATCAGTACCGGCCAAAGAGGGCGATTATTTCTACTATGGCCGCACGGAGGAAGGGAAGCAATATCCCATCTTCTGCCGCCACCGTGCGCTTGCGGGCGCGCCGGAGGAAATCCTGCTCGACTGCAATGCCATGGCGGAGGGCCACGATTATTTTTCGCTCGGCGGATTCACGGTTTCCGACGACCATGACACGCTGGCTTATTCCGTGGATTTCGATGGGTCTGAAACGTATACAGTCCATTTCAAGAACCTCACCACGGGGGAATTATTTGGTGAGACGATTCCGGAGACGAGCGCGGGGCTCACCTGGGCGGGCGACAACCAAACGATTTTCTATTCCACCTTCGACTCGACGCACCGTCCGGAACACCTGCGCCGGCACCGGCTGGGCAGCGAGAGGGACAGCGACCCGATCGTCTTTACGGAATCCGATCCGCAGTTCACCTTTGAAGCGTACCGGACGCGGAGCCGCAAGTATGTGCTGATTGTCAGCATGAACGCGAGTAAGACAAGCGAAGTATGGTTCCTCGACGCTTATCGGTCGGATCACGCGTTCCAGGTCATCGAGCCGCGTGAAGAAGGCGTCGAATACACCGCGGAGCATCAGGGCGGCCGGTTTCTGATTCGAACGAATGACGGCGGGGCTACCAACTTTAAACTTGCCCAGGCGCCCACCGCAAACCCGGCGAAAGAGAATTGGACTATTCTGATTCCCGAGCGACCGGAAGCAACACTCGATTGGGTGGACGCCTTCGAACATTTCTTCACCCTGCAGACGCGCGAGGATGGCCTGCCGCGGCTCGAAATTTATGATCAGCGCACCGGAGGGAAACACCGGATTCAATTCCCGGAGCCCACTTACGACTTCCATCTTGAGGAAAATCGGGAATACTCTACCGATCTGGTGCGTTTTGTTTATACTTCGCTGATCACACCGCCTTCCGTATTCGACTACAACGTCACCACGCGCGAACGGGAGCTGAAGAAGCAAGTCGATGTATTGGGTGGATACGACGCCTCGGAATATGAAAGCGAGCGTATTCACGCGCCAACGGCGGATGGAGAGTTGGTACCGATTTCGCTGGTCCATAAGAAGGGTCTTGTTTGGGATGGACGCAACCCGCTGCTTCTCTACGCTTATGGATCGTACGGACTGAATAGCGATCCGCACTTTTCACACGCCAATTTGAGCTTGCTGGAACGCGGTTTCGTTTACGCGATCGCGCATATACGCGGCGGCTCGGAGCGGGGACGCACGTGGTTTGAACAAGGGCGCATGTTGAACAAGCGGAACTCATTCACGGATTTCGTGGCTTGCGCTGAGCATGTGGTGAAGGAACGCTATACATCGCCCGCGAAGATGGCGGCCATGGGCGGGAGCGCCGGAGGGTTGCTGATGGGCGCCGCAGCGAACATGCGGCCCGATCTTTTTCATGCCATCGTGGCGCGCGTGCCCTTCGTGGATGTAGTGACGACGATGCTCGACCCCACGATTCCGCTGACCACCGGCGAGTACGACCAATGGGGCAACCCGGAGGAAAAGCTCTACTACGATTACATGCTCTCCTACTCGCCTTATGACAACGTGGAACCGAAAGCGTATCCGAATATTCTGATCACGACAGGACTGAACGATCCGCGAGTGGCCTTCTGGGAACCGGCCAAGTGGACTGCGAAGCTGCGCGCCCGTAAGACCGATGCGAATATCGTGTTACTGAAAACGAACCTGGGCGCCGGGCACGGGGGTGCTTCCGGCCGCTATGAACAGATCCGCGAAATGGCGTTTATCTTCAGCTTCATCCTGGGCGCTCTAAAGCCGTAGAATAAAGTTCATGCCCGTCAAATTTCAGCCCGACGGATATAGTGCCGTCACACCTTATCTGATCTGCAAGAACGCCGCAGCGGCGATCGAGTTCTATAAACAGGCCTTCGGCGCGGTGGGAACCGTGGCGATGAATGGCCCGGATGGCCGCATCATGCATGCCGAAATCAAAATCGGCGATTCCGTCGTTATGCTGGCCGACGAATCTCCGGCAATAAGGGCACTGAGCCCGCAGACCGTTGGAGGAACGCCGGTAACCTTGTTGCTCTATGTGCCCGACGTGGATTTCACCTTTGCCCGCGCGGTGGAATTAGGCGCTGCCGCGGAACGCGCCGTCGCCACGCAGTTCTATGGCGACCGCACCGGAGGCATTCTCGACCCTTTCGGTCACCGTTGGTATCTGGCCACGCATGTGGAAGACGTTTCGCCCGAAGAGATGAAAAGCCGGATGCAAGCGGCTCAGTGACTTTTCCAGCCACGTTGTACCATAAAGTGGTTCGCGCATGAAAGTTCCCTCGGATTGGTGTATGGACAATCTCGAAAGCCAGGAACTGGCCTTACTTCTCGATCCGGAGCGCATCCCCCGGCACGTTGCCATCATTATGGACGGCAATGGCCGCTGGGCCAACCGGCGCGGGTTGCCTCGTATCGCCGGACATCGCGCCGGTGTCAACCCAGTGCGCGACTGCGTGGAAACGTGCGCGCAGATGGGTGTCGAGGCGTTGACCCTGTATGCGTTCTCGGTGGAGAACTGGAAGCGTCCGCGAACGGAGATCGATACCCTTTGGCGGCTGCTCCGTTTTTACCTGCGCCGCGAGCTCCCGGAGTTGAATAAGAACAACGTGGTGCTGCGGGTGTTGGGACGCCTGGACGCGCTGCCGGCCAAGGTGCGTGAGGAAATCGACTACGCCGAGGAGCGTACGCAGCGCAATCGCGGGATGCGATTGAATCTGGCCATTAATTACAGCGGGCGGGCGGAGATTCTGGATGCGGTAAATGCCGTGATCGCCCAGGCGCGGCTCGCCGGCACGCTCGATACATTGCGGCTTGACGAAGAATCCATCTCGTCCAACCTGTACACGTCGGACCTGCCGGACCCGGACTTACTGATCCGCACGTCGGGCGAGATGCGCGTCAGCAATTTCCTCCTCTGGCAAATCGCCTACGCCGAGCTTTATGTTACCGATACCTTGTGGCCGGACTTTAGCCGCACGGAACTGATGCGCGCCTTTCTGGACTTCCAGAAGCGTGAGCGGCGCTTCGGAGGCCTGGTGATGAAAGATCCAGTACCCGCCGCGATCGCCGAAGACGAATGGATTGAGGAGACCGCCGTCTCCTCGAAATGAAGCGCATCCTCACCGCGGCGGTCCTGATTCCGCTGGTCGTTTTTGCAATCTTTTCTCACGTCTGGTGGATTCTGCTGGCTTTTATCGGCCTCATTGCCGTCGTGAGCTGGTATGAATACGCCAATATCGAGTCGCTGGACTGGCTGACGCTGATGGTGGGCGCGGCGGGCGGCCTGGCGCTGCTGGCCATTCCCATCGAGCACGTAATCCTTCCTCTGGTCATCTTTAGTCTGGCGACTCTAACGCTACCTTTCCGCGAAGAAGATCTGCAGGCAGGCATGTCCCGCGCCGCCGTGATGTTCCTGGGCGTGGTTTACATCTTCGGGGCCATGAAGACGGCCTATCAGTTGGGAATTTTGCAGGCGTGGCTGCTGCTGTTCGCGCTGGCCATTAACTGGGTCGGCGATACCGGCGCTTATTATGTGGGGCGGCGTTTTGGGAAGCATAAGATGGCTCCGCGCATTAGTCCTGGCAAGTCCTGGGAAGGCGCGGCGGCGTCCATTCTGTTTGCGGCGTTGTTCACTACGATTGGGATGCATCTGTTCCTGAACACGCCCTTGCTGAAAGCGGCGGTGTTCGGAATCCTGGGAAACATAGCGGGGCAGATTGGCGATTTAGCGGAGTCCGCCATGAAGCGCGGCGCGGGCGTGAAGGATAGCGGAACGCTGCTGCCGGGCCACGGGGGCATGCTGGACCGTGTGGATAGCGCGCTGTTTACCCTGCCGGTGGCTTATGCGATGGCGCGGTGGATGCTTCTCTAGTGGTTTCGAAGTCGATCGGCGCTACTGCGGGGGGCGGCCCTGCATCCGGCGCTTTTCTCGCTCCGCGTGGAACTTCGCATATTCCGCAGCCTGATCGGGGGTCAAAACCGCTTTCACTTTGTCGTATTGCTCCCGCTGGATGCGCTCCATATCCGGCTGGCTTTTGGCCATCAGGGCCAGCATCTCGGAATGGGTTTCATCGAGGACAGCCAAGATGCGCGTGGATTGATCGGGCGTCAGATTGAGTCTCTTTTGCAGTTCCGCGATATGGCGAGCTTTCCACTCTTCGAGCGATGGCCGTGTGTGCGCGATCACCGTCTGCTGATAGTACATCCGGTAGCCAAACACGCCGGTGGCGAGTCCGCAGCCGAAAACGATGAGCAAATAAAGAGTAGGAAGACCGTAGCGCTTCATTTTCCTGGTGAGATCTGATAGGCGGCGGTTTGCACCTGCACCGGACCGAAGTAGGCGCTACGCTGCGCAAGCTGATGGTTGACCACATTCTCGACCCAGGTCTCTTCCACCGGCGGCGGGGCCGGGGAGAGCGTCATGTAGACTCCGGTCAATAAGGTCACGGCCAGCGCGCCCGTCGCAAAGATCCGCGCGAGCCGCTCAAATACGACGCTCGTCGAGCGCCGCGATTCAATGCGGGCCCACAATTCCGGCATGAAGTTCGCGGACGGCTCACCATACTCCGCCGCCTGCCGGTAGGCGTGGAGCAGCCGGTCCAGTGTTTGGTCCTGTGCAGATTCACTCATACTGATTTATTTCCCATTGCCTTCAATACCCGCTGCCGGGCCCGAAACAAGCGCACCTTCAAAGCATTTTCGTTCACTTTGTAGATCGCCGCAAGCTCCTTTAGCGAAAGACCTTCGACTTCTTTCATGATCAGGAGCATCCGATCCTGCTCGGAAACCGCTCCGAGCAGCACCGACACCTGATCGCGCACCGCGCTCCGTTCGGATTCGATCTGGCTGGCGTTCAGGCCAGCCGCCGAATCGGCTGAAAGAATCTGATGTTCGCTCAAGTCCGCCATCCGGGATTCCGGACGCCGGCGCGCGCGGCGCAAATGGTCGTAGCAAGCGTTCACCGTCATCCTGTAAAGCCAGGCGTCGAACCCGTCGGGGCTGCGCAACTGCTCCAGGGAGAAGTACAAACGCGTGAAAACCTCCTGCCCGACGTCCTCGACATCCTCTGGCCGGAATATGAGCCTGGAGATGGTACCAAGGATACGGCGGCGGTAGGCGTGGACGATTTGGTTAAAAGCCCCCGCATCGCCTTTCCGGGCACGCTCAATTAGCTCGAATTCGACCAGCATCCATTAAACACTTTGAACGCCGGCATCCAGAAAGGCGCGGCGGCCACTCATTAGGTTACAACGAAAGCAAAAGGGAACAGTCTGAAATTGACCCAATAGGCGATTCATATCACTTGACAAGTGTGCGCTCATATTTTATGCTTGAATACAGATGAGATCGCATTAGGCGGTTGAATCTATTTTCAAATTGAGGAGTCTATTAGCTATGAGCCTTACCCATGATCCTTTCCAACACCTTCGCCTTTTCGAGGACGCCGTCACACGAATGATGAACGAGCCGCGCACCGCCCGACCTTGGTCGCCCGCCGTGGACATCTTTGAGACGGAAAATGAGCTGGTTCTCAAGGCGGATCTTCCGGACATCAACCCGGAGGAGATCGACGTGCAGGTTGAAAACCAGACATTGACAGTGAAAGGAAATCGCAAATTCGAGCAGCAGAGCGGAAAAGGCGGGTACCACCGGATCGAGCGGAGTTACGGAAGCTTTGTCCGGACGTTCGCGGTGCCGTCTACCGTGGATACGCAGAACGTCGTCGCGGGTTACAACAATGGCGTGCTGACGATCACTCTGCACAAGAAAGAGACAGCCAAGCCGCGCCAGGTGAAAGTCGCCGTAAACGGCGGAGCGAACCCGGTCGACGTGGCCCACGCGAACGCGTAATTCGTTCGTTTTTGCCGGGGCGGGCGCTTTCGTCCGCCCCGTAGTTGTCGATATCTATATGTTGGCGTCATGTTGATGTCCAGGGGGAAACCATGTTCCGATTCGATAAATTGACCCAAAAGGCCCAGGAAGCTCTCCAGCAGGCCCAGACCGTCGCAGAAAAGTCACAGCAGCAGATTGTCCATCCCATGCACCTGCTGGTGGCTCTGGCGAGCGAGCAGGAGGGGATTGTGCGTCCTGTGCTGGAGAAATGCAACGTGCAGCCCTCGGCGGTGCTCGCCGAAGGCGACCGGCAGTTGCAAAGTCTTCCGCGGGTGCAGGCTTCCAACCCTACAGGCGGCATGATGATTTCGCCCGGCCTGAATCAGGTACTGGAGACGGCGTTTAAAGAAGCGGAGCGGTTCAAGGACGAATTTGTTTCGACCGAGCATCTGCTGCTGGCGATCGCCGACGCGAAGTATGACCCGGCGGGGAATCTGCTGGCGCGTGCCGGCGCGGACCACGATACGATTTTGAAAGCCCTGGTGGCGATTCGAGGGACCCAGCGCGTGACCGATCAGAATCCGGAATCAAAATACCAAGCGCTGGAGCGGTATGCGCTGGACCTGACTGTTCAGGCGCGCAACGGCAAGCTGGACCCGGTCATCGGCCGGGACGAAGAGATTCGCCGCCTGATGCAGGTGCTGAGCCGCCGCACGAAGAATAATCCAGTGCTGATCGGCGAGCCCGGAGTGGGCAAGACCGCCATTGTCGAGGGCCTCGCCCAGCGTATCGTGAAAGGCGACGTGCCGGAGCAGTTGATGAATAAGAAACTGGTGGCGATCGACCTCGGCTCGATGATCGCGGGAACTAAATTCCGCGGGGAATTCGAGGACCGTCTGAAGGCCGTTCTCAAGGAAATCACCGATTCAAACGGCGAGATCATCTGCTTCATCGATGAACTGCACACGCTGGTGGGCGCGGGCGGGGCGGAGGGCGCAATCGACGCCGCCAATATGCTGAAGCCGGCGCTGGCGCGTGGCGATCTGCGCTGCATTGGCGCCACCACGTTGAACGAATACCGTAAGTACGTGGAGAAAGACGCCGCTCTGGCGAGGCGCTTCCAAATGGTTCTGGTGGGCGAATCCTCGGTGGACGACGCCATCGCCATTCTGCGCGGTTTGAAAGAGAAATACGAGATCCATCACGGCGTGCGCATTAAAGACGCCGCCATTATCGCGGCGGCGACGCTTTCGGACCGCTATATCACGGACCGCTTTCTCCCGGACAAAGCGATCGACCTGATCGACGAAGCCGGTTCCGCTTTACGCATCCAGATTGGTTCGATGCCCATCGAGATCGATAACCTTGAGCGGCGCATCGCCCACTTCGAGATCGAGCGCCAGGCGCTGAGCCGCGAAAAAGACACGGCGTCGCGCGAACGAACCCGTCACGTGGAGAATGAGCTGGAACGCCTGCGCGGCGAATCGGCTGTTTTGCAGGAGCGCTGGAACCGCGAGAAGAACGCGATTGGCCGCGTGCGCCAGTTGAAGGAAGAACTGGAGCAGGTGCGCAACGATTATGAGGCGGCCAACCGGGTGAACGATTGGAACAAAGCCGCCGAATTGCGCTACTCCCGCATGGCCGTGCTTGAGAAGCAACTGGAAGAAGCCGATCGAGAGCTGGAAACCATCAAAATCGGCGCGCTCCTGAAAGAAGAGATCGACGAGGAAGATATCGCCAAGATCGTGGCCAAGTGGACCGGCATCCCGGTTTCGAAGATGCTCGAAGGCGAGGTGCAGAAGCTGGTGCAGATGGAAGAGCGGCTGCATGATCGCGTGGTGGGCCAGGACGACGCCGTGCGTTTCGTCTCGAATGCGATTCGACGCAATCGAGCGGGCCTGGGCGATCCGAACCGTCCCATCGGCAGCTTCATCTTCCTCGGCCCCACGGGTGTGGGGAAGACGGAGCTGGCTCGTGCCCTGGCAGCGTTCTTATTCGACGACGAGAAGAGCATGATCCGCGTCGACATGTCCGAGTACATGGAAAAGCATGCCGTGTCCCGCATGGTCGGCGCGCCTCCCGGATACGTCGGCTACGACGAAGGCGGCCAGTTGACCGAGCACGTCCGTCGCCGGCCTTATTCCGTGGTGCTGTTCGATGAGATCGAAAAAGCGCACCCGGACGTCTATAACGCTCTGCTGCAAATTCTGGACGACGGCCGCCTCACCGACGGGCAGGGCCGCACCGTGAATTTCAAGAACACGGTCATCATCATGACCTCCAACATCGGCTCGAACATCATCAAAGAATCCGGCCCGATTGGTTTCAGCGTGAACCACAGCAAGGATCGAGACGCGGCCAAGAAGCTGCTGGACGCGATGAAGAACCACTTCCGTCCGGAGTTTCTGAACCGTGTGGACGATATCGTGGTGTTCAGCGAACTGAGCAAGGAAAACCTGACGCGTATTGTAGATATCCAGCTTGGCATCCTGGGCCGGATACTCGGGGACCGCAAGCTGAAGCTGGAAGTGACCCCGGCGGCGAAAGACACGTTGCTCGCCGAAGGTTATGATCCGGCGTTCGGCGCCCGGCCGATGCGGCGGGCCATTCAGCGGCTGATACAAGATCCGCTGGCGCTGAAGCTGCTCGAAGGCGGCTTCGTCGCGGGAGACACGGTGAAAGTGGACCCGGGCGAAGACGGCAATATGGTCTTCTCGAAAATTGAAGTGCCGGTTCACGAACCGGCACTTGCCTGATCACTCAGCCGACGTAAACGGCGAGGCCGGTAATCCGGCGTCGTTGTAGAGGTTGATGACGGTAGTTGTGTTCCGCCAGCCGTAACGCACAACCTGAGGGCGTGGCACGTCGTGGCTTTCGACGACGATGCTGCGCCCTTCGATTTTTGCCGTCGCCGGCATGAACTTCTTGTCGACGCCCGCAATCTCAAACCCGACTAACTCACCACCGCGCGCCTGAAGCCCCTCCGCGTGATCGAACCAAACCCGCATCCCAGAGCCCTCAACCGTAGCCTGCCGGAACAGCGGCCCCGAATACTCCACCTTCTCGCCATAAGCGATTGCGCGCGCGCCCAAAGCCAGCCGCGCGCCCACGTCCTGCTTATCCGCCGGATGCACGTTGGTGGAATCGCCAATATCAATGGTCACGGCCATCGCCGTATTCGCCACCGCCAGCGTGCGCCGCTGGGCTTCCCTCACCACCGACCAGTTTTCCGAAGCATTGGTCCCGAAGTTGGCAATCTGCACATAGAGGAACGGGAAATCGCCAACATGCCAGTGCGCTCGCCAGTCCGCAATCATGCCGGAGAACGCTTTCTCATATAACCCTGCGCGGTCGGGAGATGCGTTCGATTCACCCTGATACCAAATGGCGCCCTTAATGGGAAAGTCTACAAAGGGGGCGATCATGCCGTTGTAGAGCGCGGCGGGCGCCCAGGACTCCGGCGCCGGATGCCAATCGTGATGCGGGGGTGGTTGTCCCGCCTTCTTCGCCGCTTCGTCCTCGCGTTTTTCCGCGGCGATCATCATGGGGACCTCCGCCTGCTCATCGGCCATCTTCGCCCAGGCGGCGAAAATGGGCATCAACGAAGCATCCCGGGAAATGCCGTCGAGGCTCATCCATGCCTCCACCGGCGTGCCGCCCCAGGTGGAATCGATCAGCCCGATCGGCACATTCTCTTTACTCTGTATATCGCGGCCGAAGAAAAACGCCGCCGCCGAAAAGCCGGCCGCGGTTTCCGGAGTGCAAACGGTCCAGGAAGCGTGCGCGTCCGCCAGAGGGTAGTTGGAAGTCTTCTTGGGGATAAGCAGCAGCCGCATTTTGGGGTTCGTCGCGGAATTGATTTCAGCATCGGAGTTATTAATCACCGCGCTCCCGGTAAATCCTTTCAGCGGCATTTCCATATTGGACTGGCCCGACGCAAACCAGACATCGCCCACCAGAACGTCTTCGAGGGTGATTGTGTTCGATCCCGATACCCTCACTTCATAAGGACCACCGGCGGGCAAAGGCGGTAGGTAAACGCTCCATCGCCCGTATTTGTCGCTGGTGTCAGAGCCGGTCGCGCCATTCAGAGAAACCGAAACGGCGTCGCCTGGATCGGACCAACCCCAAATATGAATGGGCCGGTCGCGCTGCAAAACCATGTGGCTGCTCAGGAATTGGGGAAGGCGGACTTCGGAGATCGCAAAGGGAGCCGCCAGGGAAATAAGGAATAGGATACGGAGCACCCGGTTATTAAATCACAAGCCTGCCGGAAGCGCCGGCCATCGCCTTACAAAACTAGCGGTAAGCCCGGCTACCCCCTCAACGCTATCAACACTTCCACGCACGCGGTAGCGAACTTGGACGTTGCCGGGGACGGAAACCAGCCGGTAAGAATCATTACCGATCCAGCCAGCAACTACGCGGTCGTCGTCGAGGAGAATTCATCCGGCGGCTACCCGTTGCCGGCGTCAGCCTACCTGCTGAACACCTCGACGAACAAGTTCGTCCAGGTACTCTTCTCCAGCGCGCCGGGCGGAATGGCGATCATTAACAGTGTCGGCGCGGCTGCGTTCGCGCCGAATGGTAAATCGGTCTGGATGCTGCTCTCCTGCGGGTTCGGCGTGTTTGTGCCGAACTGCTCCGACGATTCTGGCCAGATCTATCTAGCGGGCTTTAGCATTCCGTCGGGGGCGGTGATCTCTTACCAGGCGGTGCCAGGGCAGTTCTCGGACTACTCCGAGTACGTGCAGTCGGTCGCCTTCCCTCGTTAAATAAGGAACATCCCCGCCCTGTTAACCTGATCCTTGCCAAGAATCCTCGACGTCGGCTGCGGAATCAACAAACGTCCCGGCTCCATCGGCATCGACCGCAACCCCTCGACCGCCGCCGACGTCATTTGCGATCTCGATCATTTCCCCTACCCGTTCGCGGACCGCGCGTTCGACGAACTCTACGCCATCCACGTCATCGAGCACGTCACCGACATCATCCGCACCATGGAGGAATTTCATCGCCTGGTCCGGCGCGGCGGCCTCATCCACATCGAAACCCCGCATTACACCGACTTCAGCTCCTTCTGCGACCCCACCCACAAGCACCACCTCACCAGCTATTCCTTCCGTTATTTTGGAGAAAATAACGCCGGTTTCGGCTACTACTCTTCCGTACGATTTCGCGAACGCAAAGTCGAGGTGAAGCTGTTGCAACTCTGGCGTCTTCTGGGATTCGAGTTCCTGGTCAACCATGTTCCGCGCTTCCGCCGTTTTTGGGAGCATTATCTCTGCTTCGTCATCCGCGGCAAAGTCCTGATCTTCGAATTCGAGCCCCTATGAACTGGTTCGCCAACATGTCCGATGCACTCCGGCAAAACGTCCAGCGGCGCCGCATGACACCGGAACGCGCCCGTGCCCGTCGCGGGGAGGACATGGCGCACCGGTTTCTCGAGAAGAAAGGCTACCAGGTGGTGGGCCGGAACTATCGCACCCCCGCCGGCGGCAATGAAGTGGACCTGATCGCCTGGCAGAAAGACCACCTGGTGTTTATCGAGGTGAAGACACGCGACGATGGGACGGCGTCCGCGCCGGAGCGCGCCGTGACTCCCGAAAAACAGCGCCGCATTATTCGCGCCGCCATGGATTATTCGCGGCGGGCCAAGGTGGAATGGGGCCTTGTCCGGTTTGACGTGGTGGCGATTACCGAATCCAAGCCGCCGGTACTGGAACTGTTCGTAGACGCGTTCGGCGCACGGGGTTCGATATAAGGGCCGGCGGCTCGATATATTGGTAGTCTTGCCAGAACTGAGAAAAGACCCCATTACCGATCGCTGGGTCATTATTGCCACCGACCGCGCCCAGCGTCCCAGCGATTTCGCGCGCGAGCCGGTGGAGTTCACTCCCGGCCGCATCTGCCCGTTTTGTCCCGGCATGGAGACCAAGACGCCGCCGGAGGTGCTGGCCATTCGCGATGGCGGCGCGCCCAATCAACCCGGCTGGTCGTTGCGGGTGGTGCCGAATAAACTTCCACTGCTGGGGATCGAAGGCGAATTGAACCGGCAGGGCGAGGGGATGTTCGACAAAATGGACGGCCTGGGCGCGCACGAGGTCATTATTGAGACCAGCGTCCACACGGAAAACCTGGCCAGCATGCCCGAAAAACAAGTGGAGCGCGTGGTGTGGGCGTTTCGCGAACGCGTCCTCGACTTGAAGAAGGACAAGCGTCTGCGGTATATTTTGCTGTTCAAGAATTACGGCGCGGCCGCGGGCGCGACCATGGAACATCCCCATTCCCAGTTGATCGCGCTGCCGGTGGTTCCCAAGCGCGTGCAGGAAGAGATGGACGGCGCCATCAAGTATTTCGGGTTTAAAGAGCGCTGCGTGTTCTGCGACCTGATCCGGCAGGAGATGAAAGACCAGACGCGCGTGGTTTCCGAAACCGACCGGTTCGTGGTGATCGAGCCATGGGCCTCGCGGTTTCCGTTCGAGACCTGGATCTTACCGCGGCGTCACCAATCGCATTTCGAATCAATCGATCAGAAGGATCTGGAAGGCCTCGCCTTCGTGCTCCGTTCCACGTTACGCAAACTCGAGCGCGTGCTGGAGAAGCCGGCGTACAACTTCGTGATCCACACCGCCCCGGTTCAAGACGCCGCGAGCGATTATTTCCACTGGCACATTGAACTGATGCCGAAGCTCACGAAACTCGCGGGGTTTGAATGGGGCACGGGCTTTTATACGAACCCTACGCCGCCGGAAGAATCGGCCAGGTTTCTGCGTGATGCGGGGCTGAGTTGAGGACGTTTGCCCGGCTAAAGTAACGTCGCCTGCTTCCGAGCGGGGGGCGTAACGGCCTCAGGTGGCGTGGTTCCGTCAATCTTCACCGTCAGCTTCAGCACTCCGCGCAATTCCCCATCCAGCTTCATGGTCATTTCCGTATGGTCGCGCAAGTACTGGCGGGCGTTCTCGCGGCCCTGCCCGATGCGTTCGCCTTTGTAACTGAACCAGGAGCCCGACTTCTCCACCAAGTTTTCCTTCACCCCGATATCCAGCAGATCCCCTTCGCGGGAAATCCCTTCGCCATAAATGATGTCGAATTCGGCTTCCCGAAACGGCGACGCCACCTTATTCTTCACAATCTTCACCTTCGTTCGATTGCCCACCGTCGTCTCGCCATCCTTAATGGCGGCCATGCGCCGCACTTCCATCCGCACGGAACAGTAGAACTTCAGCGCGCGCCCACCTGTGGTGGTTTCGGGGCTCCCGAACATCACGCCAATCTTCTCGCGAATCTGGTTAATGAAAATCAAGCAGGTGTTGGTGCGGCTCACCGTACCAGTCAGCTTGCGCAGCGCCTGGGACATCAGCCGCGCGTGGAGCCCCATGTGGCTGTCGCCCATCTCGCCTTCGAGTTCGGCCTTGGGAACGAGGGCGGCGACGGAATCCACCACAATCACCTCGATGGTGCCGGAATTGACCAGTGCGTTGGTGATTTCGAGGGCTTGCTCGCCGTGGTCCGGCTGCGAAACCAGGAGGTTGTCGATATCCACGCCCAGTTTTCGCGCATAGGCTGGGTCCAGCGCGTGCTCGGCATCAATAAAAGCCGCCGTGCCGCCTTCTTTCTGAGCCTGAGCGATGATCTGCAGGGCCAGTGTGGTTTTGCCCGAGGATTCCGGGCCGTAGATTTCAATGACGCGGCCGCGCGGCACGCCCCCCACTCCCAACGCGGAATCGATGGAGATGGAACCGGTCGGGATGACGTCCACGGCGGTGACGGCATTCGACCCGAGGCGCAGGATCGATCCCTTGCCGAACTGTTTTTCGAGAGCGACCAGGGTCTGGTCAATGGTTTTCTGGCGAAGTTCGAGAGTACTCATGGTGGCAATGCGGGAGTGTCCCGGGGGCGGGGAAGTTCTCACCCACGATCCAGCGAAACTCTCTTCCATCACTCCCCTAGTACCACAGATCTAGCCCGTTTAGGTCATCCGGGATTAGTACCAGAGTTCTAGTCCGGTATGTGAGCATTGAACTTATCAGACTTAGAGGCCAAAAGTAGGGACGATGTGAGGTTCCAGACTCCTCGCAATGCGCCGAAGGTCCCATACTTTCGTACTATTTCTCGACCCTCATAACTCACCATAAATCACTAGGATCGACCCTGATACTTTTACGTAACTAACTATCAACCCTAGGCAGTAGACCTAGGGGTTTCGGTGATATTCTAATCTTGTGGCAGTAATATCACCTATGCAGAAATCGGGTAAGTCTTCCTCGAAAATAGTCTGTTCCCACCGCAAGCTTCGCCGCGGTTCCGAACTGATGGAATTCACATTGGTCTTGTTCCCCCTGTTGGCGTTCCTCACCGTGCTGGTGGATATCTCCTGGCCAATCGTTGCCAAGGCGGCCGTACAGCGCGCGGTCCGGGAAGGTGTGCGCCAGGGAATTACACTAACGGCCAGCCAAATGAACAATGGGGCTTGTCTCACCGATACGGTGAAATCTATTGTGCAAAGCAACTCGATGGGCCTGCTCAACGGAGCCACGGGCCTGAGTTACATCAAGGTTAACTACTTCGCGGTACCGGCGCCGGGTTCCACCGCCCCGACCACCGATGTATCGGGTCAATCCAATGCCGATGCCTCTGGAAACATCATGCAGGTATCGGTGCAAGGGCTTCCGGTGGATCCGCTGATGCCGGTGATGGGCCTCGGGAACGTGGTGCCCGCCAGTCTCCCCATCAGCGTGTACTCTTCCGACCTGATCGAGCCCACAACGAATCCGCCCTGCGTAGGAGTTGCGCCATGACGAACTGCCCGCAAATGGCGATCAAGAGAAGGCGAACATCGGCCGGCGGATCACTCGTCGAGTTCATGTTTGTCTCCCTGATGCTGATCCCGCTATTTCTTGGAGCTGGCGTGCTTGGGGTGGATCTCATCCGCACGCTACAGACTGTGCAATTGGCGAGGGATGCCGGACACATGTATGCGAGGGGTATTGATTTCTCCCAGCCCGGTAACGACACCATTCTGTATCAACTGGGGTCTTCCCTGGGGCTAAGCAACGCGGCCAATGCGAGCGCGGTCGTTATTCTCTCGAACCTGATCTATGTGGACCAGTCGCAGTGCCAGGCGGCGGGCGCCTGGAATAGCGTCACCAACATGCCCAACGGGTGCACGAACTATCAGAAATGGGTCTTCACGCAGCGCCTGGAGTTCGGCAATGTGTCCATGCGCACCAGCAACCTCGGAGGGCCCCTGACCAGCGGTCCGACCGGCGTGAATCCCGATCCTACTACCGGCAAGATTTCGCAGTTTCAGTATGTGACCCAGGCCGGCGCAGTGGCGAATTTCAATTCCATCAACCCCTATTCCAACGTGAGCGGCGTAATCAGTGGTCTGCCATCCGGCCAAACTTTGTATTTGGCCGAAGCCGCGGCGACCGCCTGGCAGCTCCAACCCTTCTTTGGCAATGCAGCGACATACTCATTCGGAATGTTCTAACGACAACCGGCGGGGCGGGAAGCTCCGCGGCGGATCAGTTATGGTCCTGTTTGTCCTCACTCTACCCGTGGTGATGGGGCTCGTGGGCCTCGCTGTGGACGGAACGATTCTCTATGTGGTGGAGGCCAAGCTTTCCTCTTCGGTGGATGGCGCGGCGCTGGGCGCTGGGCGACTGGTTGGAACCGATGCCAACCCCAGTGAGATTGCGGGTGAATTTCTCCAGGCCAATTACCCCCCCGCATACTGGGGCAGTTCCAACCTGCAGTCCAGCACGACCGCGACGGTCAGTTCCGGGTTAACCACCGTGACTGTGAACGCCTCGGTGCAGGTGCCGCTGATTTTCATGCGGATGTTCAACGTGAACACGGCTACCGTTTACGGCAATGCCGTGGCCACTCGACGGACAGCTCGCGTCGTGCTGGTGCTCGATCGCTCCGGTTCGATGAACACGACCGACCCGGTGAGCGGTCTGAACGTCTTTAATGAGATGCAGCAAGGCGCGGAATCCTTTACGGGGATGTTCACCACCGGCTATGACGAATTGGGGCTTGTGGCGTTAAGCGCCAGCGCCATCGTCGCCTACCCCGAGACAAGACCTTACAATCCTTCGCCAACCTCGCCCGGCGGTCCGGACACCGCGTTCGGCACCTCGGCAACCAGCGGACCGATGATCACGCAAATTCAGACATTGCAGGCGGGCGGCGGCACTGGAACGCCTGAGGCTCTGGCCCTCGCTTACATCGAGCTGCAGAAGGCCCACAATCGAGACTATGCCGCGAATGGCGGGGTGGATAACGCGCAGAACATCATCGTACTGTTCACCGATGGCGTTCCGGATTCCCTGGCTGTCAGCCCCAACAATCCGTCCAACAACGCCCTCAGCCCCAGCAGCCCCTGCCAGTACAATCCCGGCGGAGGGAGCAGCTCGATCATGACAGGAACCATCGTCACCCCAGGCAATGCCGGAAGCTGGAACCCGCCGGCGGGATTGTTCCTGCTCTCCGCCTATGACAGCACTCACACGCTGGCGTGGTGGCTACAGAACCCGGGCAACGGCCGGGTGGGAACGGGGGATCTCATTCAGTCGAGCCCGGCCACGGCGCTGCTGAATTGCGCGGGCCTCGACAGCAGCGGAAGCAACTACCGGACATGGTCCGACCTGGCCAGCATTCCTTCCAGTGACTACTACGGTACGTCAACGAATGGCAGCGCGTACACTCTCGCTTCTCTCGATCTGCAGAACGGAACTTCGAGCCAGCCCTACGCCGGTGTCACTTACGACCCCACCAACCTTTCCAGCGGCACGAATACAGCCATCGCGTGCTGGAACGCTATGGATAATGTCGGTAATATCATTCGTGCGCAAAGCTCCATGCCGCCGGTTACGATTTACACCATTGGGTATAGCGGCGACGGGGGTACCGATGCCAGTCTTTTGACACGGCTCGCTAATACCCAGGGTTCCAGTTCGTATAATTCGCTGCAGTCCACCGGGATGTATATACAGGTCAACTCAGCAGCCGACCTGGGGCCGGCATTCGCCGCCATCGCCGGTCAAGTACTGAGGCTCGCCAAATGACTAGAAGGAGGGAACATAGTACAAAAGTACTCTGAAGAAACTCGATAAGTTCCCTCCATCCCCTACAACCTTGGTACCTGTCTGTTCTCTTGAACAGCAGGACTTTCCGCCCAGCACGAATCTGGTAGTTATCGTGAAGCATCCGCATGTTTCACCCAATGAAATAGGGAGTTTTTGTGATACTCTCGTATTCGTGGGCATCAGCAGGTCTATCCAGAACATTCCAACACGTCGGCGTCTTCGGCGCGGCTCGCAGCTCGTTGAATTCACGCTTGTTCTATTTCCACTATTGGGTTTTATGACCGTATTGGTGGATATCGCGTGGCCCACGATCGCCAAAGCGTCCATGCAGCGTGCGGTAAGACAGGCCGTTCGGACGGGGATCACTCTGACTTCAAGCCAGATGTCTGGAAGCTCCTGCCTCACCGGTGTCGTTAAAGCTCTTGTGCAGAGTAACTCGATGGGCTTGCTGAACGGAACCAGCGGGCTGAGTTACATCAAAGTCAACTACTTTGCCGTGCCGCCTCCTGGCTCGACCGCGAGCACCACGGATGTATCGACCCAATCGAACGCGGACGCGCCGGGCAACATCATGCAAGTGTCGGTGCAAGCTTTTCCCGTCAAGCCCTTGATGCCCATCATGGGCATGGGAAGCCTGTCGCAGTCCACATTGCCCGTAACCGTATATTCGTCCGACCTTATTGAACCCAATACGAATCCGCCGTGCGTCGGGACGGCCCCTTAGACTAATGCGCGCTATTCCTCGACGAAGAAAAACTTCCGCCGGCGGCTCCCTGGTCGAGTTCATTTTCATCACCCTGATGCTCGTGCCGCTTTTTATCGGGGCGAGCGGCATTGGAATCGACCTGATTCGTACGTTGCAAACCGTCCAATTGGCGAGGGATGCCGGGCACATGTACGCCAAGGGCGTCGATTTCTCGCAGCCCGGGAACGACACCATTCTCTACCAGCTTGGATCTTCACTCGGTCTCAGCAGCGCGGGTTCCAGCAGCGCCGCTCTCGTGATCCTTTCGAACCTGATCTATGTCGATGAGTCCCAATGCCAGGCCGTGGGAGCCTGGAACTCAGTCACGAATATGCCCAACGGGTGTACGAATTATCAGAAATGGGTCTTCACACAACGACAGGAGTTTGGCAACACAGCGCTCCGCAACAGTAACCTGGGCAGTCCGCTCACCAGTGGTCCCACAGGCGTGACTCTCGCCGCGGGCACCGGAAAGATCTCGCAGTTGCAGTATGTGACCCAAGCCGGGGACGTGGCCAGTTTCAATTCGATCAATCCCTATCAGGATGTAAGCGGTGTAATCAGTGGCCTGCCTTCGGGTCAAACTCTGTATCTCGCGGAGGCGGCCGGGCAGGCATGGCAATTTAAGCCCTATTTCGGGAATGCGGAAACTTACTCTTTCGGTCTTTTCTGAGTTGTCCCGGTTTTAATTCCGAAACTTCTCGATTCTTGATGTGGGCTGCGACGAGCGCATCGTCGCGGAAAGCCACGGCACGGCGTCTGAGTCCGGACGAATATCAGGAATTACTCTCAAGCGCCAGTTGACGAGCTTGGCAGAGGTCGGATTTATGCGATAGGCAGCAAGCCGGAGGAGCGTAAACCTGAGTACTTGTCTTATCAGTTGAATAACGGGACTTACTGTTCAAACAATATTAGTAGTTATTGAAAAGCACTGCTGCACTTAGACCCGAATAAGTGTAGGACATCGTGATACTATTCAAATAAGTGTACAGAAGAGTTTGCATTTCTCTCGCGTTGCTCTATGTAATGGAAGCCGCGAATCCTGCGAGTTTTTGCCCCACCCAACCCGCGCTCAGCCCTAAGAGGGAGTGTTAGTGAGGCCGCTCCGGCTGAGGCCTTCGGGAGGCAGGGATTCCCGGCAAGGTGGATCGGTCATGATCCTGTTCCTGATGACTCTTCCCATCCTGTTCGGAATGGTCGGGCTCGCGGTGGATAAGACTATCCTTTACATTGTCGAAGCGAAACTGGGTGCGTCGGTGGACGGCGCCGCGTTAGGCGCGGGGAGATTGCTCGGAACCAACGCGAACCCGCCCGAAATCGCCAGGGAGTTTGTGAACGCCAATTTCCCCGCGGGCTACTGGGGAAGCACGAACCTGCAGCCGAGCACCTCGTACACAGTGAGTTCCGGCCTATCCACGATAAACGTCTCCGCTTCGGTCCAGGTGCCTTTGATCTTCCTCCGCATCTTCCACGTCAACACCGCAACGGTTTACGCCAGTGCGGTGGCCACTCGCAAAACGTCGCGCGTCGTCCTGGTCCTCGACCGCTCCGGTTCCATGAACACTACCGACGGCGTCAGTGGACTGAATGTGTTCAGCGAAATGCAGTTGGGTGCGGAATCCTTCGCCGGGATGTTCACTCCTGGCTTTGACGAAGTCGGACTGGTGGTGCTGAGCACCAGCGCCCTGGTGGCCTACCCAACCGCGCACCCTTACAACAACTCCCCAACCTCCGCCGGCGGCCCCGATACGGCTTTTGATACCACAGCCACCAGCGGACCCATGATGACGCAGTTGCAAACGATGGCGGCGGGCGGCGGCACCGGAACACCGGAAGCCCTAGCCATGGCGTATATCGAACTGCAGAAGGCGCATAACCGGGATGCGGCATTGAACGGCGGAGTGGATTACGCGCAGAACTCGATCGTGCTGTTTACGGACGGAGTCCCCGATTCCATTGCCGTCAGCCCGAACAGCTCCACGCACTCCGTTATCGATCCCTCCAGTCCGTGCCAATACCAATCGATCCTTTTGGGAAGCATCGCGCAGATGAAGGGCACCATCGCGACTGCGGGCAACCCCGGTTCGTGGTATGGCCCTCTGGGATTGTTTATGCTGTCGGCCTACGACAATTCGAACAGTTTGTCGTGGTGGCTCGCGAATCCCGGGAACGGCCAGATTGGAACGGGAGACCTCGTCCAGGCCACTCCCTCGATCGCTTTCCTGAACTGCTCCGGTTTTGGTAATGGCGGTAATTTCTATCCGTTGCCGGATATGACGAGCATTCCGCCCTACGACCTCTACAACACGTCGACCAGCGGTGGCGCGTTCCCGCAATCCACCTTAGACCTTCCGGACGGAACGTCCTCGCAGCCTTACGCCGGGATGTCTTACGATCCTACCGCGTTGAACAACGCCAACACCGCGGCGATTGCGGCGTGGAATACCACAGACAACATCGGTCAGACCATTCGTTCGCAAAACGCCATGCAGCCCATCACCATCTACACCATCGGCTACAGCGGCGACGGCGGTACGGATGCGACGC
>Ga0302320_10009486_pt1 | contig 20907 bp, 26 predicted proteins | sample Bog_T0_3_FD_202130 | JGI IMG/M metagenome (GOLD analysis project Ga0302320, IMG submission 202130) | Peat permafrost microbial communities from Stordalen Mire near Abisko, Sweden - Bog_T0_3 | ecosystem: Environmental > Terrestrial > Soil > Wetlands > Peat | place: Sweden: Abisko, Stordalen Mire...
TCCCACTATATTAAAATTTATAGGTGAAAGACTTTTTAAAATAGGCACCAATATCGAGAGAATATCCTTTCAAAGGAATTCTCTCAGCAGAATTCAAGAATGCAATATTTTCTTGATTTTTGCTTATAAAGAAACTGGTTTCAATATCAGAATAGGCTTGAGAAAATGTTAATTCAATTTTCTTTTGATCAGAAGGATGAGCGATCATCAGAAGGATGGACAGAGAAAGGAGAATGATCATTTTTTTGGTTTTCAAGAGAAAATTATGAAACACAAATTAAAAAAAAAATAATATAAAATGAAAAGATATTTTTTATTTCAAAATTCATGAAATTATTTCATTTGAAAATTAGAAAAGTTGACTCTTGGTAATGTCATGTATTGCTAATGTTTTTATCTTTTTAAGTGGGACATTGAATGGATTCAATTCAGCCTGTTCTTCCTCTTGAATTTCATGAGAATTTTCTTCTTTTTTGTTGGGAATTTTCTCATTCTCGTTTGAAAATTCGAGAATCTTGCTAATTTCTGAGTTTGTCTGCCGTTTTTGCATCGATTTGATTTTCTTTATTTCTGCTTCTTCGAATCCTATTATTTCATTATTTTTGCTTTCTATAAAGCAAAAATCTTCAGGAAAATTAGGATAGAAAGGTGGAAGATCTTTGTTTGAGGGCTTCTTTTTATCTTCATTTAAAATCGTTGCCAATTTCCTTTTTAAAGTTTTATCGATTTTCTTTCTCTCAATATTTAGGGAATTTGTTTCATTTTCGCTCAGCTTTTGTTCTAAATTATCTGATTTCGTGATTTCCAACAATTCATTCATAAATGTGACTCTGTTTCCAAGACTTTTTCTGCTTGTTTTGATGAAATCAGTTATTTCGGATGAAAGCTTATAATTGCAATGATTTAAGAGCAGAAGAATATCGAAAATGGTCACTGAAGATCTTCCGGAAAGATTGGCAATTTTTTTTGATTCGAGGCCCATTTTTTTGATAAAATGCACCAAAAAATCTGTTAAAACAGAAAGGGTCTGTTCTTGGCAGGTATCAAATCCATTCCATAATAAAGCGTGCATGATATATATTTTCATTAATCTGAGATTTACATCCTTGTTTCCAAGCATCGAGAAAATTTTTAATTATTCTTTATTGGCCAATTTTTTTTCTATGTTCTAAATATTTGTTTTTTTTTAAATTATCTAGATTTAATAGATTTAAATTAAAATTTTCAATGAATCCATTTAATTTAATCACTGCTGGCTTCTGAAATTGGGCTAGATTCATCACTCGACCCTCCCGACTCTTCACTTCCACTGCTCAATGACATTTTCTTCTTCTGATCATTTGTAACTTGCGATTCAATGCCACCCTTAGCTTTCTTTAAGTTAGACTTTTCTTCATTTGAATTTTTGTCTTTCTTGTGGTCTTTTGAATGACTTCGGCTTCTTTTGCCTTTGTTCTTATGTTTATCTTTGGATTTTTTTTGCTTGTTTTTCTTTCGATGATGGGAACGAGAACGAGAACGAGATTCGCTCTTGCGATCTTTTTCTTCATTTTTTTTATATTTTTTCGATTCCGTGTGCTTCTTCTCTTTAGTTATGTTCTTTTCTTTTTCTTCACCCAAAACTTCATTGATTTTTTCGGAATTCCCTTTTTTTCTTTCTTGATGGTTATCTTCTCTTTCGTGAGTTCCTTTCTTATGATTCAGTTTGCTTTTTATTTCCTCTCCTGCTTGCTTTAAAAATGCTCGAATGCTCTCGAGTTTGGCTTCTTGATTTATAATTTCTTCTTTCTTTTGTTTTATCTCTTCTTTTCTCTCTTCGATTAAAGAAGGAGGAATTCCATTGGAGGTTTCTTGTGCTTCCAATAATAATTTCCATAATTCCCTCATAAAAATTCCAGCTTTGTTCGAAAGAAAACCTAAAAAAAAATTTTTTTTAAATAAATTCAATTATTTTTTTTTAAAAGAATCCTGCCTGTAAGATTTAGTTGTATTTTTTTGGGGCAAGGCCCTTTTTCATCTTGAGATTCTAATTCAGAAACTGCTAGATTAATAACCACTTCATCTTCGAATCCAAGGATTTCTGTGATTTTCTTTGAAATCCAAGGTTTGATTGCGTTTAGCTCAACCTTTAAAAAATAACATTGAGAAAATGGAAGAGAAGACAGACGGAACAAAAGAGAATAAAGGCTTTACTTACTCAGTAAAAGAGTTTAAATACTTTTAAATGAATAATTTTTTAGGCCTTCTTTAAAATAAAGGTGAGAAGGGGAAAACAACAATTATTTTTTGAATATGTTAAAAATGTACTTTCTTTATGTTCACTTTCAAATCGAATTCAGGAGGCCATTCACGACTATTCAACAATTTCTTGTCCTTGTTGGAAAAACGCGCGTCTTGCGTTTGACTCGTTCCACGGTAAAAATTTCCTGTGGCCATATTTCTGATTTTAATTTAAATTATTATGAATGTTTTTTTTCTTGCTTTTTGAGTTTATTTAATAATTGAGAATCTAAGATTTCAAACCAAAGAAGTTTGAGATTCATATTTTTTTGTATTTTTGCTATTGTTTGGGTTTTGAAAAAATAAAATTAGGCACTCTTTCAAACAAAAAAAGGTCAATTTTTCATTTTAAATTTATTCATTATTTTTTTTTACCTAAAATTTCATGATAAAAAAATTCTTATAATTTTGGAATTTCCATTCCGTATTTCTTGGCGACTTCAGGTGAGATGCACTTGGCAAATATTTCAATTGATTTCTTATAACATCGTTCAAAAGTTTCTACCAAAACATCGATATGTTTTTCTTCATGGAGTGGCATAATGCAAACTCTTAATCTCGCCTGTCCTTTTGATACAACAGGAAACTCAATTCCATTCACAACTACCCCTTCATCGAGCATTAATCTCACGGCGATTTTGGTTACGACCTCATTGCCAATCAAGACTGGTAATATTGGAGAAGGGTAACCCAGGCATTTGAACCCTTTCTCTTCAAACTTTTTTCTTGCGTATTTGCATAAGGTCTGAACCCTTTCTCTTCTTTGCCTACCTTCCTCTCCTCTGATGACTCTTAAGTTGGCTAAAGCTGTTGCAGCTTGGATCGGTGAAATTGAGTTGATGAACATGTAAGGTGTGCTAAAAATCTTTAGATATTCAATCACGTTCAAATCGTCACATCCAGCAAATCCAACATTGGTACTAAAAGACTTGCTTCCGGTGGCTGTGAAAATAACGTTGGATTTGTCCTTGAGATTTTGGAGTTCCCATGTGCCTTTTCCAGTAGCTCCCATGCAACCAAAGTCGTGTGCGCAATCTATCATTAAAAAAGCTTTATATTTTTTACATTCTTGTTGAAGTTCATTGAGGTCAGGCGTATCCGAGTCCATTGAAAACAATCCTTCAGTGACAACAAGAATCCCATCTTTTGGACGTTTTTCTCTAATTTCCTTCATTTTCTGAATCATTGCTTGATTGCTTAAATGATCCACCATATGAATGTTTTTGGTGGAGTTGGAGGCTCCCTCTCTTAGGCAATTATGGGCAAGATTATCCAAGATAACATGATCATGCTCTCTGATTAGTCCTTTGATAACTCCATACGCAGCCAACCAACCTGTGGAGTAAATAATCACTCCTTTCACATCCCAATGATTAGCTAGCTCAAGCCTTAATTGAGTGTAATACTTATGAACCCCAAAGGCCAAAGGAGACCCTCCAGACCCAATCCCATACTCAGTCAGGGCTTTGATGGCAGCTTCTTTTGCACTTGGATGATGGCTTAAACCCATATAATCAGCCGAAGCAAAGTTTGGGCCATAAAACTCATTTCCATACTCATCAACACCTTTGCATTCAGCCATAGGGGCTGACATGGTTCTTTTATCATATAGCCAAAGTTCCAAATCTTTCTGTTTGGTGACCCAATCGACATATGGTTGTGTTCTTGCAAAAATATCGCTACCTTTTGTTCTAAAGTATTCAATGAAATTGCCTTGAAAGACACTTTCATCAACGATTCGGTTGCCAATTTTGGACTTCTTGGACTCAGATTGATAAAAAGATTCCATTTCAGAAAGATTTGCAATTATTTGTCACCCGGGAAAGAAATCCAATTTATATGAATAAATTAACAAAAATGACATCATTCTTATATTAATTCATATTATGTACTATAGTAGAAAATAATATTATTAAAAATTTAATTTTTTCTCAAAAAAATATTTATTTTTTTTCATAATATTTTGTAATCCAAGGATGTTTCAGAACTTCTTCTAGAGGGAGCCTTTTCATCGGCTCTTTTACTAATAATTTGCTCACAAAATCCTTCACTTCAGCTGACAAATAATCAGGAAACTCCAAATTAATCTAAATAAACAAAGCCATTAATAAAAAAAATTAATTAGTTTTCACATTTTTTATTTTTTCATAAGTCTCATAATAGTTTGGAGTTTCGAAGGGGGGCTTCCCTGTTGTGAACTCATAACACAAAACTCCTAGACTCCAAATATCGATTCTGTGATCATGGAGGCTTTTTTCAACCATTTCAGGAGATAAATAATCCAAAGTTCCGCAAAGGGTTTGCCTTTTGTTCTTTGGAGCGTGTATTGCCCAGCCAAAGTCAGCAATTTTTATGACTCCCTAAAAGGATATTGAACAAGTAACAATTCTTGAATTTACAAATGAATTCAATAGATTTTCTGGTTTGATGTCTCTATGTATGATGTGTTTTATATGTATATAGTTTAAGGCTTCTGTCAGCTGTCGTATATAATTAGATGATCTGGCTTCATCATAGCGATGGTTTTTCTGTTATTTTTTTTCAAGAATATAAACAAGAAAATGAAATACTTGGTTATGCAAATCTTTAAACAACTCACCACCTGGAGCGTATTCTAAAATCATGTAGATTTTTCTTTCATCTGCGAAAAATCCATACATCCTTAAAATATTAGGATGTTTCAAATGGGATTGAATTTCGATTTCCCTTCTAATTTGGTTTTGGACATTGCCTTTTATTATTTGTTTTTTACTCAAAACCTTCAGAGCAACAATAAATTGGCTTTTTTTCTCTCTAAAATATTTCATATAAGTTACGATCAAATATATTTAAAAGAAAGTGACCTTGCCAAATAAACATGACCAAATTTGCCTCTTCCCAATGGTCTTCCAATTTCAAAATTATCCAGACTCCATTCAAACGGATTAAAAGTTAGTGTTGTCGGTGTTGGCAACAAAGAATTTTTTGTTTGTTGGATCTCATGACTTTGGGTGATACCTTGTAATTTTTTCGGTTTATCTTTGAAAGGAATTGCTTTAAAATTTGAAATATTTTGACCATTGAAATTTGGAGAGTTCTTTGCTTGATTTTCTTGATTGAGATGAAAGTCAAGTTTGTCCTTTAAGGGCATTTGTTCAGCGGTGTCGTCTTTTGGCATAAAATTAAAGGAATCGTCAATGTTGGCAGTGAAGCAGAATTTTTCATGAAAAGCGGATGGATCATCCAACTTTTGTTTTTGTTGGCTCTGAGGGAATTCCACTTTTGATGAGTTTTTCTTTATGAGAAGAAAATTTTGGAAATTCAAAGGAGAAAATTTTTGATTCATGTTTTTGATTAGATTGTTATTTTTTTAAATTTGAATAAAACCCTCTCTTCCAATTTTGTTATGAATTTTTTTTTTACTCGTATTATGAATTAAAAAAAAATTTTTGTTTGTATATATTTCAAAATTAATTTATTTGTTTTAAAATTATACAGGATTTCCTTAACATTTAGAAAGTTAGAAGTAATTTTATAAAATTTTATTGCTTCCTTTTTTCTTATTTTTTTCAAAATTTTCTATCCAAATGGAAATTTTATATGTCTAAAGTCCCAAAAGAATTTTATTTCTTTTTATTAAGAAAAACAATTACAATTCTACCAGAAAAACTTTAAAATAATTTATGGAATCCCCAGAAGGGCAAAGAATAAAAGTGGTTTTGCTTCATGCCTACCATAAGCTTTAAATGACATTTTTCTCCTCTCTTTTTTTAGAAAGTTCCTAATTTTTTGAACTTATCGCATCTTATTATTTCTTCTCTACTGTTTCTGCTCAGAAGTTTTGTACATTTAATCCTCGCTCCCTCGTAATTAATTAAAAACAATAAACAAAACAAGTTTTTTATTAGAATAAAACTCTCACTTCCAATTTTGCTATGATAATTTTCTTTTTAATCAAATTTTTTCATAAACACTTTTTGATTCAAAATAAAAAAATCCATTTAACAAAAGAAAAGAGTTCTTAAAAGAATGCATATCATATTTATTTTTGCTTTTTTCTTCTCAAGTTTCTCCTTCGTGCAATCTGGTTTAAAGATTTTTTCACCTTCTGAATTGATCCAACGATTTTCAAAAAACGGTAGAAGGATTTTTCTTAATCATCCAAACGTTGAAAATAATTTTTTAGATCTCGAAGTCTCTTTTGCTTATTTTGGTGAAATTCCTTGGGGGAAGACTTTGATCGGATCTTTGTTTTATTCTAACCCTGGTGACGCTTGCACATTCATAAACCCTCTTCATTATGATAACGAGGCTTCCCCAATTGTTTTATCTGATCGAGGCAATTGTAGTTATGTGAAAAAAGCGATATATGCTCAACTTATTGGCGCTAAAATGTTGATAATTAATGATGCTTTTTATGAGGAAACCAAAGACTTCTTTATGGGTGATGACGGGAACGGTTATTTTGGAAAAAATACATATAAATATAACAATACATCTATTTTTAGGAGATCTCATAAATATTCCTGTCCTAATGATTAAAAAAAGCGATGGAGAGAATATTAAAGAGTTTTTATTATCAAAAGACGAAACAGTCTCAAAATCTGTTTCAGTTTCCATTACTTTTGAATTAGTTCGTTATTTTAGTTTTGCTTGAAATCCAATTTCATTTTCGTTTTAGGAAAAATTCCAAAAGGTCGACTTGCAAATTTGGCTTTCTACATCCAATTTGGATTCCTATAATTTTATCGAAGAGTTTCATCAAAAATATCTTAAATTAAAGGAAAATTTGAATATGAGACCTTTATACGCACTTTGGTTTTGTGCCTACTGCAAACATAATAATTTTAATATTAAAAGCGACAATTGTTTATCTGGAGGAAGATATTGTTATCCTGATCCAGGTTCGTTTTTTTAATGGAAAATAATTTATTTTTAATAAAAGATGTGGAAGGACCCCTTTTGGGCAAAGACTTTGTCAAGGAAAGTCTTCGCCAAATTTGCATTTTTAAGAAGGAGCCTGAAAGATGGTGGCATTATATGAAAATTTTCAAAATTTCTTGTATTAATTCAAGCACTATTGAAAATTGCACATCTGATATCATGGAAAACATATTTATAAATAAAAGTCTCATTCAAAGTTGCATTGATGATAGTTTTCTTGGAACCGATGAAGATTTAGATGATAATACAATTTTGAAAGAAGATCATGAAAAATTCAAAAATGAGGGCATCCAAATTTGGCCCAGCATTATTATAAATAACAATATTTATAAAGTAATTCAATCAACATTTAATTTTTTTATGTGAATAATTTTGTAGGGAATCCTTGATGGTGAGATGGTTTTTGAAATAATTTGCAGAAGCTATACAACACCGCCTGAAATTTGTGTCAAGGAAATAAAAGACTTAACAGGTAACTCTCCTCTGAACAAACACCCAACAAAAAATGAAAAGTCTCAGGAAAATAACAATTTTATATCAATTTTGCTTTTAACGATTGGAATCATTGCAGCATTTTTGTTGTTTGTGTTATTGATAAAGTGCAAAATTTTTACGAGGACAACCATACCTAATGATATTTCTCTGAACATCAACTCGGCTGTTTCACGCTATTTCGCCTTTCAAGACAAAAATGACCAAGAAAAAATGATTGAAGTGTCTGCTTAAATGTTAATTATATTATTTGGAAATAAAAAAAATTTTGTTTGAGCTTAATTATATAATCAAAATGGAATATTTAAAGTTTATAGAATTTGTTTCGAGTGTGAATAATTTTTCTTTATCCGAACGTCGGATAGTTAGAATATTCGATGTATAAGAAACCATCCTCATCCTTATGTTTCTCATAAACGTATTTTAATCCCATTTCTAAAAAAATCATGATTTATTTTAAATATTTCATTTTTTGCTACCTAATTTATCAAGTTTGGTTCCTCCTATAAAGAAAAATATGGACTCTATTTCATCTATCTGCAGTTTTTTTCTAATTGATTGAAAAAACGTGAACAGCTTGATTTCTTCGGACACAAGGTACCTAATTTAGAAATGAATTTCATGGAAAAAAAGAATGTTGAACTTATGTTTTGGAAGGTGGGGTAACGTGGATTTTTTATGTTTTTCCAAAATTATAGGTATAAAGTTTGGAGAGGCGATCTTTTTCGATTCTGATTCTTTTTTTCGTTCTTCGAACGAGACTCTTTGTTTGAATGGAAGATAGTCAGCTTTTTTTTGATTCATTTTTTTGTTTTAATTTTTAAAAATTATTAATTGTCCCCAAATTTCTGATAATAAAATTGCAGTTTATTATTATCTAGTTTCCAAGGTTTTTTTTCAGAAATTTTCTTTTATCATTTTCTGTATTTTAAAATATTGGTTTTTTTTTTTTAATCTAAGAAAAATGTCATTTTGTGAAATGAAATTATTTTTTCTGTGGGAAGAAGAAAATTCTCAATATTTCAAACAAAAATTATTTGCTTTTAAAAGTTTTAAAAATACCATTTTGTTCCATGTCCTGTTCCATAAACTTCGAAGCCTGAAAGACATAAGTTGAATTCCCCATCAGAATTTTTCATAAGTTGAGTAACTCTGAAGAACCGAAATCCCTTAATTGTTAGTTTTGATTTTCTATTTAAATCATTCAAAATATTCTCAACATTCTCCAAATCTATGCCCCAAGTTGAAGTTTGTCCCTTTTGCAATAGTTCCTCCCTTTCTTTCTCCATCAAAGAGTTGAAATGTGGATCTTCCGTAAAATTTATCCTTTTATCAATGATATACCATTCATTGTTATTTACTGAGGCTTCAATAATCCAGTTCATCAGAACATATTTTCGAGACGGTCTATTTCTAATTGTATAACATGAAGGGAAAAGATGTCTTCCTTCACCTAAATCTAATGACATAAAGGCATTTTTCTCATTCTTGGTGCAACAATTCACGCATTCTCTTCCAATGAAATCCTCTATTTTGATTCCCACACCAACTGAAGAAAAATTAACTTCAACTAATTTCAACTCATGAGGATTCACCCATTTCTTTGTCTTTCCATAAGAACCTAAATAATAAATCACTCCATTGTCATCGAAATCATATTTGTAAATAAATTCCAAAGGTGAAAGACTTTGTGCTGTTTTTATCTTCTCAATTTCCTCATATCGGTAAGATGGCTGTTTGATATTAGATTGATTGTACATTTTTTCTTCATTTTCAGGATGGAAGGAATTGTTATTCTGACCCTCATCAAGGTTTTGTACGATAGTAGGACCCTGGCTATAATTTTTTAGAAATTGTGATTTTGGTATAATTTGAGATTCGATAGGCTCTTTTTTGTCACTTCTGGATCCTTGGGGCGTTGCATAGATCTTAGGGTTGGCATTGACTTCTGAAGGAGTGTAAATGGTTTGTATTTCTTGCGATTTGCTTAAGCCTGTTGAATATTTATCAAGGTTTTTTTGGACATAAGGCTTGAGGTATTCTTGAGTTTTTAAACCAGAAGGAGGCGATGATTCCAAGTTCCGATCCTGTATTTGAGATTGATTTGGATAAAGATTGTTTTGCAAATAGCCTTGCATCGATTTGAAAAAATTAGGATTTGTGTTCTGATTGAATTGAAAGTTTGTTTCTGGATTCAGTCCTCGTTCAATTTGATTTTGAGAAATTGGCAATTGAGGAGAGGGATCTTCTTTTATTATTTCTTTTTTGCCTTGCAATTGAACTTGATTTGTTCTTGGATCAATAATTGGTTGTTGGGGTTGTCTATTCATATTCATATTGTTCTGGTTTTCAACCATTTCTCTTCCATGTTGAGGTTGTTGCCTATTCATATTTTTCTGATTTTCTTGAATTTCTCTTGAATCCATCAATGATTGTTGGGGTTGTCTATTGATATTCATATTAATATTTTTCTGATTTTCTTGCATTTCTCTTGGATCCATCATTGGTTGTTGAGGTTGTCTAGCCAAATTCATATTTTTCTGATTTTCTACCATTTCTCTATAACTTTCCCTAGGGTTCAGATTTATGCTATAGTTGTGCGTAGCGTTTTCATAATTATTAAGTTTCGCTGAAATGGCTTCAATAAAGAGATTTTTGAAATCAAGCAAGGCTGAAACATTTGAAGCCTTGAGTAATAACTCATGTTCTATGTAAGAAAGTCGGCAACACGACAAAAGCTCGAATTTTTCTCCTGGAGATAATTTATATATTTTAAACAAATCTTTAACAAAGTCATTCATATCTGGAAAATCTCCAAGGAGGTAGCTTCCTTCCTCTTGTTTTGGTTGTTTTGGAGGGGCTTTCGGATCATTTTCACCCTTTTCAATTTCTTTAGGAGGTCCCTCTTTAGGAGGAGCTCCATCTTTTTTAATTTCTTCCTTAGGTTTTGGTTTTTCTTCGTTCAATTTTTCTTTAGGTTTTTCTTCTTTAGAGTTTTCCTCTTTAGGTTTTTCATCTTTAGGATTTACTTCCTTAAGTTTTTCTTCTTTAGGTTTTTCATCTTTTGGAATTTGTGGCGGAGCTCCATCACTTTTTTCTGATTTTTTGAGAAATTCTGGGTTTTCTGGCTCCTTTTCTCTAAAATTAATATAATCTATAATTATTTGTAAGACTGTTTCTTCTTTTTCCACTTTAAGATCATTGGATGCTAATATTTTCTTGAAAACTTCAAAGGGAAGCTCTTTCATTCTCATTGAATTTTCCTTTCCTCTTGAAAGTCCTTCAAAGTTCATCTCAATAATTTCTAGACATTTCTCTATGATCCTTTGACTCTTGAACTTCAAAGCTTCCAATAGACATGATATTACATTCATTGGTTTAATGGTTTCATCGATAATATAATCCTCAATTTGATGAATTGCGATATGATGGTCGAGAATGTGAAAATATGCATAAAACCAAAAACAATTATTTGCATTGAACCCGTTTTGTATCAAAAAGTCAAAAAGATTAGAAGTGTAAAAATAATTGATACATTTTTCGAAAATGTCTGGTTGGATGTTCTGGGTTTTGACCTCGATAGAAATTGGCAATTGTATTTTGTGAGGATTTTTCATATTTACATTGGAAATTATTTCATTGTGTTTTTTGAAATGAGAGTTAAATAATTCGGATCGACTTGCTAATAATATGCTATGAGAGCGCACCTTTTTTGATGTTCTAGGATCAATAACGACGCAATCGCTTAGAAATTCTTTATTAAAGAACTGTTCAAAAGACTCATTGATCTCTGGAATTTCATGATAATCAATAGGATTGGAATTATAATCAAGAGTGAATTGATTTTGTTGTTTATTGAGGCCATTATCATTGGTCGGAATCATTTTTTTGAGTTTTGATAATATTTTATTTTTAAAACAATAATAAAATTTTGAAGGAAATAAACGAAAGAAAACAGAAAATTTATAATTTTATGCAATAACAGCAACTTTTGAATTATTTGTAGATTCAATCAATAAAATTATCTCATTTTATAAATTTTTCATAGGAATTTGATATAGACCATTATGGGTTGCAATAATAGTTCTAATCATAAGAAAAAGCAAACCGCAAAATCAGGTGAAGCCAATCCCTCTGATGCTGATAAAATTCAAAAACCCATGATTCCCCAAAAAAGTATTTTGATTTCTAATCATATAAAAAAATATCGATTTTAAAGGCATCGACAAAGTTGGAGATGTTAACTTCAATATTGCTAATTTAGTGACTGAAAAGCTTGGCAAGATCAATAAAGATTATACTTTATTGAATCCGCCAATCGGCAAAGGTTTTTCTGGATTTTGATATTTTATATTTATAATCGAAATATTTAAATTAGGAGCCTTTGGAGAAGTGCGCAAAGCTATTCACAAGAAAACGGGGCTTATGAGGGCCGTGAAAATCATCAATAAGTCATCCACATCAAAGGAAGAACAGGAAAAATTGATCAATGAAGTGAATGTTTTGAAGGAATTAGTAAATCTTATAAATTATCATGAACTTTAAAGATAAATTTTTTTTAGGATCATCCTAATATCATTAAGGTATTTGAGTTCTATCAGGAAGAAGGGTTCTTCTATATCATCACTGAATTGTGCACTGGGGGCGAGTTATTTGACAAAATCCTCGAGGAGAAGTCCTTCAGTGAAAAAAAAGCTGCAGACACTTTCAAGCAAATTCTTTCCTCCGTATTCTATTGTCATAGTCATAAGATAGTCCATCGGTGAGCCTCTTTTTTAAAAAAATAATTTATTTGGATTAAATATTTCACTCATTTCATAAAATAATGACTTTAATTTTTGTTTTTTTTTCTTCCCAAAAGTGACCTAAAACCTGAAAATCTGTTGTACGAAAGCAACAAAGAAGGTGCTTTGTTGAAAGTGATAGATTTTGGGACTTCCAGAATTTTTGATGTCACCCAAAAAATGAATCAAAAATTCGGAACAGTAATGATTGAATTTTATTTAATTTTTACTCACATTTTTAAGCCATATTATATTGCTCCGGAGGTGTTGAAGAAAAAATATGATGAAAAATGTGATATTTGGTCCTGCGGTGTCATCCTCTACATTCTTTTATGTGGGTTTCCTCCTTTCAACGGGGAAAATGATAAGGAAATCATGGAACGAGTGGCGAAGGGTTCCTATTCCTTTGACTTTGATGAATGGAAGCAGATTTCTGGTGAAGCGAAGCAGTTCATTAAGAAAATGCTGGAATATGACCCTGTCAAAAGATACAATGCGGAGCAAGCAATCAATGATCCTTGGATTAAGAAGTATTCGGGAAAGAATATAGTGGATATTCCGCTCATGGAAAATGCTTTGAGAAATATGACCAATTTTAGAGTGAGCGACTTTTGATTTGAAGATGTATAAAATTTGTAAAGGCGACCCAAAAATTGCAAGAGGCAACTTGGATGTTCCTGGTGAATTATTTAACCACGAAGGAAGAAAAGTCGGAGTTGTTAAAAACATTCCAGGCATTGGATTTGAATGGGGATGGTCAGTTGAGCAAGGAAGAACTGATTATTGGTTGGAAGATGAAAAATTATTAATGTTTTTGAATTTCTTAAAGGGTATACGAAACTCATGAATGCCGCCAAGGCAGAGGAAGAAGTGGATAGAATCATGAAGACTTGTGATACAAATCATAGTGGTTCAATTGATTATACGGGTAATTTATTTTTATTTTGTTTTCTTGATATTTTTTGTTTGCTTAAATTTTGAACCTAAACAGAATTTGTGATCGCGAGCATCAATAGAGACAATCTCTTATCCAAACAAAAGTTGGAGACCGCTTTTAAAATGTTCGATAAGGTTTTCTTTAAAAAAAATGAAAATAAAGAAGTAATAATAAATAAAAATAATAGGATGGAAGCGGATCTATTTCAATTGAGGAAATAAAAGAAATCTTCGGCTCGTATGGAAATTCCATTTCGGATAAAGTTTGGAAAGAAATCATTCAAGAAGTGGATGAAAATTCTGATGGCCAGGTTAAATTTTGATTTTTTAATCATTTAGGTATTTTCTGTAGATTTCTTTTTCCGAGTTTAAAAAAATGATGTTGAATCTCACAAACAAAGAAGAAAAAAAATGATTAATAATTTTCCTTTGATAAAATAACTGCCAATAAATGGAGAGAGAAAAAAAATTATTATTTACTCTTTTAAGAAAAAACAAAATGCTAATTTTTTAATTTGATTTTTTTACGTTTAATTTTATATTTTTTCATGGATTTTTTGTTAATGCTTCTTCCAAATCTTCAAAAGCCTTCTTTTGCAAAGATTGGGTGTTTTGCAATTTCTGGATTAATTCCATTTCCTTTTTCTCAAGCATTTCCAAATGTTTCTAACTCAGTTAAAATACAGAATATCGATTATTTGGAAAAAGAAAAACCCTTTTTTCTTCAGTTTGATCAAGTTCATCCTTCACTTTACTATCATAATTTTTTTTGGCTTCATTGATTTTTTCACTCTTTTTCAAAAAAGAAAATGACTTCATGAATATTAAATATATGATACCATTATTTTCTCTTTTTTCATCTTTAATTGTTTCTCTTCATTCTTCATTTTTTGGGAGGATTGCGAATTTTTTAGGAAGATTTCCTCTTGAAGCAAGTTCTTTTGTTCTTTATTGCTCTATGGCAATTCAACACAGCAAATTGAATTTATTACAAAATATAAATATTAATTTGCTTACTTCCTTAGTTTTTTTCATGTCTTTGGCTACACCGGTGATTTTGTCTTCAAATGCTTTTTTTTTCATTTCCTTGCTAACTTGAATGTTTGTTTTAAATTGCTTCACCTCTTCATTTTTCTGCATTACTTTTTCTTCCTCTTCTTGTTTTTTCTAAAAAAAAAAAAAATCAGTCCTTTCTCAAGGAATTATTTTCTAAATAACATTCTGTTTTTGCACTGTTATCTCTTTATTCCTTTGCTTCAATGTTGTGATTTCTTCAGCTTTCTTTTTAGTTTCTTGAATCTTTTTCAAAGCCTTCTTCTCCTCATTTTCTAACAAGGCTATTCTATTGGCCAACAAACGGGCATCTTCCTCGATTTTTTTTCGAGCCTTCTTTGCTTCATCCAATCGTTGGGACTCAGATCTTTCGAGATTTTCGATAGAGTCACTCTTCAAATTGTTGCCGGAAGTTTCATGGTTTTCCTATGAAAAAGAAAACCTTTAATTAAAAAGATCCATTAAACAAGGGAAGAATACCATTTTGTAAAAAAAAAAACAATCGATATTTATTTTTAAATTTATATTTTATTTAATTAAATTCGTTTTAATTTCAAAGTAGCAAATTTCATTAAAAAAATCAAAATATGTTTTTTTTTTTTAGCAAATTTCAGTTCTCTGAGTTTTTTGCTATATTAATTATTATTTTAAAAAAATAATTATTTTTTAACATGATCATAAACAACCTTGCTCAAAGTCATAATAGCCCAGTCAAAAAAGAACTGAGTCCTGAGGATTTCTTGACTCGTGCAGAACGAATCAAACAAATGAAGATTCCAGAGTCCAACGAACAGTTTGTGATTGTGAAAGCCAACAATGAAGCGTTGGGTTTCCGATTCAATTGTTATAATGAGTCTTATCTTAAGGACAAAGTCGACAAATCAACATTCGATAATACTGTAAAATTAGCCAATAAGATTTGCGAAGATGCATGGAGGAGGAAAAAAAATGAAGAGGATTCAGAGTATAGCAGATCTTTGAAATATGTGCTTTATTTTGCAATTCTCATTTCAAGCATTTCTTTTCTTTTGCTAATTTTGCTGATTTATGGGCCTGGTGGTGATGGTTTATTATATGCTTCGATTGCCTTGATTTCGATAGCAGGAGTTCTGACTATTGGAGTTGTGATTAAAAGTATGTTTTCATTGCCAAAATTCATGGTTTTAGAAGAAACGATTATAAATCAATTGAGAGAATTCTTGGAAAATGAAAATACTAATACTTATCGAAGATTGAGCTTGAATTGGACGATGCAGGAGAAGTTCTATTGGCTGGAACTCAATATCATTGACAACCCTAACAACAAAAGCAACAACCCATAAAATAATATAATTGAATCGTTTTTTTTAGTTTATTGTTAGTTTTTCGAAAATTGTCTTCAAACTGTTAACATTTAATTTAAAAAAAATGGAAAAATTATAGCAATCCAAAAGTTATTTTTCCAAAAGGAGCGGATTGATTCATAATTATCGATTCTTGTCTCACCAATTGCAATAACTCAATGAAAAGTTGGGCCTTCGAATATGTATCCTTTGTGAGATGATTCAAATGTTCGAAATCGTTGATTTTCCTTTCCTCACTCATTTCACGAATGAGTTTCAGCAGCTTTTTAATGATTTTATTTAATTTTATACAAATTAAAAGAAATAAATACATTTTGATTAATAGCATCTTCTTGTTCATTGATGTTTTTTCGATGGGATATGCTTCCTAGTCTTTCATAAATTTTTTCTTCTTTTTGTTCTAAATAATCATTTTCAAGAAAATCGTTTCTGTTCTCTTGTTCCTGAAGAATTTGTTCATTATTATCATTGTTGTCTTCATTTTCAAGAGGAGCTTTTGCTTCTTCCATTTCATGAAAAGGAAGGTCCTCATGCAAAGAAAATTTGAAAGGCATGTTTTTTTTTTCAGATTGAACAAATTTTGGTTTATCTTGTTCTTCTAAATCGTCAAGGGAAACTTTGGCTAGATTTTTCGATATTCGATCTAAAAGATTCTTCTTCATCAAATTATCAGGCATTTTATTTGGATTCATCACCTTTTCCTCCTTGTCTATATTAACTGAATCCTTCGTTTCTTCCTGTTCCGCATCAATTTCTATCGATTCAAAATCCTGATTAAGATTTAAGGCAACAACAGAATCTCTTTTTCCAAAAAAAGGATAAAATATGAAAATTTTGAAATTTTACTTCAATTCTATTTCCTCATCGAAAAAGTTTTTATGTCTTTGTTTCTTCTGACTTTGGTTTTTCGATCTTTCAATCCGATCTTTAAAAGATAGAGCCCCTTCATTTCTAACAGCTCCTGTGATCTCTCCAAATCTATTATCATTTATTATCGACAAATTCGATCCAACACTAACATTGGATTCTTGTTCCTAAAATCAAACAAATATTACCAATCAACAATTAATTTATTTACAGATTGATCCACATCCATAACATTTATAATCGGAAGCGGCTCTTCTTGAATGATGTCTTCAGTCATATGATTGAACATCGGAGATTTTCTAATATCATGGTCTAATGATTTGATTAATGAAGATTTGGCTCCAAGAAGATCAGCCACTCCAGAACTCAATGTCAATTCTTCGGAAAATTTATCATTTGTTAAAAGATTGCTGCTTCCTACTAGTTCGGGAGGTTGGGCTCTGAATGGAGTAATAATTGATGGCATTGTGATTTTATCTTTGCTGGCGATGTTTCTCGGATTTTGAATTGATTGATTAGAAAGTTCCTCAATCGAAGCAGTTGATGCGCTTTAAATATTAATGAAATTTAGAAAAACGTTATTTAAAAATGTCTTAAACTTGAATATGCTGGAATCCCCATCAAGAATTGTTGTTCTTAATAAAGTTCGGTTTTTTCTTGAGGTTGTTTGATTGACACCTCTCTTTGGTTGTACTAATCCTTTCTAAAGAATTTTAAAGGGAACTGAAAGAAGTCAAGAACAATACGTTTTTGAAATTGTCATAAAAGTCTCGCAGCTCCTGCATCAAAAGAGCACATTTTTTTTGGAGTATACGACTTATGGCACATAAAAAATAGCCTCCGTTCCGAAAAACAAGAAGTTCAATCTCATTATTGACAGTTTCTGAATGTGGCAGATATTAAAGATAATTTAATTACTATAAACCCAAAACTTGCTTGATTTCGATTTTCATCAACGTGGACTTGGGAATCTTGGAATCGATGTAAGCCAGACTCAAAATAGCCCGAACATTTTGGTAATTCAGCAAGGATTTGTTTTGTTCGTTTTGGTTATTCATAATACTTTTTTTGGAGGCAATGCAATTTAAAATTTCAAAAATGGATTTATTTTTTTCGCTTTAAATGAAAAATTAAATATATATTTTTTCTTTATTGTAAAACTGTTTTTTCTTGTATTTTTTTTTATTTATATGAATATCAATGAGTTTTGGTTGTTGTGATTGTTAGAAACTATTTTAAATTTCATTATTATTGTTTTTTTGGTTGATATTATTTCACCGGTTCGTTTTGTGGAATTCCATTAACTAGATTTTGATTGACATAAGGATTTTGACCAACGGCATTAGGGTCAGAACCATATAGTCCAATTGCAACTGGTTGTCCTTGTTGATATCCATAATATGGTTGTTGTTGATAAACGGGTTGGGCTTGATAAAATTGTTGTGGAGGAAGAATGAATTGGCCTTGTGGAATTGAGACAAATGCAGTCGATCGTAATGGTAGTTGGTATTTTCTGGGAATGCAACAAAACACACAGCTAACTATACAAAAGGTGAGACCCATTATCCAAGGAACCAATATTCCAGTGAGAAAATAGCCAAATTCCATCACTGCAACTCCGTCTCCCAGGTCATAAACCTTTTGGTAATCACAAAGAATAAATGGCAGAAAAAGAAAGGAAATTATAAAAACTTTCATTTGGAAAATAAAGTGTAATTAATTATCAAATTACAGCTTTATTAAGAGGCTTATAAATAAAAACAAAACAAAAAAAACATTGGGTAATAAAAAATTTTATTTATGGAAAACATTAAAATTTAATTTCGCAAAAAAATTTTGCCAAAAATTTAAACTAAATTTAACTATTTTATTAATTTTTTGTTATGAAAATAATATATTTTGTTCATTGTTTAATTCATTATTTTTTAAAAGGATTGTCTAAAATTCTTAAAATCAAAAAACTGAATTTTTTTATTCTAAATGGTTTAAGCTGTTAAATGAGGCCCCATCTTGCTTTAAATCAAAGGAGTGTGACATTATTTTTTGATTTTCTTCGTTAAAGTCTTTGAAAAACTTATCAACACTGTTTTTCTGGGGGGTTGTTAGTTTTTTCTCAGGCTCTTCCAGGAAAGAATCTTTTGACATTTCTGTTGGATAACGAATGTTTTTTCTCCTTTGATACTTACTTTTAGCTCTCGTTTGGAAAGAATTATCTTCATATATTATGTTGGGATTATTATTGTTATAAAGAAGCATAGAAGGGTGAGAAGAAAATTGTTTTGACAAGGAAGAATTGCTTGGAGGAATGATGAAAGACAACCTATCCCGCATCGAACTTAAAGAATTGGTTTTAAAAGTCAATTCACTAAGAAGCTTTTGTCCTTCAAGGATGATTTCATCGGTGATTGAAAGGGAGGAAATCAATTGGCTGACGTTCTTCAAGTCTGAATCCGTATTCGAATTGAAATTATTAAAATAAGGAATGTAATTTCTCTGCCTTTCATCATTTATCATCGGCCAGTGGTAAAAAGGATTAGGATATTGAGTGGTCAAAAAGGATTGAGGGAAAGGTATTGGAAATTTGATAAATGGTTCTGATAGATGAGCCTCCGGATTATAAAAGAGTCCATGTGTATTCATTGTTTCTTGTTGATTGAAAATTGGTTGGGGTGCAACTGTATTTCTTTCATCAAAATTGTTCTTGTAATATTGAGATGGGATATCCGTTTGTGAGGAGATTTGATCATTTTGATTTTCTTCTTTTTTTTCCTCGATTTTTAGTTGCTTTTTGACTTTGCAATGATCTAGACTTAAACTGGACTTTCTTCTAGATCTCTTATTGTCAAGTTTTAAATTAAGATACTCATCACAAGTTTTTTTTTTTTCAGAAGTTCTCGGTTTTGATTTGCTTTGCTTCTCTTTTTTAATAGGTGTTGGATTTTTTTTTTCCATATTAATTTTCTTTATCATATTATTGGAAATGCTCAAAGGACTCATTTCCTTTAATTTTTTCAAGATATCTGTAATTGAATTTCGATCATTCTCAACATTTTTCTTCTTTTTGAACTTATTCAAAAGGGAAAAATATCGATTCTTGACGGAATTCTCGTTCCTGGAACCCAAAATTTTGGCAATTTGAGACCATTTTCTTCCTTGCGTGAGAATTGACTCCAAAAGCTTCATATCTTCAGAAGCAGTCCATTCACCTCTTTCGTTAATATTTTTGTATTTTTAATAAATTTTGACACAAAAAAACTTCTTAATTGCCGGATCCAAATGATTGAACCATCTTTCTCTGCAATGTTTTCCCAGCCTTATGACTCCAGGGGGCATCATCTTATTATACATTTCTGCAATGTCAGTCCATTTCAAGTTATTTTCGCTGGTGTTGGTTAAAATTTCCCTAAATTTCCGAAATAATATTAAAATGTGATTTTTGTGTGCTTAATATTTATTTATATCAAAATAAAAAAACCTGATTAAATTGGCCAAAGTTTTGTCTTCTTCTTCAGTCCAGGCGAATTTCTGCTCGACTGATTTTTGTGCGGAAAACCATCTCATTTTCATTTTTTCCTGTGAAAAATTTGGAAACAAAGTAGCCAAAAAGGTCCAATTTTCAGCCTCCTAGTTTATTTATGCAATTATCGAAAAAAAAAATCAGAGTTGATAAATTTTCGTATGGATTTACAAAGTTGTCTACTGTCATTCCTTGAATTTCAGCAAATTTTAATAAGGTCCAAATGATCAAAATAGTGCCTGATTTCTTTTTGGAGTTGGACGAAGTTGATTTAAGAAATGTGTTCTCATAGAGTGAGAGCACTTGCCTTGGATCTTTATAAACTGGAATCTTCATTTTGAGGCTTAAATTTGTTTGATTTGCTTTCAAGTTTCCAGCTAATTTTTCTTTCAATAGCTCAAGGAAATTCTTGAAAAGAGCAAAATTGCTTTCCGGGTCTAAACCATTGTTATTCTCCTTGATTTGCATTTATTATCTAAATTATTTCAGTTAATATTGAAAAATGCTTGAATGAGACTGATTTTCTATATAAAAAAAAATTAGATTCTTTAAATTAATTAATTAAATGATTTTTCTTTGAAAAATAAACCAAATCTCTTTTTTTGTTGTTATTTTTGACTTTTTGAAAAAAATAAAATCAGAATTTAAAATTTTTGATCCTCATAATTTTTTTCCCACTCAATTCAAAAACACAAAAGTCTCCAATTCTCCT
>Ga0302320_10009491_pt1 | contig 20902 bp, 17 predicted proteins | sample Bog_T0_3_FD_202130 | JGI IMG/M metagenome (GOLD analysis project Ga0302320, IMG submission 202130) | Peat permafrost microbial communities from Stordalen Mire near Abisko, Sweden - Bog_T0_3 | ecosystem: Environmental > Terrestrial > Soil > Wetlands > Peat | place: Sweden: Abisko, Stordalen Mire...
ACTTTACTACTCGATTTGTAACTGGGGTGCCAAGAGTCCCTGGACATGGGCGCCGGGGATTGGTGGCGTGCGTGCGGATATCTGGCGTACGAGTGGAGATATCGTCGCTCCGATTGTCGCGGGTACACCTAACAGTACACGTCAGGCAAGCTTCACCGGAGTCCTGTCGAACTTCGATCAAGGCATCCACAACGAAGCCCAGCACACCGGCTACTTTAACGACCCCGACATGATGGTCATCGGCATGCCGGGCCTGTCTGAGACACAAAACAGGGTCCACATGATGTTGTGGGCGATCTCGGGCGCGCCCCTGATCGTCGGAGCTGATCTCAGCAAATTGGACAGTACAACAAAGGCAATATTGACCAATGAACGAGTTATCGCGCTCGATCAGGACCCACTGGGCCTGCAGGCCATCAAGGTCGCCGAACCGAGTTCCGGATTGCAGATCTGGGTGAAGCCTCTCGCTGGGGTGGGCGACAGAGCAGTCCTCCTGTTGAACCGAACTTCGACTGAGGCGACGATTGAAGCGTCCTGGAAGGAAATTGGTCTGGACCCGCAGTCAGCTGCCATCGTGCAGGACTTGTGGACTGGGAAGGAACTAGGGTCAAGCACATCGAGTTATGCGGTTTCTGTTCCTGCTGGGGATGCAGTTTTGTTAAAGATCAAAGGAAAGGAAGTCAGGTCTACCCAATATCTCGCATCCGCTTCCGCAAACCGATTGCATGACGGAGATGCTCCGGAACATTGCGCTACGTGTCGAGACGGACAGGGCGCCGCGATTGGAGGCAGGAATTCCGTTTTATTTGTCGTCGCGCCACTGAAGGGAGTCGCGGTTGTTCGAGTCTCTTACGCGAATCCCGGGGGATTGCCGTTGATCGTGCAACTCAAAGTGGATGGAAACACTCCGACCAATATTCTGCTTCCACCCACGAACAAAAAAGACAAGTTCGGAAGCGTGATCTGGGAAGTGGAATCCATTCAGGCAGGTCCTTCAAGTTCTCTTTCGTTTTCGTGGGCTGATGCCCCCGACGCCATATTGAAGTCAATCTCTGTCCAGACTTTCGATGAGCAATAGAGAGATAATGTCGCCGCCGAACCAGAGCAAGGTTCCTGATGGTGATCGCGTCATCCAGTTAGGGAAAATATTAGCCGTTAGACTTGTGACTCCAAATCGCCGGCTGTTGCTACTCTCTGCCTCGTGCACCAATTTACCTATGAAGGACTTGATCCAATGTATCTGAAGCAGATCGTTGCATTCGTACTCTGCGTTGCCATCCGCGGCTATGCGGCCGACACGGCAGGCCGCGTTACCCAGGTGAACCAAGCGCCCGACGGAGTCGAAATCCACTCTGAGAGGGCGCTCCTGCGCATTAACGTGCTCAGCCCCTCAGTTGTTCGCGTTCGCTACTCGCGCAGTGGCGCGTTCAAGGACAAGACATCCTTTGCGGTTGTGTCCGATCCTGGATTTGGCCCTGTAGCGCCAAAGGTGCTCGATGGGAGAGACTTCGTGGTAGTTGACACCGGCGATTTCAATGTTGGCATCGAAAAGGATTCTTCCCGAGTGATCTTTGAAGAGCACTCCGGCAAGGTTATTCTTCAGGACCACCCCGGCTCTCCCGTCTCGTGGAATGGCGATTCGTTTCGCGTCTGGAAGTCCATGAGCCCCGACGAGCATTATTTCGCACTGGGTGACAAGGCTGGCGTACTCGACCACCGCAACCAGGCCTATACCCTGTGGAACACCGACACAGGCGGCTTCGACAAGGGGATGGATCCTCTATATAAGGCCATCCCATTCTTTATCGGCATGAACGGTCCTTCGGCCTATGGCGTATTCCTCGATAACACCTATTGGTCGAGCTTTGACTTTGGCAAGGAAAAGCGCGACGCAATCTCCTTTGGCGCCGAGGATGGCGAACTGGATTACTACTTTTTCTACGGTCCGGACCCCAAGGCGGTGGTCGGCGAATATACGCAATTGACCGGAAGGACTCCGCTGCCCCCGCTCTTCATGCTCGGTTATCAGCAGTGTCGGTGGACATATGCTCCTGAGAGGCGTGCTCGCGAAGTAGCATCGCAATTCCGCAACCTCAAGATTCCCGCCGATGCCATCTGGCTAGACATCGGTTACCAGCAAGACGACGCCCCCTTCACGGTCAATGACAAATTGTTTCCGAACTTCTCTGGATTTATTCATGACCTGGGAGACCAAGGTTTCAAAGTCATTCTCATTACCGACCTGCATATCAAGAAGCAACCGGGTTACAAGCCTTACGACGAAGGACTTGCCGGCGACCATTTCGTCAAGAATCCTGATGGGTCGGTCTTTGTCGGGCCGGTTTGGCCCGGCCCTAGCGTCTTCCCTGACTTTACGCAGGCGGCCGCGCGCAAGTGGTGGGGTACACTCTTTACGGATTTCGTCAACATGGGCGTGCGCGGATTCTGGAATGACATGAACGAGCCATCGGTTTTCAATGCGGAAAAGACCATGCCCCTGAATGTGGTGCATCGCGTCGACAGTGGCAGTGGAGAACGCCTAGCCACCCATCGGGAAATCCACAATGTCTACGGCATGGCCAATGTGCACGCCACCTATGAGGGTATGCTGGCTCTCCGCCCCGATGTGCGCCCCGTTGTGATGACGCGCGCAGGCTACGCCGGCACGCAGCGTTATGCGGCCACATGGACTGGCGACACTTCATCCACCTGGACTCACCTCGGCATGTCCGTGCCCATGCTGCTCAATCTTGGACTTTCCGGTTACCCGCTGGCCGGTGACGACATTGGCGGCTTCGCAGGCAGCTCCACCCCTGACCTTCTCACGCGCTGGATTGAACTGGGCGCCTTCAACACCATCTATCGCAACCATAGCTCGATCGGCACCGCCAATCAGGAACCTTGGGTAGGCCCCCCCCCAGCACGTGGTGATCCGCAAGAAATTCATCGAGACTCGCTATCGCCTTCTGCCATACATCTACACCAGCATGGAAGAGACTTCTCGTACCGGCATTCCGCTGATGCGCCCGATGTTCCTGGAGTTTCCATCGGAAGGCAACCTGGCCACCATCGATTCAGAATTTATGTTCGGCCATGATTTGCTGGTTGTGCCGCAATTGAATGAGATGCCGGACCCGCTGCATGTGGAATTGCCTTCTGGTGAATGGTACGACTATTGGACGGGGAGCCGCGTGACTGGGAGTCGCTCTTTCGACCGCCACATCACTATTGGCGAACTACCGGTTTATGTACGCGCAGGTGCCATCATCCCGCAGCAGCCGGTTATTCAGCATGTTGAAGAGGTCCCGCAAGGCCCGCTGGAACTGCGCGTCTTTCCCGGAACAGGCTGCGAAGGTTCGCTCTATGTCGACGATGGCAACAGTTTCGCCTACAAGCGTGGGGTCTTTTCTCGTACAGAAATGACCTGCTCGTTGTCATCGGGCAAGACCATGGTGAACATCGCCGCTGCACAAGGATCGTATGTCCCCTGGTGGAAGGAGTTGCAGGTCGTCGTCTATGGAGCGGAAAAGAATCCTTCGCGCGTGCTGGTGGACGGCAAAGTACTACATAATTGGAAGTTCGACGATGCGGGGCAGTCGGTGACCGTTCGCTTTGCGTATCGGTCGGCCGGGCAGAGCCTCCAGATCGACTACTGATCTGAGCGTCCTCGCCACTTCGGGAACGGGCTGGGCTAATGACGGCTTAGGATGACCTTTAAGCTCAAACTGATGCAGCCGATTCAGATGCGTTGGCCCTGGATGGAGAAATAAGTCTGATCAGTCGATGCCATCTTTTCACGACTATGGCTGGCGCAACAGCGGTCTCGCAATTCCATGCACGCTGGGCGCGGAGCCTCCGCAAACTGAAGCCGGAGATGCTGGCGATCGTGTACTCATAGCCGCCATTCCAGACATTCCCCTGGTTGTCAGGGCTTATCTTAACCAGTCCCATTGGCAGTGTTGCTCCAGAAACTGCATCCATCTCGAGTTCGAGGTTCCTGTGAAGACGTTCACCAGATCGATGTGACGTGAACTGGACGTATTCTCTTTCGTCTGTGCCGGTGCCGCCAGCCCCATGGCAGTCAAAAGCAGGCCGGTCAGTATCGTTTTGTCCAATTTCAACATCAGTGGTCCCCTTCGTTTAGCTCCATCTGCCATGAACTTCACCAGCCAAGAGCATTACGAAGCACCGGCTCCAGATCGTCAGCCATATGCATGTGCTGCGGGGCGTTTGGATGCGCATTGCAACCGTTTCCGGGATAGTGCTCGGCCGGTACCCAGGCAACGCGTGCATCCGCAGCTTGCGCCACGGCTTCTTGCACATACTTCCGCAAGCGCGGATCGGTGACTATAGCGCCCTCGGTAGCCAAGATGAATGCCTCCGGATACTCTGCGCGCAGGGTCTTCAGGAAGCTTGCGTAGTCACTTACAAACATTCCTTCGTCCAAGGGCTTGGTTTGTTCGAGGTTGAAGTCGTTGGTCCCCAAGGAGACAACTATTGCGTCGGGCATCCATCGCCGGTAGTCCCATGCCGCACGACTCTCGGTATCATCGGCTGGCATCGAGAGGTCGATAAACTGCGGAGCATTCAACACGCCTTCGGCGGCTCCGAGACCCCGGTAGTCCCGATCCAGGCCTCTGCCGCCGTAACACACCAAGTGTGTTTGCGCATCCAGTCGCCGCCCCAACTCCATTCCATAGCTGTGATAGGCGTCGCTGATTGGATGAGCAGGATATTCAGTGCAGCTGGGATTGTTATCCACTCCGGCGCCGCAGGTAACGGAGTCGCCCACAAATAGAAGCTTTCTCATCGGCAACTGAACAGGCGTAAGCAAAATGCCGCCCGCCGGCAGTTCGATGCCTGTCAGCGTCACGATTCCTTGCCATGTTTCCGTTCGCTTGTAGACTTCCACAACATGCGGGCCCGCATCGAGTCCGCTGGCCAGTACAAGAGTCTGTTCGCCTTTGCGCAACATTTTCAATGCCGGTGGGCCGTGGTCGATCACAACCGTCAACGCCGACGTGTCCGTGTTGCTGCTTAGTTTTAAGGACACTGAATCGCCCTTCAATCGCAATAGCATTCCGGTGCCGGGATACCCCAGCCGAGGGCGCTTCGCATTGGCGATGTCTATCTGTCCCAGCAAAATGATGCGGGCATCGTCCAAGTCCACCGACGCATTCGCCCCAGATCCAATGGAATTCTGCGCAGGCAACGATAAAGGCGATGCCGCCACGATCGCAAACAGCACTATCGAAGCTCCCCTCTTCATGTATTCTCCCCGAGCGCTCATCGATGTAAAGTCCGACCTATTTTCCCCAACGGGAGAGTCCCGGCGGGGGATATTCTGCTGCTTCGTCGTCCAGAACCAGCACCCAATCCGGACCATAAGGGGGAGAGCGAAATTCCTTCTTTTGACCGCCATCGACGGCGCCAACTAATGTGCCAATGCCCGTTCGCGGGTCATACCACCACGCGCGAATCCTGCTTGCCTTCAGCTTGCTTAAATCGACCGTTGCATACAGGTCGTTGATGGGGAAGTAGACAAATGCATAGCTGCCATCGCGGTCGCGTGTTGCCTGGATGTGTTGCCCTCCGCTACCCGCATCACCCACAACTAGATTTTGGTCTGGCATTCGTGTGAAGAAAGGGCGCGATTCCATGAGCGCGCGCAAAAACTGCATTTGACGGCCCGCTGGGCGTTGCATCGCGTCCATCCAGTCGCGATCCGCGTGATTGATGGTTCCATTGCGCGCATTTGCAAAGCCCCATATCGCGTGATGCCCGTATGTAACACCACACCCGCCCGCAAAAACCGAACGATAAACCTGCTTGCGCACATCGACGTCGAGATAATAGCCGGTTGCAGGATCCCAATCAGGCCATGGATTGTAGGGATGGTCCTCATAGTTCGGCTCAAGATCGAGCGTCGGCTTCGCGGGTATCATCGCGTAGTCGCGCTTAATCCACTCCCACACCGGCACGTCGTGCCCGCTTCCATGACCGCTTTGCATGCCATTGATCGAGAGCCATGGCTCATCGTGAAGAAACACCGAAGAAGACTCCACGCCGCCCTGAGGATGGTAGGTGACGATGGGCTTCCGGCCGAGTCCTTCTTCAAGCCCTGCGGCGAAGTTGCGCAAGATCGGGGTCCAGTCCTGATCGGGCGGAAAGCCGGCCGCTTTTCCCGTCTCTCGAATATAGCTATCGTGCGCTCCTTTGAGCCGCGGGGGCCGGTCACCACCCAGAACCCAGATCACATTGGTCCGGTCCTTTAAGCGCCCGGACAGGTAGCTCGCGAAAGAATGTGCATCGTTCATGTTATCCAGGCGAAAAAGTCGAGGACCGGCGCCCCAGGGCGCGGTGAGCTTGTCACCCCAGGTAGGCACTAATGCCACATAGAGGTTGTTCGCTGCAGCCTCGTCTACGATCTCGACGACACGATCAAAGTAGGCCGGGTTTGGCCGCCGCGGGTCATTCTCGATGAAAGGCTTGAGCCCAAGTGCGCTCGGCTCAGTGACTCCGTTCATCTCTGCCAACACTACCGTCTGAATAACGGTGAAGCCCTGCCGCCCCCTGGTACGCAGATAATAGCTGGTTTCTTCGCGCGTTGTGCGATGAATCAGTTCCCAGGCCGTATCTCCCAACCAGAAGAATGGCTGACCATCTTCCGTTTCGAGAAGATGCCCATCCGAATGGACGCGGATCCCGGGCAGTGGATTGACGGGTAAAGACTGAAGAGGCGCCGCGCCTGATACTCCTGTTAGAGTCTCTGCTCCAAATGCAACAACAGCCGAGCCAAGAAATGTGCGCCGGTTCATTTCAACACTCCACTTTCAGATTTCTTTCCACAAATCACCTTACACTCCTGACCTGGTCTCGGCATGGCTAAACGGCTTGGTCGCGAAATATTTTCTATCTGATTCGCGGAAGCCGCTGAAGCACTGACGCGGGCGGCAAGAGTCAGATCCTCAAAAATCCCGCATTGGCATTGAGCTGTATTTGCTGCTTGCAATCCGTCACTAATGCCAACCGCAGTCGCCCATCCGGCAGCGGGAACCATGGTTCGCAATTTGAACAATCGTCGACCACACCTTAGAAGAGAATTCCGGCTAGATATCCTCAGCGCCCGTGAGCAATGCCCGCATCCTAATTTTGTTTACCTCATGGCGTGCCTTGTTCTACGCGGGGCCGCGACAGGACGTTGGTGTCTAGAAGTTGGCAGGAGGCTGATGTATGGTCTCGGCGACATGCACTATCTCACCTTACGCAATTATTCGGACCTTCTTGCACAATGAGGAATGACTCCTGGTAGCGTGCGTTCCTCGGCGTCTCCTCTGACCTCCCCTTGCGATCGATCCTATACGAGGGAGCGATCAGTTTATATTCGCCACTGTGCAGCGTCTATTCGAGAAAGTCTGCCCCATCCTGCATCACGTAGGTTCGATGGATGAGGTACTTCGCGAGATCCTAGGCGAGGTTGATAAGTTGCGAGCGAGTGCTGGAGAAGAGAAGGGAATTTTTCAGGAAAGGTGATTTAAACCACACCTGATAAGGGGACACTTCGCGGTGTGGCTCAAAATGGGTCACTACAAGCCCAGCCCGGAGGATGCGTTCTTTGAGAACCTCTCGGCCAAGCGAATGTAGCGATGAAAGCTTCTCGACGCTGGATTGTGATGCGATTGCCGGCGGATGATGTACTCGGGGACTCCGTTACCCGCGGCGGTCGTAATTCCGCCGGAACGCAGGCTGTGGCCGGCGATGCCTGCGACGCTCATGCCGGCGCGGGACGCGGCACGTTTGAGGATGTAGTTGATCGAATCGCGATGCAAGCCGTGAGGCGACACACGTCCTTTCTGATCAACACCACGAAACACAAACCCCGAACGTATTTTCGCTGCACTAAGCCAATCACTTAAGGCGCGCAGGGGACATGTGGCCGGGTCCACGCCAGCCACGATCGCGATCTCTCTGCCCCGCGACTCCTGGTCGGTCTTGCCGTGATCAAGAGTGATGACCAGACCTTCGGGAGTGAATTGAAGGCCATCGACCCTGAGAGAGGCGGAGTCCTCGCGGCGCAACATTCCGGCAAACGAAATTAGATAAAGGGCTTTGTCTCGCTTGCCGGCCAGGCTGTCCGGACAACAAGCCACGATCTTCCGAACATCTCGGGTGAGAAGAACCTGCTTGATCTTTTGCTTGGTTCCGATTTCACGACGGATGGCCTTAAACGTTTCTCGGACAAGCGGATGATGCGTGGGCGAGAGAAAGCAGTTGGCCTTGCGGTGGTAGTACGAAATGGCGCTCAGCCTTCGGGCCAGCGTGGCGGCCTTCAGCGTGGTTGAGCGATCGGCCAGGTAAAGGCAGATCCACTCAGGATCGGCCGGGAGCACAGGCGCGTTATGACTCTCGGCCCAGGGTTTCCAGTCCATGAAGAAGTCTGAGGCGTATCCGCGCTTCGTTGCCGCGGAGACGGTGTTAGATAGCAGAGCACGGGTTTTTGCGACGAGCGCCGCGAGATCCGCCGCCGGCTGCGTCATAGGAATTATGAAATTGTCCATGGAAAGACTCCTGTATTCGGTGGAGGCAACAAATATGGTGCTGTTGCCGCGCGCGGGCGCAAGGCGCCACGGTGAGGGACCAGGCGTTCGCGATTCTTAAAGGAGGGTGGGGAACCTAGCAAAGAGAAACTACGGTTGCCAGACCGGGGCGGACGTCGTCGTGCAGGGCCCGTCGCTCAAAAGCTGACAGCGCAGGCTACGCAGCACGGCGCTTCTTGGCCTTGGCCGCGGGCTTTTCCGGCTGCGCTAATGGGAGATCAACCTTTATGACCGCCAGAACAACGTTGCACGCCGTGGGGTCAACGTACAGCTCTGGTATATCGACCTTGAGCAGTCTCAGCGCGTCGCAGAGTTCCGGGTCTAACATCCGGACCGTTGAGGTCGGCTGGCCGGGAGTTGTTCCAGGTTGGTCCTCAGACGATGCGCCGCTCGGCGCGCCGGACGGGTTGCCAACCAGGATCGAGGGACGCGGGGCGAACTTGTTGCCTCCGCGCCCGCGGTCTCGCTCCTCCTCAAGGCGCTGGATATACTCTTCAACTTCGGCGGCAATCCACTTGGCGCCGCCGAGATGAATCGGCGCAGGGAACTGGCTTAATTTAACCAGGCGATAAATGTTCGAGGACTTCATTTTTGTGCGCCGTTCGACTTCCTGGATGTCGAGCAGGTCCGTGTATTGTAGAGGATTGGGATTCGGTGTTCTCCCTTCGATCCGATCCGCAATAGAACCAAGCACACGATCCACCGGCGACAACATGCGAGCCCCCTAGATTCGCGGAAGGATCTCGATCCTCCGCGCTTTCTAGTAAGGCATTACTCCGGAGCCCGAAGCGACCAAATTCGCACTTGGGCGAACTTTGGTGAAATTCAGAAGATGGGGAATACGTATCATACGTCGGCCGGATCGCGGTTTGTCGACCGCGAGAAGGAAAGGATAGCCCACGCCCGATTAGGAATGCAAAAGCCGGAGCACCCAGCGCACTGAGTAATACGCACCATATATATAGATAGCGCAGAGGAGCAGGAAGAGTACTTTGGACCTGCGCCAGGTCCTTCGCCAGCCGTCCGGGAAATACCGCCACGATCTTTCCCGCAGCTGCTTCCAGGCGGAAGCTTGTGTCGTTTTCCAGGTCATTCGCAGCCGCTCGGCGCCGCGCGGGACAACACCGGCTGCGGCCTCGGCGGCCCTCGCCCATCGCATTACTGTATTGGGATCGACATCGGGAACCGGCTTGAGATATCGAACAACTACTGCTGGCACCCAACTTAAAAACCAGCCAGGCTCAATACTGCGCGTATCCCGATGGCCGCACAGGCCGCAAATCATTCGCAGTAGCGAATGGTCCAGGTTGTGGTGATTCCCCTCGAGTTCTTCGTAGGGCGATGCGGCATCGGGCCGGATTTGCGCCTGAGCTGAACTCTTGAACTGGATCCTCGCATGCTGGGCAAAAAGGAAGAGTGCGAGCAAAGCGAGGCCCGAGCGACGCCGGTTGAAGTCCTTCATCTCAAGTATCCCGCGGCGTTCGCTCCACCACTGAACTTTGAGCAGAGTTTGCTCAAACTCCTTAAGCCATTCCTCCGAGCTCTGCAGATTTGCGTGATCATAGCCGAGCTTGGTGCGGAGGCGCCGCAGCCTGCGATTCGCACGTGCGTGCCAGCATCGAGAGCGGTCTAACAGGAGCGAAAGATTCTTCCGCTCCTCTGATATTGCGGTGTATTTGCTCTGCCACCGGAGAGGATTCTTGAGTTTATACGACATCGCTTGCGTGCTCGAAGGTTGAGCGCCTCGCCATAAACGGGGTTCACACCCTCTAGTAACAATGTCGGCAGAAATCAGGATGTCTGCAGGTCCATACCGCAAAAGCATGCGAGGCACCAGGTGAGGTGAGTTACTTGATGGACTTCTGGGTGCCAATGGCGGCTGAGATCGCAGGGAACAAATGGCCGAACGCTTTTCGGCTCCGAAGAGGATGAACAGGGGCTTAGCGCGCCGTCATTCGTATCTATATATATGGTTCCCCTCCCGGGTTCTCGTAGCTTAGCCCACTCGACTTCGGTCATCTAAATACACGCTGAGGCGATGGCCACGCAAATCGATGGGGTCCTCAACTCTCGGTCTCGGTGGATGAAGTGTGAGCGAGATCACTTCCGGCAGGTTTCACGGACGCGTCGTATCCATATATATGGTTGGCACGCAGGGAGCTTCCGGTTGTCACCTAGCCGAGTTCTCCTCGGGCGCCCTCAATAGTGAGAATCGTTGATGAACCCGACAACATTGAAGATGGCGGGGAAGCTAGGGACGACTCACTTCCCCTTGGACACCCCAAGCCGCCTCTTAAATAGCAACCCCTCGTCGAAAGGCAAGCCCGGGTCGAGTTTGAGTACGACACACTCGTCTTTGCGCTCATCGATTGGCGGTGGACTCGCGGTGGTTATGAAGTATTGGAAGAGCGGACTCTCCGGCGGACACAGGTTCTCGAGCTTTCTCGCAAGTGTGAACAATCTCCAGTATTCTTCGTCCGTCATGTCCTGTTGCCGTGGCTCATCGTGAATCAAGAGTCCGGGCGCTCCGGCAGCGCCCTCAATAGATCGAAGGAGCACAGCGAAATCGAAGGCCAGCACCGTCATCAAATCTGCGCCGCTTCCGGACTGCTCCCCGCCAATGGACATCTGGAATTCGCGACCTTCGTCGCCGGTATGGATCTCGATGCTCGCAGTCGATGAAACAAGCTCATGTACTACTCGTTGACACGCCCTCCGGAAATCGGCTTCAATCTTCGCGCTAGGCTCCACTGTCTTCGAGGGATTTGATTCAGAGGCCTTCGATGATGCAGGCGGCGGGCTGTTGCCTTCGGCCAGAGCCACTCCAATCCCGGGTCGAAAACTCTCAACTCTGCCGCATGCCTTGACCCAAATGACATCTGCGCTTTTGAATTTCTTTTCCAGCAGTGGGATGTCTGTTTCGGTTTTGGTCGCGATCTTAGAAATGAGCTCCTTTACTTTTGTTCGCAGGTTTGCGGCTTCCTTCTTTTTACGTGACCTCTCATCGTTGTGTTTTTTTAGCTTCCGTTCTAAGGTAGCGACTTTCCCATCGACGGCCATTGGATCGCATCCCGCCTGCTTCAACAGACAGCCGTTATTGAGTACCGTCAGTAGCTCCTTCTGGCTGGGTAGCCACGCACTCGTTGTCGGCTGTGACAATCAGTAGAGGTCTCATCCCAAGACCCCAGCGGCCAAGAGACTCCCGAGGTTGACCGTCTCTTTCCATTCAGTTAAGGCTGGGTGCTCGTCTCCTCTTAACGCGATTGCCGCACCTTTGTCGTCCAGTGTTAGGCAGATGATCTGACTTGGCTGACATTGCGCTAGAACCAACGGCGAGTGTGTTGACACAAACTCTTGAGACGCGTGGATCGATTGCAGGGCCTGCAGCAGGATTTCAATACCCTTCGGATGAACACCGTTCTCTGGTTCCTCATATGTAATCAATGCAGGCGTGTTTGAAAGATACGGCAGAATTGTCACAGCCAACAGCAACAACGTACCATCGGACAGTCCGGACGACGGAACTACTGCCCCATTTCGGTAGTGCAGTCTCAAATAGGCTCGCTTGTCGTCGTCTCTGACCACCGGCTCAATCTTGACCAACCCTTGCAACGCGAGGCGTGCCAGTCTTTCCCAACTCTCAAACGCGCGCCGGGCCTTTGTTGCCGTCTTCACTCCTTCCTTGGAAGCTTCCTCGGCCTTCGTCATCAACTGATATGCAAGCCATGGGACCGTTGATGCGTCCCGAACCACGCCCGGTTGTTGAACGCGCGGTTGCGGATCGCGTAGTGCGGTTACAGACGGCTGGTATGCGCACACTTCCGCAGTCAGTAGATCTCGAAGCCAGAGAGACGCACCGTAACGACTTCTGTCAGCGAACACATTGGCGAATGCGGGCTCGGTAACCGGGAAACCATAATCGTTTCGGTGTCCCCGGTTCTCGGCCTCTGGATAGAAATTGACCTTGCCACCACGAGGCCGGGATATTATCGGGACGACATTTCGCGGGCGTTCAGACAGCCACTCACCCACAAGTCCATTAGGGGCGATTTGATTCGTATCGACGCCTTCAGCCAACAGAAGCAGATACTCCTGTCCGATTTGAAGGGCATCATTGAAGAGTTCAAACTCAATCTCGTATCTGATCCGGGTTAACCATTTGCCCGGAGAAGTCCGAAGAGCTTCAACAGAACGCGGTTGAAGCCGACTTGCTTGTTTCTCAAGAAGGTTGCTTATGGTGGCTTGAGGCAAGCGTGCTTCCACCATCAGCACGAAATTCTCACCCAGGCGCTTGTAGATGAGGTCAGCCGCAACGTCAGCGCGGGGCCGTGGATGTGTCGGCGTGCTCTTTAGAAAAGCTGCTTCTATGCTGCGCGACGATAGCATCTCGCCCAACACAACTGGAATATCCAGCAGCGTGGTCTTGCCAGATCCGTTCGGGCCAACGAACACTTGAAAGGAATCAAGCGACAGCGCGAGCTTTTCAAAGCACCGATACCTGGACGCCTCAATGCGGGTAATCATGCACCTGGCTCCTTATGTTTCTTTCGAAACTCTTCATACGCATCGCCGATGGCAGGAAAATCGTCGTCAACCTCCGGTCCAATAATCTGGCGCTGGCGAATTTCGAAATTCCCGTTCGTTTTGACCTTTTCTTCGAATAGGCGGGTAACCATTTTCTCGGTGCCGTCAGGATTCCGCTTGTAAAGCACATTGCCGCGTCTATCAACACCCGCTTTTTCCGCGACTGCCATGAAGATCGGATATTCCTTAACGTGCCCTTGTGCGTCCGCATCTTGTTCAGCATCGGTCTTCTTCTTAAGAAACAGCAGGCTAGTAAGAATCCCGACATTAGCTTCAACGATGAATGCCTCAACGGGGACTTCAACGCAGGCCAAGACCCAACAATTCCGCAGTATCCAACGGCGGATGTATTCGTCGCCTGGATTTCCAAGTATTCCATTCGGCAGGACGATACCCATACGACCACCGGGTTTCAGCCACTTCACCGACTGTTCGATAAACAAAATTTCCGGTGCCACAGCGTTTTGCGTAGTTGCCAGCTCAGCCCAGCCATCGTTGGCAGTGCGCGACCAACGACGCGCCAATTGATGACTCTCCAGAATCTCTGGCTCAGTAATCGGAATCTCGGAACCAAATGGCGGATTCGTCATCAGCACGTCTATCGAACCGAATGGGATGTGCTTCTTTGCGGGATCGTTTCCCTGTAGGTGACTGCGTGGGAAGGCAAGTGAATCCATGTGAAAAATATGCCCTTCGGTATTCGCAGCCATAAGAAGATTCATCGTGCTCGCGCGAACTAGGAACGGATCGAAATCGGCTCCGAAGACGTTCTTATTCGCGTAATCTCGAAGCGTCTCAAGTATGCCCTCCTGTGTTGCATCGCCTAACTCGCGCTTGTAATCGGAGCGCAATTTACGTAAGCGGTGCGCTAGAACTGCAACTAAGAATCCGCCTGTCCCGCATGCTGGGTCGAGAATTCTTTCGTTTTCTTTTGGATCAAGAATGCGAACTACGAGGTCAACAGCCCGACGTGGTGTAAAGTACTGGCCCCGATCACCTCGGAGGTTGGCGCCAACAATCTCTTGGTAGGCCGCACCCTTCGCATCAACATCGGATCGACTGAAGTTATACCGTGCTAACTCCATAACCATGTATGCCAATGCACGATCGGAAAGAGTAATCTCGTCGGTGGGTCGAAACAGGCCACTTCCGCCATATTGTTTCTTGACAGCTTCGAACAAGGGCTTGATGCGATTACGAATTGCCATCCGACCTTCTTCGCTAAATGGTTCGGTCGCATAGGCGAAGAACTTTCGGTCCTTTCCACGGTTCGTCCGCTCGTCGTAAATCTTCGCGAAGATCAGGTACAGAAACTGCCAAAACGCGGCATCTTTAGGCATGCCCTCGTTGCCATGGATGAAATTGTGGCAACGCTGAAAGGCACGACGCAGCGCATTTTCGTCGCCAGGACGGACGTAGGTTTCCGCATGCATATCCGGCGTGCTCATGGTGCCGTCTGCTAACGGCCAATCGCCGTGGGGTGCGAATCGCACCTCAAATCGACGCTTTTCTTTGCGAAGGAAAAATCGTTCTAGGCCATTCGTCCAGAGTCCCCACTCGCAGCCTTCCGCGGCGATCATGATGCCCTTCAGTTCGTCCAGGTCCTTCTCCGCTTGTGCAAAATCGCGGATCTTCACCACCGACTTCTTGCCCACATTTGGATACGGCCGGCAGATGATGGCGCGACGTATGTTTTCGCAATTATGTTCTTTGCCTGCTTCAAAAATTGCGATATCCACTTTCTTCCGTCTGTTCTCGACCTTTACCGGAAAGTCAGCTTCCATCGATTCTGGTGCAATCTGATACTCGAATATGAGTTGTCGGGCGACTTCCTGGCGAACGCTTTCTTTGTCAGACTGCTTTACAGGCTGGCCGGTGATGAAATCAGCGATCATCCCTTCTTGTAGGAGGGGGATGCTCTTTTCAGTCGGCTCGGATTCGGTGGTCTTCTTCTGTCTTTTCATAGCAAAACTTGAGCGCATCAGGCCTGCGGTGGAATCACCTTCTGGTTCATTCTTAAGGACTTTCATGATTCGTGCAGGTCAACTAGCCCTGCATCGTTTAGCGTTGCTTGAAGGCACCAACTGCCCGCTAAGCAAAAGCGCATGTCACTAGGTCCCAGAAAATGTCCAGGCAAGTGTGTTCAGTTGACTAATTTGAACACACCAAGCAGACAACCGGCGTCCCAAGTTGTCTCAATAGAAAGACCTCCACCCTCGATAGCCGGTTTGGCGGGCGAATAGGCAATGCAAGCCGGTTTCGAATGGAACTCCTTGCCTTTCAAAGCAGCCGAGCTTAGATAGACCTGACTTGTGCTGTTCTGCCAGGGGAGGAAGCTTCCTCCCTGGCTTGCGGCCCTGGAGTCCTCCGCCACCCTCCTCAGCGGGCCTGTTCGTGGCTGTTACGAAACTCATTGAAGGTTACGGGCCTGGATCACTGAAGGGAAGACGACTTCAGCAGGACAGATTGACTACGCAACGCAATGGCTCTGATTCTTCGGATCGCGCAGCATGTGGTGGGCGTGCGCAACATTCTCCACCGCATCGCGCAAGATTGAGCGCGCTTCCCGAATGCAGCTAGAAAAACTGAGTTCCACGCTGATGCGCATTTTGGCGTGAGCATTGATGTAGACCATCATCGGGAACATACTATCGGGGGTTGCCAATTCTAAATCCCCGATCTCGCGCCGCCAGATTTCGTCAAGCTTGCAGAAAAACTCCCCCATCTCTGGGTATGCCTGAATGTTGGCGAACCGGTTATTCCGTTTGATCTTGTAGTATTCGCGGTAATTTCCTGTGATGTTCTTGAGCTCGAACTCGACGAGAAGGTCGGAACCCTTCGGATCATTGGGCATCGTGACGCACCTGCGCTCAACCGGAGTTGTAGGCTTTAGATTGCTGAGTCAACGGCGATCCGGTACGCCGACAACTCCGGTTGAGAAAGGAGCTGGCAGAAATTACGTCCACCTAGCGCGCAGTTTCGCTCCAGCACGCCGGATCAGCTCAGGCTTAGCTGTACTAGCCTGAGCTACGATCGGCGCGCCTATATCGGTCGAAATCGCCATGACGTCCTGCCGCAAATTCCACCAATCGAACCAATGGCCCTGTTTGTCAGGTAGAGTTTTCCCCTCCACGCTCAAATTGTGTTGATGAATGCTCTGTGCACTATCCGCAAACCACTCATTGTTTTGGTGCTGGCTATAAGGTACCCATCCCGAGTAGTCGCGTCCTAACTGCGCAATCGTTCCTTTGAGATACTGAACATGCGGCGCGAATGCTTGACACCCACCGTCGCAATGGTTTCCGGGTTGTGCTGCTGGCTCTGTAGCCGCCCTAATCGTCTCGACCATAGCAGCTTGGTAAGCGACAAGACGTTGTTGAGCCTCCAGGAAGCTTTCAATATCCCCGCCGCCAAACATCGCGGCCCTATCCTGTAGGAGCGCCAGTTCAAGTGCTGCAAACTGAATGTAGGTGCTATAGCCGGGAAAACCCAGGCGCGAAAGCGTGCTCATGCTCTGAGATATGTTGCTCAATATCGCCGTTAAATCAGCTTGAGCGGCGCGATTAGCTCGAACATAACGACGTGCTAGTTTCATATCCGAATCAAGCGCGTCTTTCATCAAATCTAAGTCGTGTGCCGCAAGGGCACTGTTTAGGAGTTTGGCAAATTGTTCAAGCTGTTCCCGCATTAGGGCGGTTATATCTGGCTGTTTTGTACCTAGGAGAGATCCAATCACGGCCGTTAGGATCTGGCCTCCTATCATAGACACTGCTCCCTGGACGAAATTCAGAGCAAGCCAGCCCCAGCTGCCGGCCGGATATGTCATACCCGAGAGCTTCAGAGGATCGAACCCAACCGACCATCCGGTCTGTGTTTGTCCGAGATGGAAACCACCTACAGTGAGCGAAATACCTTTGGTTTCCGATTGCTGCTTCTGGCCGAGCGCCGAGTTGATAAGTTCAGCTCCGACCGTTGACGTCGCTGTAATCAGGAAACTTCGACGATTCATTGCTGGCCTCCGTCACTCGCATATGTTGCCGAACATTCTACATCACCGCACAGTTCTAAACGAGCATCACAGATGCACAGTCAACGGTCGAGTAAAACCGTTTCTCCTGCACTGGCCTGTATCTATATTATTTGAGGGCTTGCCTCCAAAAAACAAGAAAAGCGGCACACCAATGGCACACGCGGCCGTTGCTTAGGGTTGGTTCTGATTGGTGAATCTGGCAAAGGGAGGCTGACGAGGGTTCAGCATACGGCGATCAACAACAAGGTAATCGCGAGTCATACAAATGCAATCCGGCGCAGATCGACCGACGATCTGTCTCGCTGTTAACACGCGCTCAATCTTTGCTGTCCTGAAATTTTGGCGAGACCGTCCTCAATCATCGAACGTGTAATGTGTGTGGGTCGCAAGCAAACTCACGAGCGGTGCTCGTCCCCGTGGGGGTCATGCCTCATATACAAACCGACATCCATTGAACTCGTCACTTTTGATTCGCCGCTCCTGTTCAAGGATGTAAATCGTGAGAGGTCCGAGGGTGATAAACAAGTCTTCGTTATCGGTGCGACAGTTCGTGTGGGCTCTTTCTTTCCGCGCAGAGGGCTTGAGCTGCGCTGCTCGCCGAAGATCTATATTGGCTCCTCGATTCAGATACTCTTCTTGTTCTTTCGGCGGTGATGTTTTGAATGCCCTATAGCAATTCTCGAAGATAGAGAGCATTGCCTGCGCATCATCATCGAACCACATGATCCCAAATCCTGATGGTTGGTCATTTTGATAGAAGACCCCCATAGACTTTAGCTTTCGTCCGCTTTTCTCCATGCTTTATCCCCCACACCTGAAAACCAACCCCTGGTGCGGTTAGCAACAAGGGATGAGTTCTCTTCGCGCTCCATTTCAGCAGTGATTTCCGGCATTCTTGATGCTTCGGAATTATGACCAGAGGCATTCCAAAAACTGATTGCCTATAAACTTCATCGGAAGAACAAGCACAATTGATTAAACAGCCTTGAGGGCACGCCTCCTGACTGCTTCAGAATGGCACTGAAGACGAGCTTTGAGAGTCGCCGAACCTTGCTGGAGCTGCTTACTCAATTCACATCAGCACTATGAGATGAAAGACGACTCGCCACCGCATTGAGCCGAGCTCGCGGACCTTCGCTGGCTCTACGAAGGTCTGCGGGCGTCAAAGCGGCCCAAGGAGTTCATCCTTGGGCCGCTTCTTTGGGATGGAACGAACCGTCCCAATGTCTCGGCATTGAAGGGGCCGAGCACCCATAGACACATATCGTCTCGAGCATGGTGACGATCTGTGACCGAAGTACCGAATTTCCATTCGTTGCGGCCAGAGTCTTACGATCGGCTAGATTCGACGGGGGGCATTTCAAAGCACTGGCGTCGGTATGAATTTCAGAACCATAACGGACATGCTAGGCTTCTTGTGTGATCCGCCTTGCCCGATTCTCACGAGACTCGGTTCTCAACGCTACATTATGGGTTCTGACATGCCAGAAGGATCTTCCTCAAGCTCACTAACGATCTGTAGCCCGCGAATGATACCTTCAACAATTCTTGCGTTGACTCCGTCAGGCGTGTTTCCGGCCCTGACCTTTTGCAACCACAGCGTAGCTTTGGCGGCGTCATCCAGGCTAATGAGCTTTTGCGACCCTTTTGCTTTCTCGCAATTGAGAGGCATTGTTTTTGGTCAAAGTTCCAATTTGTGACGACTTAGTAACAGAATGCGCATTTATGATCGACTCGCGGCACGATAGTCAATGGGGCTTGTTTGACGACGGCTCCCCATCGATTTCAGACCGCATCTGCCGCATAACGTCCCGCATGAGAACTCCAACCGCGGTCAACGACTCATAAGCTGCCTGTGCGATCACTCTCTCTCCCGGCTCGCTCGCCACTTCTGCCCAATCCCCAATCCATTTGTAGACTGCGATGTAAGCCTCTAGTGGAAATTGCTCGTCGCTGCCAGAACGATTCTTCTTGTCGGTGATCGATTTGGTCCTTCGTGGCATTTTTCGCAATTCTTGTAAATCTCCCTTTAGTGAGTGAACTGAGATAGCTGCCAATCATATCGTCAGAAAATACGGGTTAATCACTGCGTATCTGGGAATGACCCGTTGTCGGACGTTAGCATCTCCCGGTCACTTAGAAGCACCGCGCTTTTTGGTTTTCGGCGCCTCCTCCGACTTCTCCTCGCGTTCGATCCTGTAAGAGGGCGGGATCAATTTGTATTCGCCGGTCCGCAGCGTTTCTTCTAGAAAATCCGCCCAGTCTTGCATCATGTACGTGCGCGGAACAAGATACTTTGCGTGGTCATATGCGCCGCTCACTTTGTTCTTTTTCCTGTGCGCCAACTGTGCGTCGATGTATTCGTCGTTGTGATTGCACTCGTGCAGAATCGTGGATGCAACGCCCCTGAATCCATGTCCGGTCATTTCTCCTTTGTAGCCCATTCCTTCAAGCGCCTTACAAATGGTTCCGTTGCTCAGCGTGGGATTCTTGGGGCCCTGACCGGGAAACAAGTATTTGCTCATTCCAGAAAGTGACTGCAAGAGTTGCAAAACCTCGATCGTCTGCCGCGCCAATGGAACAATGTGCGGGAACTGCTTTCCCTTCATGTGTTCCTTTGGGATATTCCACCGCTTTGCCCTGAAGTCGAATTCCTGCCACTCCGCCAAAATGAGCGATTCAGTTCTGACAAATGTTAGAGCCATCAATTTCATGGCGAGCCGCGTGAGGGGATTGCCGTGATACAACTCAATCTTCTGAAGTAGTTGAGGCAGGTTATAAGATTCGATACGAGCGAAATTTTCAATAGTTTGCGATTTCAGAAGGTCGCGCGGCTGAATGTCGGCGATAGGGCTCCTCTCGATGTACCCTTTTGCGACCGCGAAACGCAAGATCTGTTTCATCTTCTCTAACGCTCGACGCGCCAGTTCCGCCGCCTCACGTTCATCCTGAATGCCAGTGGCAATCTTCGCCATTTCGGAGGGCTTCAATTGGTCGATCTTGGTCGGACCGATCGTCGGAAGAATATCGCGATCCAGGCGGTTCGTTACGGTGAGGACGTACCGCTTGCTCTTTGTCGCGCTCCAGGAATCGAGCCATTCCTTGGTAAGTTCTGCGAAGGTCGGCATCGAAGAGGCCTTCTCGCGTTCCTCTTCTGCATGCTTCCTCGCCTGTTTTTCAACAGCAGGATCAGTCCCGTTGCTTTTCAGTGCCCGAGCTGCCGCGTGCAAGGTTCGGGCATTGGCGAGGGTAATGAACGGATAGGGTCCATAGGAGAGAAGCTTTTCCTTCCCGTTAAACTCGTACGACCAACGCCATAATTTACCCCCGCCAGCCGTTACGACCAAGTAGAGGCCGCCACCGTCGCTAAGCCGGTAGTCTTTTTCTCTTGGTTTTGCATTCTTAATCTCGCGGTCATTGAGCCTGTAAAGGATCTCCATTTAGTGCCGAACGGGGCGATACCCCCGCTCTCCTTGCTGGCACAATTGAGAATACCCCCGCCATTACCCCCCGTCAAATCGGACACGCATGGAGAGCCGTGGATGATTATCGGAAAGCCTATTCAATATTTTCAATCATTTAGCGTTTGACTGTCGGCGGGATGGAGGAATTTGGACAGCCATGGAGAAGGCCTGGCGGAGAGAGGGGGATTCTCGACTTAGTATTTATAATCAATGACTTATATCGTTGT
>Ga0302320_10009493_pt1 | contig 20897 bp, 16 predicted proteins | sample Bog_T0_3_FD_202130 | JGI IMG/M metagenome (GOLD analysis project Ga0302320, IMG submission 202130) | Peat permafrost microbial communities from Stordalen Mire near Abisko, Sweden - Bog_T0_3 | ecosystem: Environmental > Terrestrial > Soil > Wetlands > Peat | place: Sweden: Abisko, Stordalen Mire...
TGATCCTAAATAGTTCCTGTACTGCATAGGACAGAAATTCTTTGGTAACCCCACGGGTAAGATCAACAGCATTGGTATCACCGGTACAAATGGTAAAACCACGATAACGTATTTGATCGAATCTATTATTCATGCGTATTCCCGACATTGTGGAGTGATCGGAACGGTTAATTACCGCATCGGCGAGAAGATCTTGCCTGCTAAAAACACCACTCCTGGATTCTTGGACATTCAGCGATATTTGGCGCAATTGGTTGATCTGAAAATTGATTATTGCGTGATGGAGGCATCTTCTCATGCTCTCCATCAGGGGAGGCTTGAGGGTATTCATTTTTCAGCTGGAATTTTTACCAATTTGACCCAGGACCATTTGGATTACCATAAGACCATGGAAGATTATTTTAATGCCAAGGCTTTGTTATTTAAGGACTTGTCATCAACAGCCGTGTCTGTGATCAATGTCGATGACGAATATGGCCAACGCCTTAGGCCATTAACCAAGAGCCAGGTGATCACCTATGCCATTGATGGCCACGCAGATGTTCGTGCCCAGAATATAAGCTATCACTTAAGCGGCAGCCATTTCGAAATAGTTTTTCCTAAAGGCAAGATCAGCATTCATACACGGTTTATCGGTAAACACAATATTTATAATATTCTGGCCGCATTTGCCTGGGGATTCTCCCAAGGCTTGGATCCGCAGATCATCTGTCAAGGCATTGAAGGATTGATTCATGTCCCAGGCAGGCTTGAAGCGGTAGATAATGATAAGGGTATTTTTATATTTATCGACTATGCGCATACCGAGGACGGGCTTGTCAATGTGCTTAAAGCGCTAAGAGCTGTTAAATCGGAGAAAATAATTTTAGTTTTTGGATGCGGAGGAGACCGGGACCGTACGAAGCGCCCTAAAATGGCGCGGGCGGCCTGTGAATTGGCGGATTTTTCCATCGTTACTACGGATAATTCCCGTAGCGAAGATCCGCAAGCGATCATTGATGAAGTGATCGCCGGTTTTTCAAAAAGAAATTATGAGATCTGTGTGGACCGCAAGGAAGCCATTGGCCGCGCTCTTAAATTAGCCCAAAAAGACCAGGTTGTTCTGATCGCCGGCAAAGGCCATGAAGATTATCAAATCCTCAAAGACCGCACCATTGCATTTAACGAACGTGAAATTGTGAAAGAATTATTAGGAATGATGTGATACATGTTCACGATCAATGAGATCATAGAAGCTTCGAAGGGCAAACTGGTGCAGGGGCCGGTTCGTGGGCAAGTGCGTGCTGTCTGTATTGATTCGCGCATTGTCAAAAAAGGTGAATTATTCATCGCGATCAAAGGCGATGTTTTTGACGGGCATGATTTTATTGATGCTGTCATTGCCCGAGGCATATGTGTCTTGATCGTCCATAAACCCATTGAAGTCAAGGATCCTAAGGTCAGTGTCATCCAGGTCAAGGACACGGTTCGGGCCTTGGGGGATATTGCCCGTTTTCACCGTTTGCGTTTTAAAATACCGGTCATCGCTTTGACCGGATCTGCCGGTAAGACCACGACCAAGGAAATGATCACAGCTGTTTTAAGCCGCAAATATAAAGTTTTAAAGAATGAAGGTACCCAGAATAATCATATCGGCGTACCGTTGACCTTGCTTAAGCTAAAGACCATACACAAGATCGTTGTTTTGGAATGCGGCACCAATCAGCCAGGAGATATCATTTGGCTGGCTGATGTGGCGCGTCCCAATGTGGCGGTCTTTACTAATATAGGTGAATCACATCTAGAAGGATTAAAGACGATCAATGGCGTTCTTAAAGAAAAATGGAACTTGATCTCTTTTATGAAAGCTCAAGATACTGTGATCATCAACGCTGACGACGCATTTTTATCTCAACAAGTCCGTCAAAAGAAATTTCCTAAAGTGATCACTTATGGGATCAAAGCGAAGGCGGATTGGAAGGTTTCTGATACGAACATAGTTTCCGGCCGGTATTTGAGTTTTCGAGTAAGACAAAAAATCGTTGAATTAAACTCCTGTGGTGTTAATAACGTTTATAATGCTCTTGCTGCATACTGCTGCGGTGTGTTTTATAAGGTTCCTTTCAAGGATATCATCCAGGCGCTAAAGTCTTTTGAATTTCCTCAGGGACGCGGGCAGATCGTTCGTTTGGGGAGAGGGTGGCTCATCAATGATACCTATAATGCCAATCCGGTGTCCATGCGCTCAGCCCTGCAAACATTGCAGGCCATTGAAACACCGTCGCAGAGGATCTTTGTTGCCGCCGATATGCTCGAGTTAGGAAAGTCATCCAAGGCCTTGCATCAGGCCATGGGTGCAAGCATCGCCGCAGGAGGCATTGATGTTTTAATTACGGTGGGCCATTTGGCAGGGATCATGGCCGCGCACGCCCAACGTCATAATAAAAAAATGCAGGTATTTGCTTGCGCAGATGTAGAGTCCGCGCAAAAATATTTAGCTAAGGCGTTTCATAACGGGGACGCAGTTTTGATCAAAGGCTCCAGACGTATGCGCATGGAGCAGGTCACTGAATTCTTACTGGCGTCACCTAAAGGATCGGGTTAACATTTATGTTTTATTATTTTTCTCAATATTTTTCTAATTCCACTCACTTTAATATCTTTCGTTATATCACCTTTCGTGCCGGCATGGCCGCGGTCACGGCTTTCCTACTGTGCATGATATTGGGGCCGGTATTTATTAATTTATCCAAACGACGCCGCATCCGTGAATCAGCCAAACGCCATGATGCTCCTGGTCTGGACCAGTTTCAGGTCAAAAAAGAAGGCACTCCCACTATGGGAGGGGTTTTTATCGTTGGCAGTATTTTGTTATCCGTAGGTCTGTGGGGCAATTGGTCGAATATGTTCGTGGTCATGACCTCTTGGGTTTGTTTATCCTTCGCGGTACTGGGAGGTTGGGATGATTATGTAAAATTAAAAGGGATCGGTCCCCATCGGGGGATCTCGGCCCGTGTTAAATCTTTTTGGCAGGTGCTGATCGCGCTTATTGTCGGGGTCTTTGTGTACTTGTATCCCAATATCACCACCAATCTGGATGTGCCCTTCTTTAAGAACTTGGTCATTAATTTAGGGCCGTTTTTTGTGTTCTGGGTTGTTTTAGTGGTGGTGGGCTCATGCAATGCGGTCAACCTGACCGACGGCCTTGATGGTCTGGCCATCGGGAGCACCTTGATGGTGGCTTTTACATTGGCGATCTTAAGTTATGTGACAGGCAATATAGAAATGAGTGATTATTTATATATTCCTTATGTGCCTGGAGCAGGGGAATTGACCGTTTTCTGTGCAGCCATCGTTGGTGCAAGTCTTGGTTTTTTATGGTTCAATTGCTATCCGGCGACCGTTTTCATGGGAGATGTAGGGTCCTTGGCCTTGGGTGGCAGCTTGGGCATGATCGCCGTATTGATCAAAAAAGAATTGTTGCTGGTGGTTTTAGGCGGGGTCTTTGTGATCGAAGCAGGGTCCGTGATCTTACAGGTATTCTCATTTAAGCTCACAGGAAAACGTATATTTAAAATGTCACCTTTTCATCATCATTTGCAATTATCTGGTTGGAACGAAAATAAGATCATCGTCCGGTTTTGGATATTGGCCATTATCCTGGCGATGTTGACAATAACAACATTGAAGATCCGGTAACGCATTGAATAAATTCATTAACATCAAACGTCTTTTATTAACAATTTTGTTTATTCTGATCATTGGTTTTATTGCTCTGGTTGTTTGGCTCCAGGGTCAATATGTCGTCCCTATTTTGATGTACCATAATATTACTTCAGCAGACACGAAGCCCTTAATTGTTATTGGCCACCTCTCAAAGGGGAAGCTTCGGTTAAATTGTGTAAGTCCACAGTCCTTTGACAGGCAGTTGGGATTCTTGAAAGATCATGGATATCATGTGATCTCCCTTGATGAGTATGTACAGCGTAAAAAAGCAAATGAATGGTTTTCCCATAAAACAGTTGTCATTACTTTTGACGATGGGTATGAGGATAATTATACCAATGCTTTCCCTATCCTTAAAAAGTACCATTTTCCGGCAACTATCTTTTTGATCTCTGATTATGTGGGGAAAAGCCCTGATTTTTTAAGTTGGGAGCAGGTCAAAGAAATGAGCCAATACGGGATTTCCTTTGGCAGCCATACTCGTCGACATGTTTATCTCCCAAGCATATCCAAGGAACAAATGAAGGATGAGATCATAGGCAGTAAACAAATTATAGAACAGCATTTAGGTAGCCCGGTTTATTATTTTGCATATCCGGGCGGTGGTTTTAGTGAAGAGATCAAGGCCATTACCGCCACCGCAGGATATCAGGCGGCACTGGCCACCAATCGAGGATATGATCGTTTAAATATAGATCTTTATGAATTAAATCGTATCCATATTAATAATTGGGACAATAAATATTCATTGACCGGGAAATTGTCTGGTTTTTATAATTTAATCCGTGAATTGAAGCGGTCACATTAATATTTTTGAAGAGCTGAATTTATAATTCTTATGTCTTTTAACCTTAAAGATAAGAAAGTAACCATCATCGGCGCAGCAAGAAGCGGCGTGGCGGTGGCTAATGTGGTTTTGCGTCTGGGAGGGTTTGCAAAGATCTCAGAAAATAAACAGCTGGAGGAGTTTAGTGCTCAGCTTAAAGAATTGTCTGATCCTGATCATGTAAGCATTGAAGCCGCAGGGCATACCAAAACTTTCATTCAAGATAGTGACTTTGTGGTCTTAAGTCCGGGTGTTCGTCCGGATGCCGTACCAGTGCTGTGGGCCAGGGAGAATCACATTGAAGTCATGGGAGAGGTGGAGTTTGCTTTTCGTCTTTGCCCTTGTCCTGTGGTGGCCATTACCGGCAGTAACGGAAAAACCACGACCTCAACGGTGATCGCGGAAATTCTTAAAGGCGCTGGTCGTCAGGTGTGTTTATGCTGGAATATCGGCAGTCCATTTTCCAAACATGTACTGGATCTAAAACCAACGGATACCGTGGTATTGGAGATCAGTTCTTTTCAATTGGAAAGCACCATAGACTTCAAACCGTATGTAGCCGTGTGGACGAATTTCAGCCAGAACCATTTAGACCGGCATAAAGATTTGCAGGAATATTTTCAGGCCAAGTGTAAAGTCCTTGCCAATCAGGACACAAATGATTTTGTCGTGCTTAATTTTCTCGATCCAGAACACAGAAAGATGGCAGGGCGGCTAAAAGCTAAAGTGCTTTTTTTTAATACGCCTGATAAGCCATCGGCTGTGGATAATCCCAATTATTTGGCGGCGATGCAAGCAGCCAAAGCTTTAGGGATCAGTGAGGATATTTGTTTTAAGACATTCTCAGGGATTAAAGGGGTGGAACACCGGCTGGAATTCATACGCGATTTAAACGGGGTGGACTTTATCAATGATTCTAAATCAACGACGGTCGAAGCCGGTCGATGGGCCCTGGAGAGGACCCTCAAGCCCATGGTCATGATCTGCGGGGGATTAGATAAACATTTGGATTATTCGCCTTTAAGATCTTTGGTGGGGAAAAAAGTAAAACATATGATCGCGATAGGCCAGGCCCGTGAGATCATGAGATCAACCTTCGGAGATGTGGTGGCCGTAGATACTTTTACTTCTCTGGAAGAAGCCGTGAAGGCCGCTCGAGGGATTGCCAGATCAGGTGAATGTGTCTTACTTTCGCCGATGTGCGCCAGCTTTGATATGTTTAAAGATTATGAGCACCGGGGACGATGCTTTAAAGAGATTGTTAACAATTTAAAATAATATGCGCCAAGAACGGATCAATTTAACGATAACTGTCATCACCCTTATTTGCGTGGGCATTGTGATGATCTACTCTGCCAGTTGTGTTAATGCCATGCAAAATTATGGGGACAGCCTTTATTACCTTAAACGTCACATGCTGTTTTTAGTCCTGGGACTGGTGGCATCTTTTTTTATTTTGCGCATGGATTATCGTCAGATCCAGCCGCATGCGCGTTTGTTAATAGGTATTTGTGCAGTTCTTTTATTGCTGGTCCTTGTTCCCCATATCGGTTCTGAGAGTTATGGGGCCCGCCGGTGGTTTAAACTCGGGGTTTTTCATTTTCAACCCTCTGAGTTAGCCAAACTTGCCATGATCATTTATACCGCAGATTTTTTGGACCGCAAACAGCAGGTTATCAAGAGTTTCACCAAAGGTTTCTTGCCGCCTCTTTTAGTGATGGGTGTTTTATGCGCCTTGACTGTCAAACAGCCGGATTTGGGCACTACCGTTGAAATAGCCGTGGTGACATTGACCATGCTATTCTTGGGAGGGGCCAGGTTGTGGCATTTAGCGCTTATTTTCTTCTCCGCGGTACCATTGGTGTGTTATTTAATTGCTAAAGAACCTTATCGCATGGCGCGTATCATTGCTTTTTTGGATCCTTGGCAAGACAGTCAGGGCATTGGTTTTCAACTGACCCAATCACAAATTGCCTTGGGGTCAGGCGGTATTTTTGGGGTAGGCCTTGGACACAGCCAGCAAAAGCTTTTTTATCTGCCTGCGGCGCATACGGATTTTATCCTGTCGATCATCGGTGAGGAGCTGGGTTTGGTTGGGACTTTAAGTATTATTATGCTTTTTGGCCTTTTTATCTGGCAAGGCACACGCATTATCCGTCAGACCAATCATGCTTTTGGATATTTCTTAGGCATGGGTATAGTCATGATGTTAGGGTTACAGGCGGTGGTCAATGTAGGGGTGAGCATTGGGGCTTTTCCCACGAAGGGCTTGCCGTTACCATTTATCAGTTATGGCGGAAGCGCTTTAATTTTTCATTTGATGGCTATCGCTTTGTTGTTGAATATTTCAAAGATACAGGACTACTGATGAAAATTCTTATCGCCACTGGTGGGACAGGTGGACATATTTTTCCGGCCATTGAGACAGCCAAAGCCTTGAGGGTCAGGGGCCATCATGTCAGCTTTGCCGGGGTTTTGGGATCGGCGGAAGAAAAGATCAAAGCTTTGGATTTTCCGGTATATCAACTGGCAGCCAAAGGGCTGAATGACCGTTCATTTTTAGGATGGCTCAAATTTGGCAGTATCATGACCCAGGCGATATTTCGTTCTTTTAAAGTGGTGCAAAAATGCGCCCCTGATAAAATTATCGGTTTCGGCAGCTATGGGGCCTTTCCCGTGGTGATGGCAGGAGCTTTGATGCGATGCCCGGTGTTAATTCATGAGCAAAATGTGCTTCCAGGTAAGGCCAATACCTTACTTTCAAAGATCGTTAAGAAAGTAGCTATCAGTTTTGAAGGCAGCCGTAAATACCTTGACCCTGCTAAGGTGGTATGGACCGGTTGCCCTTGCCATCATAGTTCTCTACCAACGAGATCTGAAGGATTGACCGCTTTTGGCCTTGAAGAAAATAAAAAAACGATCGTGCTTACTGGTGGTTCTCAGGGAAGCCAACGGTTAAATGAAACATTCTTTGAATTAATGAAGGACTTGTCACCTGCCCATTTTCAAGCAATACATATGACCGGCCAAAAGGATTTTGCTCAATATGAAGCGCGTTACCGGGAGCTTAATTTGTCGGTCAAGGTGTGTGCCTTTATCAATAACATCAGTCAGGCCTATGCAGCGGCGGATATTATCATTGCCCGCGCCGGTGCGGCGACAGTTAGTGAACTTGGCCTTTTGGGGTTAGCCTCTGTGTTAGTCCCGTACCCTTTTGCCGGCAATCATCAAAAATACAATGCGGAAGTTTTAGCTGATTGCGGGGCTGCGATCATCATCGAGCAGAAAGATCTGACCAAAACCTCTCTTAAAGAAGCGGTGACCCGTATGCTGGTTTCAAACTTCTCAAGAGAAGACATGCTTCAAAAAACACGAGGCTTATTTCAGACAGATGCGGCTCTACAGTTGGCTTTGGTGACTGAGGGATTATAATGAGAGCTTTGTTTTTCGCGGGGTTGTTCTTATTGGCCAATGTTTCTTTTGCTGACGACGATCAGAATGTCTGGCAGCAGATGAAGGGCCAGGATTTTATTATTTATTACCGCGCCAATGTTCCGGATGATTTTGTCCAGACGACAATGGACACGGCTGAGGTTGAATTAAAACGGGTGACGGATAATTTAGGTATCACCAATAACCCGAGCTGGGCAGGGGACAAGCAGATCAAGGTTTATATTTATAGTGACCGGAATGATTTTGTTAAGAATGGAGGCCAGGCGATCTGGTCGCACGGGGTGACCTTCGCGAAGGCTAAAACGATAAAATTATACCCTGATGCAAGCGGGTTTTTTGATACTGTATTGCCCCATGAGCTAGGGCATATTGTTTTTAGGAATTACATCGGGTATACAGCGATCATCCCTTTATGGTTTGAAGAAGGGGTGGCCATTTATCAGGAGAAAGCTAAACGTTTAGGATCAAACGAGGTCGTTAAATCGGCTATTGAAAATGGTCAATTTATTCCTTTATCACAACTCACAGGTGTGCGATTATATAAAGATACGAATAAAGGAGTGGTAGATTTATTTTATACCGAATCTGCCAGTGTTGTTTATTATTTGATCACCGAATTAGGTGATCAGGAATTTGATATGCTTTGCGATGAGCTTAAAGGGAATACGCCTTTCGAAGAGGCCCTTCATAAAGTTTATTTAAAATTCAAGACCACAGACGATTTGAATCAGGCGTGGGTCCAATATATTCAGGGGTAAGACGATGGGTAAACATTATCATTTGATCGGTATCGGCGGGATTGGTATGGGGACATTAGCTTCCTTGCTTGTGGACCAGGGACATACTGTCAGCGGTTCGGATCTCAAAGACAATGAAATGACCCGTGGTCTTCGCCAAAGAGGTGTGAGCATTTATATCGGCCATCAACCCAGCAATATTGTTAAGGACACTGATTACGTGGTTTATTCATCCGCTGTCCGTGTGAACAATCCTGAACTTATTGAATCGGAGGGCCGTAATATCCCCGTGTTACGAAGGGCCGAAGTATTGGCCCAATTGGTCAATCAACAAATAGGGGTCACCATCGCTGGCGCGCATGGTAAAACAACGACAACATCGATGGTTTCCAGTCTTTTGATCAACGCTGGTCTTCGCCCCACCACGGCCATTGGGGGGATCATCAACGGTACAACGACATATAACGCTAATTTGGGAGAAGGAAAATATTTTGTGGCTGAAGTTGATGAAAGTGATGGCACCTTCCTTTATTTTAATCCGTATTATTCGATCATTACCAATATGGATTTTGAACACGTGGATTTTTATAAGAATTGGGAAGGGATAACTCAAGCCTATACCAAGTTCATCCATTGCACGCATAGCGATGGGTGCTTGATCGTTTGTGGTGATGATAAAAAATTGCTTGAGTTAGTGCGCGCCCAAGCTAAATCCAAGGCGGTCACCTATGGCCTGAGCGATCAGCAGGACGTGTACGCAATGAATATCAAGACGGAGGGATTTCAGTCTTCGTTTGCCTGTCATACCCGTAAGGCTAAGATAGGCGACTTTGAACTTAATGTGCCGGGCAGGCATAATATTTTAGATGCATTGGCTTGTATTAGTTTAGGCATACAGTTGGGAATATCTTATGAGATCATGTTTAAAACGCTTAAAAGTTTTACCGGCGTCAAACGCCGTTTTCAATTAAAAGGTCAGGTGAATGATGTGACGGTCATTGATGATTATGGCCATCATCCCACTGAGATTGAGGCAACACTCAAAGCCGCGCGTTTATTTTCTCCTAAGCGCCTGATCACCGTGTTCCAGCCTCACCGGTATTCCAGGACCAAATTTCTTTTGAATGAATTTGTCGAACATTTAAGTCTTAGTGATGAGTTGATATTGACGGATATTTATGCGGCCAGCGAAAAGATCAGCGAAGGGGTTGGGGTGGAGACCTTGCTTGAGGAATTACAAAAGAAATTAGGCCCTAAGGTCATATTCTTAAAAAAAGAGGACATTATAAAATATTTGCAGGATCACCTTCAGGCTGGCGATTTGGTTATTTTCCAAGGAGCCGGTGACATTTATCATCTTTCAGATGATCTGGTTAAAATCCTGTCTTTAGAAAGGGTTTCATGAACTCGCATCAGTTTGGGACCATAGGCGTGTTAATGGGCGGTTACTCCTCGGAAAGGGAAATCTCCCTGCGTTCGGGGCAGGCCGTGGCGGAAGCTTTGTCTCTGGAGGGCTTTCGTGTTGTGCCTATTGATATTATCACGGATGATGTTGCCAAAATTATCCAGCAGATCCAAGCTGTTCCTTTGGATGTTGCCTTCATTGCCTTGCATGGCCGACTGGGAGAAGATGGCGTGATCCAAGGCATCTTAGAGAAACTTGAAATTTCGTATACAGGTTCCGGAGTAAGGGCCAGCCAAATGGCTTTCAATAAAATTTTGACCCAAAAGGCCCTTAAAAATGCCGGTTTACCGGTGCCAGCGAATTATTGCATCACCAATGGTGAAAGTGTGGATTTTAAAACCGTCTGGAACCATATCAAATCAACACCTCTGGTGGTCAAACCTGCCTGCGAAGGATCGAGCATCGGCGTGCATATTGTGCGCCACCCCTCGGAGTGGGAGCCTGCTTTTAAAAATGCTTTGAGTTATGGGCCGCAGATCATTGCTGAGCAGTTTATCAAGGGTCGTGAATTCACCGCAGGGATCTTTGATCGTGAAGCCTTGCCATTGGTTGAAATTGTCCCTAAGTCTAATTTTTTCAGTTTTACCGCCAAATATCAAAAAGGGGCAACTCAGTACATATGTCCGGCACAGATCCCGGATAATTTGACCCGTAAGATCAAAGAACTAGCGTTGAATGCCAATGACGTTTTAGGCTGTGAAGGATTTTGCCGGGTAGATTTTCGTGTTGATGAGAATGAGCAGCCTTTTATTTTGGAGGTCAATACCATCCCTGGATTTACGGGAACCAGTCTTTTTCCTAAAGCTGCCCAGGAGGCGGGTTACAGTTTTGTGCAGGTCTGTGAAAAATTGTTGAGTTTAGCTCTGAAATCGACACAACCTAACGACGAGCAAGGAGCAGGGGATCTTGGCAAAAAAATCCAGCGTTAATATATCCAGGATAGCGGTTATCCGTATCATTGTTTTCTTATTCATTGGTTTTGTCTGCTTTACAGGCTATGTCAATACTGTTGATTTTTTGACGAGCTCTCCGTTATTTGAGGTCAAGAATGTATTGATAGACCGGTCGATCCAGTTTATCGACCTGAGAGCCTTAAAGGACCTAAAGGGTACGAATATTTTCAAGGTCGATATCAAGAAGGTCGATCGTCAAATTGCCCAAAGGTATCCGTATATTGCTCAATTAAGCGTGGTGCGCCAATTGCCTGACCGTATCTTGATCCTGGCTAAAAAACGGGAACCCTTGATGCAGATCTATTATAAGAAAAAATATTTGCTTTTGGATACGCAAGGAGTGGCCTTATATTACATCTTACAGCCTGCCAACCTGCCACAGGTATACGGGATCCCACTTGAACGTGACTGGTCGTTTTTGGGAGGGCATATCAGTGGGCAGGAAATGAGCAAGGTAGTGGATATCCTTAACATGTTCAAGCAGTCTGCGTACTTAAGGCGATGGCGTATTCACGCTGTGCAAGCGGGCAATCTGTCCAAGATCGATCTGTTGGTTGGTGAGAATATGCATGTCATCCTTGACCAGGATGACACACAAGATAAGATAGAGTTATTGCAGATGTTGATATCTTCTAATAAAATCGATCTGAACAAAGTAAAGTACATTGATCTAAGGTTTAAGGAGCCCGTGATAGCCAACAACGTGCAAGATGAAGGTAAGGAATAATTTATGTTTAAAAAAATGGCACAATTGCAGTATTTTTGTGGGTTGGATCTAGGCACGCACACCATGAAGGCCAGCATAGTCTGTGCTAAGGACGAGGAGAATTTGGATCTGCTGGGTGTTTTTGAAACCCGGGCGACGGGTTTTAAAGAAGCCTCGATCAGTGATATCACTGAACTCGCCGAATGTATCCAACGTACGGTCCAGGGTGTCATGCAAAAGACCGGCATTAAAGTCCATGCTGTGCAATTGGGGATCGGGGGCAGTTATTTGACGACCCACCGTTCCTCGGCCATTATCCCTTTGATCGACACAGGGACCAAGGTGATCTCCAAGTTTGATCTGCGCAAAGTGGACCATCAGGCCAAATTATTGGGGGTGAACTTGGAAGAAGAGATCATCCATGATTTCCCTCAATGGTATAAGATCGATGATATCAATACGTCGATCAATCCTACTGGTTTGATTGGGCGAAAAATAGAGACCAGCCTTTTGTTATTAACGGCCAATAGCCTGCGTGTGCGAAATTTGACCAAGGCGGTGCATCAAGCGGGCTTTGAGGTCAGTAGTGTGGCTTTTTGCGGGTATGCGGCCAGTGATGTGGCCATTGATAAGGAAGATAAAGCCCTCGGCTGTGCCTTGGTCGATATCGGGGCCAACGTCACCTCTGTGATATTTTTCAAGAACGGGATCGTGGGAGATGTTCAATTTATTCCCTGGGGAGGCAACTATGTGACCCAGAGCATTGCGGAACGTTTGAGCTTGACCGTTGATCTTGCCGAAGAAATTAAAAAAACACATGCGGTGGCAAGTAAAGCTAACCCTAAGGACATTGCCGGAGAAATTTTAGTCAAGCGTGAGAAGGGGTATATTCCTATCCGTCGGGAATCAGTGTGCGAAGCGGTCAATTGGGAGATGGAGAATTTTTTAACCCATTTGGAAGCTGTTATTAAGGGATCAAATTTGTATCACCATTTAAATAGAGGGGTTGTGATGGTGGGAGGGGGTTCTTTATTGCCTGGCGCCATGGAGCGTATAGAAGAGCGTATCAATACCCCCGTTCGCATGGGAACGGCCACCCCTGGACTTAATAATTCATCGGTATACGCGGCCAGTATTGGTTTAGGCAGGATGCATTATTTGAAAAAGAAACTGGAAGCGATCGGTATTAAAACACCGTTAAGCTTTAAAGATAAGATCGTCAGCAGTGTTAAAGAATTATGCCAGGAGTATTTTTAAAGCACCTTATTCTTCTTGTGATTTCTGGTCTGAACGACGTTTGCTTAAATTGAATTCTATGTTTTTCAGAACGCCCCGAAGCCTTAAATTGCTATTGATGATGTTGAGAACTCCCAGGGCAATTAAGATCAAGAGCATGACGATCAGGGTGCTATTAATTGATTGGTTCAATAATAAGCGATCAGCGACATTGGCTTTATGAACATCAAAACCGGTATCAAGCAGTTTGAGGGCATTAATAAAGGCCAGTAGGAAGATAATGGCTAAGATGACTTCAAATAAAATGATATAAAAATGTCGTCCCATCCACTGCGCGGCGCGATTGTCCCATTGCCTGACCTTGTACATCAGATCATTGTAACTCATAGGAACTTCTCCTTAATGATGCTTGAACAAGGTCATCACAATGACAATGATGAATCCCGTTGCGATCCCCAACCCTAACCCTAACCATTTACTCGGTGGCTGAGCCATTTAATACCCCCTATTGAGATGTAAAATCTTTAACATTTTTAATTATACCATATTATTATTACGTTGTAATTCTTTCCATCAATTTACGTGTTCCGGCCGGACTTATTTTTAAGCGCATTGATGAAGTTAGGATCAACAGCTCCTCCTAATGCTTCTACTTTATGCACATCCTCCCAGGCCTGATCGTATTTTTTTAACAGATAATAAGCAAGGGCCCGGTTACTATAGGCTTGCCAATAGTTAGGATTTATTACAACAGCTTTAGAATAGGAAAATATGGCATGGGAGAGATAGCCGTGTTTGATGTAGGAATTGCCAAGATAATAATAGGCTGTTTTTAAAATCGGGTCTGGATCAGGTTGTGGGCAAGCTGACAAAGGAAGGATCTTGAAATGGGTTCTCAAAAACTGATCGATATTCTTGTAAGTACCGGAGAAATTGTAATATAAAGTGTTATTTTGGGCATCGTGATATTTACTATCGTAGGTGGGAAGCAATAAATTAAGAGTTAGGAGAAAAACGATCAGTAATAAGAAAGACCGTTGAATAAGGTCGTTTTGAAGTACGACAACCGTTGAGAATAAGATCGCCAAAAAGGCAAAGCCTGTCAGTCTTGTCGTGTCCACCACAATGAGAAGCAATATCAGGGCCCCGATAAGAAGGGCTATGATTTTCTTTCGTATAGAGTATGCTTCGGAACCTTTGAGCAATATCAGTGCGGCAGGGATCGATAGCCAGAATAATTTGAATGAGGTAAAGACTCCAAAAAGGACAAGAGGAAATTTATCAAGCCGGTCCATCCGGTGTGATGTAGGCCCTATGATATCATGAGCCGTAAGGGCGGTTTTTAAATTGAAATGATAGGAGATGATCCAGCCAATTAAAAAGACGCTGAGTAAAGCTAAATGCCCTTTCAGCTCTCGTTTAGGGTAGAAAAAAATAGCCAAAGGCAAAATAATAAAGAATGTGCCTTCGTGGGTAATTAGCGCCAGGGTAGTTATAGCCAGACGGGCAAGGCTGGACATGGGAAGAAGAGTTGGGATAAGAAGCAGAAAAAGTGCCAAAGGGTCAGGAAAGCCGGGGCAAGACAGGCAGCCGATGACGAAACTGGATGAACACAACGAAAGCGTCACTAGAAATGGAAAAAGAGGCGATAGGTGTCCGTTAATTTTGATTCGGGAATAAATAAAGATGGATAGGGACCATATAAGTACGAAGCTGCAAATTGAAGCAAAGTAGGCGTACCCTATTTTACTAAATCCAAGGAAATAAGCCAAGGAAGGCATGAGCAGGCGACGGAATAATATTTCAGCGCTCGTTTCAAAAGGAGCCTGAGACATGAATTCATATCTCAGGCGCAGTCCAACAATATGTTTGGCTACTTGGGAAGGCCAGTAGGGTGCAGCTAGAAAGCTAAGAATTACGTAGATGAGGACGGCTCCCAGGAAGGTTTTAAATAATTTGAAAAAAATTTGTTTGGGGTCATTTTTAAAACGAAGGCTGATGCAAGAGAATATGGGAAGAAGCATTCCTGTAAGGCCGAATAGAAATAAAAACTGACGTAAATCTACTAAAGTTTTTATAGGGATCGGACAATGGGGGAAAAAGTATAGAATTCTTTCGGTTGGGAAATGCGCGATCCCTATAAGTAGAAAAGCTGATATCCAAAAGATCAGGGTTACAAGTGGAGTAACCGAAGGATCGATGATATCAAGGAAAAAAGGCCTGAATTGCCGGGTGTTATCAATCATTTTTTGATTAAATTCTTTAATATGGTTAGCCTGCCCCATTCTTAAGCGCATTGATGAAACGAGGATTAACAGTCCCTCCTAATGCTTCTACGGTGTGCACATCATCCCAAGCCTTGTCGTATTCTTTTAACAGATAATAGGCAATAGCCCGGTTACTGTAGGCTTGGGCATTATGGGGGTTAATAGTGATGGCTTTATTGTAATCCAATAAAGCTTGAGTAAAATTACCTTGTTGGCTGTAAGTATTACCGCGGTTGATATATGCTTCTGCATAATTAGGGTCTATTTCAATGGCTTTATTATAATCCGACAGGGCTTTAGGAAGATCTCCTTGTTGGCTGAAAATATTTCCGCGATTATTATGTGCCTGTGCAAAGGTAGGGTCTATTTCAACGGCTTTCGTATAATCTGCTATAGCCTGAGTAAAGTCGCCTTGTTTAGCATAGGCGTTACCGCGGTTGTAATAGGCCCCTTCTAAAGTTGGGTTTATTTTTATGGCTCTGTTAAAATCAGACAGAGCACTGATGAAATTGCTTTGTTGGCTATAAATAATACCACGGCCACTATAAGCCTCGGCATAGTTTGGATTAATTTCAATGGCTTTATTATAATTGGATAGAGCTCCCATAAGGTCATCTTTTTCAGAGTAGGCAGTGGCAAGGTTGTGGTACACACTTGCCTTATGAGGAGATTTCCGGACAGCATCACCCCAGAAAGTAATATCATTTTCCCAAATTCTATTTCTTTGATAAGTCAAGACGGAATTAACGGCTACTATCATGGTTAGTATAATAACCATCATTTTAATACTGTTCTTTCCACAAAGATAATACGCCCCACTGACCAAAAATATACTATACCCCGCTAATGGCAGATAAAGTCTGTGTTCACAAATGATTTCTTTGATCGGAAATAGGCTTGATTCAGGCAACAGGGTCAGGAAGAACCAGAAGATGGAAAAAGAGAGCAATCTGTATTTTGAAAACAGGTATTTTGCAAAATAGAGAATACTTGCCAAAAATAAGAAATTGATCAATAGGGGCCATTCAAAGATGTTTTTAGAAATAGGATAATCGTAACTGATGTTCTGGTTGAGCGGCAGAAAAATCAACCGGATATAGGTCACAATGACCCTGAATTGGGTTAGAAGATAATTAGAAAAAGAAGGGATGCCTTTCCCCACAAATCCTTGGATCTCTAGAAATTTTGCTGATCGGGTGAGTAATATTGTTAAGGGAATGATCGATAGAGTAATCAAAAAAGGGACAAGACCTCGCCAATTTAAATCTTTCTTTACTTTTAAAAAACTGATCTCATAAAGCAAAATCATCAAAGGCAGTGTTACGGCGTTCTCCTTGGTGAACATGGCTGCAACGGCCATGATCAGTGAAAAAATGTAATAAAATTTTGCAAGGCCTGAATTTGGGTTTTCAGCTTGGAGTAATCTTGATTTTACGTACAGACAGATGGAGGCCAAATAAAACAAGGCCATCATAGAAGCGGCCCGTTGCCAAATATAGGTAACGGCTTCGGTTTGGAGGGGGTGACTTACAAATAATAATCCTGCAAATAAAGCAATGAGATCGGCATGTTGAGTAATTTTATCCTTTTTCATGACAGGGGTAGAAAAGGTCAGGAGGGCCAGCCACCAAACTAAGACGGCTGAAGTTAAATGAATGCCTAAGTTAAAGAGGTGGTAACCGAATACATTAAGCCCATTGAAATGATAGTTAACGGCAATTGAAAGGAAGGTGATAAAGCGACAAGGGTAAAATTGCCAATGGCTAAGAAGATCGTGAATATTTTTTATAACATAATTATTAACGATATAAATTTTATCATCAAAGTGAAATGAACAATTAAAAGTATTAGAATAAATGATCATCCCTAAGCAAGAGATGATAGTTATTGCAAATAGTCTAATATAGAGTGGTCTTAAAAGGGCTTTGGTCATTAATTACTTATCCTGGCCTGACGCATGTTTAAGCGCATTGATAAAATGAGGGTTAACAGTCCTTCTTAATGCTTCTACGGTGTGCACATCATCCCAGGCCTTGTTGTATTCTCTTAACAGATAATAGGCAATAGCCCGGTTACTGTAGGCTTGGGCATTATGGGGGTTAATAGTGATGGCTTTATTGTAATCCAATAAAGCTTGAGTAAAATTACCTTGTTGGCTGTAAGTATTACCGCGGTTGATATATGCTTCTGCATAATTAGGGTCTATTTCAATGGCTTTATTATAATCCGACAGGGCTTTAGGGATGTCCCCACGTTGGCTGAAAATATTCCCGCGGTTATTATATGCTTTTGTAAAGTTAGTATCTATGTTAATGGCGTTTGTATAATTTGATATGGCTTGGGTGAAATCACCATGTTGGGCATAGGCATTGCCATGATTGTAATAAGCTTCTTTTAATTTTTGTCTTATTACATTGGTTTTATTATATCCCGACAGGGCTTGGGTGAGAAAGTTTTGATTAGCGTAATAAATTTTATAATCGTGATGAATTTTATAATCGCGATAAATTCTTTCATGGTTTGAATTTAATTCAATGGCTTTATTATAATCAGACACGGCTTGGGTCAAATTCCCTTCCTGATTCCATATAATGGCACGGTTGAGATAAGCCATTGTAGATTCAGGATCTAATTCGATGGCTTTAGTACAATCAGACATGGCTTGAGAGAACTTGCCTTGTTTGAAATAGATAGCACAGAGATTAGTATAGGCTTCTGTAAATACAGGGTTTATTTCAATGGTTTTGTTGTACTGTAAGATGGATTGTGAGAAATCATTTGATTTTTGGTAAGCCACACCGAGATTGTAGTGTGGCCTTGCTTTATGAGGGGATTTGCTGACTGCATCACTCCATAATGTAATACCATTATTCCAAACTTTATTGCGTTGGAAGGTCAAAATTGAATAAAAGGATACTATTATCGTCAGTATAATGACCATCGTTTTGATTGTTTTTCTTTGAGTAAGATAATACACGCAACTGACCAAAAGCATACAATAACCCGTTGATGGCAAGTAAAGCCTGTGTTCATCAATGACATTTTGCAAAGGCCAAAAGCTTGATTCAGGCGCCAGCGTCAAGAAAAACCAAAAGATGGAAAAAGAGATTAGTCTGTATTTTGGGAACATGTATTTTGCATAAAAAAGGATGCCAGACAAAGACAAGAAACCAATCAAGACAGGCCATTCAAAGAAACTTGTAGAAATAGGATAATCATAATCCAGGTTCTGATGGAGAGGCAAAAACATTAATCTAATGTAGGTAACAAGGACTTTGCCTTGAGTTAGCAGATAATTGAAGGGGGGAGGAACGCGACTCCCCGTAAATCCTTGAATTTCCAGGAATTTTCCTTGTATGGAAAGTAATGCTGTTAAGGGAATAACAAATAGGGTAAGAAAGAAGATGGAAAGGCGTGGGCGAGTAACAATGAGTGTCCGCAATGAAGGCCAATTTAAAGTGATGTTAGTCTCAAAAAAACTAAACTCATAAAGTAGGACCATCAAAGGCAAAGTGAGAGTGTTTTCTTTAGTGAACATGGCTAGTATAGCCATTATTAGTGAAAGAATGTAATAGGATGCTCCAAGATTTGAATGTTGGGTTTTAATTTGGATTAATCTAGATTTAACATAAAGACATAAAGAGGCTAAGTAAAACATGGCCGCCATAGAAGCGGCCCGTTGCCAAATATAGGTAACTGCTTGGGTTTGGAGGGGGTGACTTACAAATACTAACCCTGCAAATAAAGCAATGAGATCAGCATGCCCAACGATCTTATCTTTTTTCATGGCAGGGGTAGAAAGGGTCAGAAGGACCAACCACCACACTAATATGGCTGATGCTAAATGGATGCCTAAATTAAAAAGGTGATAACCAAATACATTAAGCCCATTGAAATGATAGTTAAAGACAATTGAAAGGTAGGTGATAAAGCGACAAGGATAAGACTGCCAATGGGTAAGCAGATTGTGAATATTTCTTATAACAAAATTATCGATTATATAAAACTGATCATCAAAGTGAAATGAGCAATTAAAAGTATCACTATAGGCTATAAGCCCTACACTTGAGATGATAAATATTGAAAATAGCTTAATATAAAGTGATCTCAAATGGACTCTTTTCATGAATTACTTATCTGGACTTGATCGTTTAAGCGCATTGATGAAATGAGGATTAACAGTTCCTCCTAATGCTTCTACTGTATGCACATCATTCCAAGATCTGTCGTATTCTTTTAACAGATAATAGGCAATAGCCCGGTTAATGTAGGCTTGGGCATCATTAGGGTTTATAGTGATGACTTTATCGTAATCCGATAAAGCTTGGGTAAAGTTGCCTTGTTGGCTGTAAGCATTGCCACGGTTAATATATGCCTCTGTATAGGTGGGGTCTGTTTCAATGGTTTTATTATAATTCGACAGAGCTTGGGCTAGATTTCCTTCTCGGATATAAATATTCCCAAGGTTATTGTATGCTTTTGCATAGTTAGGATCTATGTTAATGGTTTTCATATAATCGGCAATGGCCCGGGTAAAATCGCCTTGTTGGGTGTAGGTATTGCCGCGGTTATAATAGGCTTCTTCTAAATTCGGGTTTATGGCTACAGCCTTATTATAATTGGAAAGGGCTTGGGGGAGGTTGTTTTGCTTATCGTAAAAAATACCAAGATTATAATAAACTTCTGCATAGGTGGGGTCTAAGTGAATGACTCTATTATAATCCGATAGTGCTTGAGGGAGTTTATTTTGTTTTCTATAAATGTTCCCACGGCCATTATAAGCTTCGGCATAGTTGGGATCTATTTCAATGGCTTTATTATACTCGGACAAAGCGCTATTGAGATCCCCTAGCAGGACATAAGCAACGGCAAGTCCGTTGTACGGCCTTGGGTTAAAGGGGGATTTTTGAGCAGCATCGCCCCACAAAGTAACCTCATTTTTCCAAACTTTATTCCTTTGATAAGTCAAAATCGAATTAAAGACTATGACCATCGTTAATAGGATCACCATCGTTTTAATATTATTCTTCCCTAGAATATAATACACTCCACAGACCAAAAACATGCTATATCCTACCAATGGCAGGTAAAGTCTGTGTTCAAAAATGATGTTTTTGAGCGGAAATATGCTTGATTCCAGCGACAAGGTCAGAAAAAACCAGAATATGGAAAAAGCGACCAATCGGTATTTAAAAAACAGGTGTCTTGCGGATTCAATAATACTTGCCAAGAATAAAATACTGATCAACGTGGGAAACTCAAAGATGCTTTTAGAAATAGGATAATCATAACTGATGTTCTGGTTGAGCGGCAAGAACATCAGTTTAATATAGGTGACAATGACCCTGAATTGGGTCAGAAGATAATGGATAGGGGAAATACCTCCAGATTCTTCAAATTTTTGGATCGCTTTAAATTGTTCGGCCTTGGTAATGAACATTGTTAAAGGGATAATAAATAGAGTAAGTAAGAAAGGAGAAAGATATCGCCAATTTAAACCTTTTTTATTCTCAAAAAAGCAAATTTCATAAAGTAAGATCATTAAGGGT
>Ga0302320_10009494_pt1 | contig 20896 bp, 22 predicted proteins | sample Bog_T0_3_FD_202130 | JGI IMG/M metagenome (GOLD analysis project Ga0302320, IMG submission 202130) | Peat permafrost microbial communities from Stordalen Mire near Abisko, Sweden - Bog_T0_3 | ecosystem: Environmental > Terrestrial > Soil > Wetlands > Peat | place: Sweden: Abisko, Stordalen Mire...
AGAGCGGTGACGCCGATTTGGTACGTGAGATGATCGGCTTTGCCGCACATCGACTGATGGAGCTGGAGGTCGGGGCGCTGACCGGCGCCGAGCACGGCGAGCGCAGCAGTGACCGGATTACGCATCGCAACGGCTACCGCGATCGCGACTGGGAGACGCGAGCCGGGACGGTGGAGCTGCGCATCCCCAAGATGCGCAAGGGCAGCTATTTCCCTTGCTTCCTCGAGCCGCGCCGGCTGGCCGAGAAGGCGCTGACGGCCGTGATCCAGGAAGCCTATGTCCAGGGGATCTCGACCCGGTCGGTCGATGATCTGGTCAAGGCCATGGGGATGACGGGCATTTCCAAGAGCCAAGTCAGCCGTTTGTGCTCGGAGATCGACGGCAAGATCTCGACCTTCCTTGAGCGTCCGCTCGAAGGTGACTGGCCCTATGTCTGGCTCGACGCCACCTACGTGAAGGCGCGCCAAGACGGGCGGATCGTCTCAGTGGCGGTGATTATCGCCACCGGCGTCAACAGCGACGGCCGCCGCGAGGTGCTTGGCATGACGATCGGCGCATCCGAAGCTGAGACCTTCTGGACAGACTTCCTGCGCAAGCTGACCCGCCGCGGCCTGCGTGGGGTCAGGTGGGTCCACAGGGACCTTCCACCCCGTCGCTGCGCTGCGCGCGAAGGGCGCTCCGCGACGGGGCGGATCCTTCCTATGGACTACCGGGACAATCCGAAGATCAAGCCGTCAAATATCGACAATGAACGACGTTGCGGCGAATATGCGCGGATTTCGACCGGCGTTTACAACCTCATCGCCAGTTACATGAAACGCGATCGTTAACCGCCGTTCGAAGCCGACGATCCGCAACCCAGGTCGGAGATCATCTCGACACGCCCCGCGCTCGGGCATCGATCGGAATGCAAGGCAGTAGGCCTCGATGCGATCGATATAGGCAATTGCCCGATCCTCGCCGCTACGGTCGGCGATGAAAGTATAGAGATCGAGAAGATCCTGCCCCGCCTCTGGCGAGAACGAGACGCCGAAACTACTACCCACGTCGCGCTTTCAGCCGGGCCGCATGGTGCGCACGGATCGTCGCGAATACTTGGTCTGCCGGAATCGCTCGCTCACGATTAGACTTCATGGCGTCATAGACTGGGACGACCTCATCCAGTAGCCATCGTTCCACGGCCTGGTCACGCTCTTGAAGTGCGCGTAACCCTGCGCGAACGACTTCACTCGCTGATGCATAGGTGCCAGAGGCGACAAGTGTATCGATATAGGCAGCCTGTTCGGTCGGAAGACTGAACGTGCGCTTTGCAGGTGAGGGCATTTGGCTTCTCCAATTTGTCGTCAAGGATCATACCATGGAGTATGAGGGTTTCATACCGGCCGCCGACCATAATGGCATCCCACTCGGCAAGGCCAATCCTACTTAGGGGAGAATGACTCATTCGACAGAGGCAAAGTATCAGGGCTCTCGCTATGTCGCCTTTGGGTCAGCAGCACCAATTCGATGCTGATCGGCGTGATGGCCGCTAACCGCCTGCGCAGTTCCCAGCGACGAACTTAGCAATGGCCTCAGGATTTTTCCCACCGTCCCCAAGTGGCACCAAGCTGAAATTGCCGACCGCCGTGTCTGCACAGATTTTGACCTCCGCCATTTGCTCGCCATCCTTGAGCTGACAGATACCGCCAAACGCTTGTTCATAGCGCGTCAGGTAAACACCGGCGAGAGCACTGCATGATTGTAGGCTTCCAGTGTGATGCGTCTGACGTAGCATCAAATTCAACCACGGCAAACCGGCATTTGGGTCTCGGAAAGTATGCACATCAATCTCTTGGCCGCTGACTGTAACCGTCCGGATGTCAAATGGCGCGGATTCATCGGGCGGCGCAGGATCTGCGCCCCAGATCGGTCCGCAAAAAATACCAGTCAGCAACGCTACGGCAGGGACGTAGCGCGCCGATCGGAGTGAGGCACGAGGCAATAATCTCATTGTTGAGGATTCCGAAGCAACCAAAAGACGAGTAACAAATTACCCGGATGTGCGCCGTCTGCAACCTCCGAATGGCCGCAGTGGGTCAAAATCCCCCTAATTGGACCTTCCGCTGAACGACTGCTGGCGGGCTTTTTCCGTCCACGACCGTTCTTTTCTAATTCAATAGAGGTCTACAAAACCTACTTCCTGGGTCTCCAGAGTTGACGAGATAGTCGAGGCGGCGTTTATTAACAATCCCAACAAGGCCTGATTGCTGCAATTTCCAATGCCCACGCGAATTATTTTTGGTGGATAGCCAAGAATCCCCTGAATGCCTTGAAAATCATCATCTTTTGTGACGATGACGTAATTGTTTTGTTTTGCATAAGTCCAAATTTCGCGGTCGTCCTTGCGTTCCAACCCAAGGATGCAGACATGGGAAGTGCCCGGAAAATGTAGTTGATGTGGTGCGACGATTCGGCGGGACAGGTTTTCGTCCAATAACAACTTCATGCGGCGACATGCACCGTTGCACCATGCCGTTCGCGCTCGGCGGCGTAGGCAAGGCAGGCCAAAATATCGTCGCGCACGAGTTCGGGATATTCGCCAAGGATATCGTCTACCGACATGCTATTGGCGAGCCATTCCAGCACGTCTTGGACGGTTATACGCAGACCACGGACGCATGGCCTGCCGCCACGCTTGCCAGGTTCCAATGTGATGATTGTCCGAAAGTCGATCATTGACTGTTCCCTGCTGTCAGTATCAACAAGCAACTCTATCCTATCAGATTAGCCGGCGGTGCGCGGCACGAATTTGTGGCAACCAATAGGAGAGACAGTCGTCCCAGAGGAAGAAAACTACTTGGACCTCGACCGGCAGCTCAGGGTCAAAATTTGCCGGTTGGCGCCGGCAATGCGAATGTCCGCCATTCGACCCGACCAGGTTCCTTTGCGTCATCGCGTCATTGCGGTGATATAGTCGCTCGCCGTCTCGATGACCTAGGAGGACGAAACCTAGAAAATCACCACTTTAGCCTCGAGGTCAGTCATTTCCAGCGGCAGATTCGGGCCGAGATTGCCGCCATTGGCTGAGAACATGCGCAACCACAACATGCCCTTGGAATGATAGGCGTGCCAGATCGTGCCCATGAAGACCAGCGGCAGCGGCTCAAAGCGATCGGAACCCTTGAAGCGGTAATAGACGGCGACGCCGCCGCTATCCACCACCTTCTGATCGATCTGCGGCATCGGCAGATCCACCACGAACCCGGTTTGCCCCGCCGTATTGGTGCCGGGCTTCCAGTCGCTCAGCGCGATCGGCACCACCACTGAATAGCTGTGGGTCTGTTGGCAGCCGGCGGTCAGCGCTGCCAGGATACAAACAGCGACGAAGCGAAGTCGGATGGTCATGCTGGATATTCTCCTACTGACATTCCATTTGTGTCAGATCGTCCGCTCAAAATACCTGAACGGTTGCTCGCTCGAAAGCTGCAGTTCAATATGCGCGCCCGCCGCTTGTACGTTGGGCCAGGAGCGGCCGGATGAGCGTTGTTGCTTGAGGTGTCATTTGCTAGAAAATCATTGGGGTGGCGACGACTTTTTTTACCCGAACTTCAATGCGCAAGGAGAAACCGGTGAAAATCCCGCCTGGCATGCCAGAAGGCCGCTTTCTAAAAGCAGCGTTAATTTTGTTGATCGTGCCGTTGATCATGATTGCGTCGGTGTATGCGCAGAACGCGCCCGATGTGGATACGATGCCGGTAGAACAGCTGGCCAGTGCCATCGCCCAGGCCGAGCGCGAGAAAGAGGCCGGCGTGATCCTGGGCAGTGCAGAATTGGCGATTGCGCAAAAATTTGTGGATGCCGCCGACATTTACTCGAAAAACCGCATGGCGCTTCAACTTCGCGCGATGAACATCATTTATGAGACCACAAAGGAAAGGGGAGCGACTGTTCTCCTCCCCACGGCCATGGCCGACAGCATGAATCCAGGGGGTATTCTTGGTCTTGCTCAAGCGTCGTCGAAGCCGGTGTAGTCGCAATAAAGGGCTTTCTGATCCACAAAGGATTGCTATGCAGTGCCCTCAGTTTGCCTGACCTACCAGGTGATTCCCTCTGGTTGGATGGAGTGTTCACTTCAACCTTTGGGAGAGCATTCCTGCTGCCGACGGCCACTTCCTAACAGGCCGGCGCGCTCGCCTTCCCCTTTCAGCCCCCCTGAACCAGACAGCAGACTCAGGTCGTGCGTCGGCATGATTGGGGCGTGCCTGCCGACATTTCTTGTTGCCGGTCTCGCCGACGACGCGCTAATCACCAGAGGACTATGGGATGAACCCGAGCCATATCCGCTCTCTTGGAACTGCAAGCATGCTCTTAGCCGTCCTGTCGGTCCTCCTTGTCGCCGTCACTGCTGTCGATGTCTGGCTATGCCGGCGGCAGATCCGATGCGTATCGTCTCACCGCGACGCTGTCCCAGCAGGCTATGCCGACCGCGTCACGCTGGAAGACCATGCAAAGGCCGCCGACTATACCGTGGCTACCATGCGTACCAAGATCGCCGCCAGTCTGGTCGACCTGCCGATCATGTTGGGGTGGCTCACTTTCGGCATCGGCGCCATGCAAAGGACAGTCGATGAATGGGTGCCCTTGCCCATCCTCTCGGGCAGCGTCCTGATGGTGGCCATCATGGCGATTTCGGCCGTCCTCGAGTTGCCGGTGTCGGCCTACCGGACCTTCGTCGTCGAGGCCAAGTTCGGCTTCAACAAGATGACGCCGAGGCTCTTCGTACTCGACTGGCTGAAATCTGAGGCGCTGTCGCTGGGGATGGCCTTGGTCCTTGCCACCGCGCTGCTGTGGGTCATGGCGAACGTCGCCGGACCCTGGTGGCTCGAAGCGTGGGGCGGATTCATGCTCTTCGTCGCGGCGATGATGGTCGCCTATCCTCTTTTGATCGCGCCACTGTTTAACAACTTCACCCTGCTGACCGACAGCGACGTGAAAGTGCGCGTCGAGGCTCTGCTGGCGAAGGCTGGCTTCGTGGCCAGCGGGCTGTTCGTGATGGACGGCTCCAAGCGGTCGACCCACGGCAATGCTTATTTCACCGGCTTCGGCAAGGCGAAGCGGATCGTGTTCTATGACACCCTGCTGGAGAGGCTGACCGTTCCCGAGATCGAGGCCGTCTTGGCCCACGAACTCGGCCACTTCAAGCATCGCGACATCTTGGTGTCCTTCGCCAGGCTGGCTCTTCTCTCCTTGGCCGTCTTTTGGTGGCTGGGCGTGGCGGCGAAGGCTCCGTGGCTGAGCGCCGCGCTGGGTTTGCCCCAAAGCGACGCGGTCGGTCTGATCGTCGCCATGATCTGCCTATCGCCCTTGGGTGTGCTGGTGGCTCCGCTGGGCAATTGGCTCTCAACCCGGGCGGAAAGCCGGGCCGACCAGTTCGCCGCGACCATGACAGGCGGCGGAAATGCCCTTTCATCAGCGTTGCTCAAGCTGAGCCGGGACAATGCCAGCACCTTGACGCCCGATCCGATGTACGTCCTCTTCCGCTACGCGCATCCGCCAGTCCCGACCAGAATAGAACGGTTGCGGTACGCACCAGGTTTCCGGGACAAACGGGCGAGTTGACGAAAAAGCTTTGTCGTCCCCACAATGAGTCTGCTGCCGCCAATCGGTTGATCGAGGTCCTATGGCCCTTCTGACCCTTCTGACATGTCTCGTGCTGGGCATTCTCATTCTTCTGTTCGCGTTTTTTCGGACGGTGCAAGGGTCCCTGAAAAGACCCTCGCTCGAGGCTTTGAGTCTCGGGTTGGTGGCAAATTTCTTTGATACGCTGGGTATCGGATCGTTCGCGCCATCGACCGCCTATATCAAATTTCGGCACCTGGTGTCCGATGACTTGATCCCGCCGAGCCTGATCGTGGGCTACGCCATTCCAACCTCGCTCGAAGCGCTGATATTCATCAGCAGCGTTCAAGTCGACCCTACCTTGCTCGCCGGATCTATTATTATGGCAATCATCGGCGCGCTTCTTGGCTCGTTGCTGGCGGAACGTCTTCCACTCCAGCAAATCAGGTTATCGATGGGTGTCGGCCTGCTGATAGCGGCGGCTATTTTCGCCTTGTCGAATTTGGGATTGATGCCGGCGGGGGGCGCTGCGACATCGTTTGGGAGTCTGAAATTCGCGATAGCGTTGGTGGTAAATTTTGTCCTCGGGATCTTGATGAACGTCGGGATTGGAAATTATGGCCCTCTATTGATAACGCTGAGTTTGATGGGCCTTGATCCCCGCGCCGCTTTTCCCATTATGATGGGCTCATCTGCATTTCTCATGCTGGCTACCGGAACCAGACTTGTCGGCAGCAGGCCGCTCAACAAGTCATTTTTGATCGGGATGACCGTGGGCGGTGTCCCTGGGGTGCTGGTCGCTGCCTTCGTTGTCCGATCTCTTGCCATCGAGGCTTTGCGTTGGGGTGTCGTCGCCGTCGCGACCTACACAGCTTTTTTGATGGTATCGTCTGCTGTCAGGTCAAATAAGGCCGCACAAAATTTGGCCTGAACAGACAAGGCCCGGCGAGGCTTGGGCATTGATTCTGTTGGTCATGACTTATCGCACACCGCGACAAGTCCGCTGGCGTCTATCGATACCCACGCTTCGTCATCGAACCGCCCCTGCAGGTCGGCTGACATGCGAATAAGGGCCGGTGTAACCCAGCCCATCTCGCGGCCGACGAGAGCTCCGAGCGCCAATATGGCGTCGGGCTCATCAAGAATGATCGCTGCTGGCGCCAAGTTCTTATAGGTTAACTCAAGTAAAACTGAGCTACCCGATGACGATCCACGTAACGTACGGATGAACATTACTTTATCTTTAACACAAACTCCACAGTGGCTCGACGAGGGATCAGTAATTTTGCCGTCGACTGGCGAAACTCCTCCCCAAAAACTTATAGGTTCGAGAAGTCTCAAGGCAGGGCCTGAAATCTGCTTATTTTGCTGCGGCGGAATAAGCACCTCGACCTGACAGGAAAAGCCGCTCATGCCCCTGCCCCACAGCCCACAGGAACCCGACCGTCAATCGCGCTTTGCACGCAATCGCGCAAATTCGCGAACAAAACCTCATAGCCCGTGGTACTTGGCGTGTAGTGCGCAAATTTGCCGGAATTGGTAACCAGCACACCTCCGCTTGCCGGAAGAATTGGGGTCACCACAATGCATGTGTCCGCAACAATCACGACACCGCTTGCCTCAAGACGCTGAGGCAATCCCTCACCCGTCACAAGCTGCAAGGAGTTACGACTTGTGCAGGCATAGAACGGAACTTGGCATTTTCGTCCGGCAAGCATCCTATCGAGGGCTCTAAGTTCGCCCGCCGAAAGATGCGGGCTGCCAATTGCGACGGCATCGATCCGTGCGCCGTGCTCGCACCCAATGGTTGAAAGGCCGTTTCGCGCGCGCTCGAGCATCGCCAAATCAAGTTTGACGATTTGTTGGGGAGGGACTCCTCCGAATACCTGGTCTCTGGTCGGCGCTTCCGGCGTAACGCCGATGACATGGAACAGCCCGATTGACCCGCTTGATGCGGCCGCAGCGCCCAACGCTTTGAGATGATCTTCGTTGGGATCAATCAAACCGTCGAACGCAACAACCGCACCGACAAAAGCCAGACCAAGCCAATATCCGAGAATAGCGAACGCAATGTCCTCGTCGAAAAAGCTGGGCGGTAGTCCGCTGGCATCGACCAATATGGTGGCGCGCCGATTCGCGGTTATGTGCAACCCTATGCGAGGCACACGCCCGCAGATTGCAGCGCAAATATCGAGAAAATCTCCATAGCGGTTGGTGCGTGCACCAAGCACGGAATTGCAGAATGCTATCGCGTTGCTTTCGCCAAACGCCACATCCTGACCATATTTCGGGCGATGACCGGCCTGGTACGGTGCGCAAGTCCAGGTCTCGATACAGCCCAAAGCCACGTAGGCTTTCATCATGCGCCGGGCCATCTTTTGCTCATGGGGAGGAAGCCTGTCCCGACCGGGATGCAACAGATCCAGAGCGCCGACATTGAGCGTCGTGTAAACAGAAACCCTTGCTCCCAGATCGACCAGTTTTTCCGCAAACAAGGTGCCGCTGTCGCCGTGATAGAGGCAACCGTCAATATGGGCCGAACTGATCGGGGTAAGCTCTTCCGCGCCGAGAAGGCGCGCTGACTCAACGAGAATACGCATCGCCAGTGACACACCTTCGCCACCCTGCCCGTTCAACAGACCCCGTTCTTCGTCAGTCAGTGTTGGATACATGTCGGATTTCTGGCCTCCGGACCGGTTGCGGCGTTCGGCACAATTGTGCCGGTTGACAGCTAAAAAGGCGACCCCTCATCCAGAGGGCGTCCGCGCCGCAGACGGCGATAGAGGGTGATTCCGAGCGTCGCCGACACGACGAAAAGCAGCACGCTGAGCGCGCTGCGCACCATCGGCTGGACATGAATGCCGCTGCCCAGCAGGACAAAGATGACCGTCTGCGGAAGATAACCGATCAGGCTGCCCGCCACGAAGGGTAGCGGTCGAACGGAGGAAACGCCGGCCAGCAGATTGGTAATCAGATTGCTGCCGACCGGCAGGAAGCGAATCAGCACGGTCATGCTGAAGGGATGGAAGCGGAGGAATTCGTCGAGCCGACGCAAGCGGTCGGCAAAGCGGTGCCTGACCAGGTCGCGCCCCAACAGCCGCGCATAGGTGAAGCAGAGGACGCACCCCAGAACCGAGGCCGTCTGCGCCCACACCAGACCCGGTCCGAGACCGAAACCATAGCCCGCCAAAAAGCAAACGGCCTGGCGCGGCAATCCGACCGCCACCGCCAACGCGCCGAAGCCGATGAAGAGTACCGCGCCCGACCCACCCTGGCCGCGAATTTGACGGTCGACCCAGGCAAGGTCGCCGAGCCGGCGCGACATTTCTTCAAAACCCCAGCCGATCGCCGCCAGCGAAGCCATCAGCAGCAATCCCCGCAGCAGCAGACGAAAAGGGACGGTCATCGTTCGTCGGTTTCGATGTGCGGCAGAATGGCGCGATGCTGCAGCCACATCACGCCGAACAGATCGACGATCCCGACCCACAGCCGGTTCCAGACACCATATTTGGAAATGCCGCGCGCCCTCGGACGGTGCGACACCGCCACCGAATGCACCAGACCGCCGCGCCTGATCATCAGCGCCGGCAGAAAGCGGTGCATATGATCGAAGCGCGGCATATCGATGAAGGCCGCCCGGGTGAACAGCTTCAGTCCGCAGCCGCTGTCCGGCGTGCGATCGCCCAACAGCCGCGCCCGCACCCCGTTGGCCAGTCGCGACGACAGCCGCCGCAGCGCGTCGTCACGGCGCTGCCGGCGATGCCCGGCAACCAGCACGAAGTCCCGCCGATCCGGCGGCTGGTCGAGCAGATGGGCGAGCAGGCGGGGTATGTCGGCGGGATCGTTCTGGCCGTCGCCGTCGAGCGTGGCGATCAGGGACGCCCGCGCTATGGCAACGCCGCTCGCCACGGCGGCACTTTGTCCGCAGCCACGGCGATGGCGGATATAGCGCAAGACCGGGCAGGCGGCGGCGGCCTGGCGCAGCATGGCGGGGGTGGCATCATCGCTGCCATCGTCGACATAGACGATTTCGAAGGCGATTTTGCCGGTCAGCGCCGCCACGATTTCGCCGACCAGCGGCAGAATGTTGTCGGCTTCATTCCTGACCGGGACGACCACGGACAGATGCGGCAAGGCGGATGCGGCTGGATCGGAAGGGGACGACATGGTCTTCGTGCTGCTGTGAGCGGGCCTCTTCTTACAACCTCTTCCGGCGTGGCGGAACCGCTTTGTTAATCGGTCGCGTCAGGCTATCATCCCGCCGCCGAAAACGAGGAGTGGAGGAGTATCCATCGATGCGCGACTTCGTTTCCCTGACTGCGGCCGATGGTCACGGGCTGCGCGCCTGGCTGAGCGAACCCAGCCAAAAACCCAAGGGCGCAATCGTCGTCCTGCAGGAAATTTTTGGGGTCAACAGCCACATCCGCGATGTTACCGATCGCTTCGCCGCGGAAGGCTATCAGGCGATCGCACCCGCTTTGTTCGATCGCTTCGCGCCGGGCTTCGAATGCGGCTATGGCGCCGATGACATGGCCACCGCCATTGCCCTGATGGGCAAGATCCAGATCGACCAGACCCTGCTCGATATCGACGCCGCCATCGCCAAGGTGCGTCCGGCCGGCAAGGTCGGCGTCGTCGGATTCTGCTTCGGTGGACTGATGACCTGGCTGTCGGCTTGCCGTCTGCGCCCGGACGCAGCGGTCGCCTATTACGGCGGCCGCATCGAGCAATTCAAGGACGAGCAGCCCTCCTGCCCGATCATGCTGCATTTCGGCAGCAAGGACAGTCACATTCCACCGGCCGCGGTGGCGGCGGTACGGGCGGCGCATAGCGCGCTGCCGATTTATCTTTATGACGCCGATCATGGATTCGCCTGCGACCAGCGCGGCTCCTATGACGCGGCTTCCCACAAATTGGCGTGGCGGCGCACGCTTGATTTCTTCGCCACCCATCTGGCCGCCTGACGGCGCGACCGGCACCCGGGATGGTCGCAAATTCGCCGTTCCTGTTGTGTTTCGGCGATCCGGCGGCGGCGGGACGATTGGCCACTTATGGTTTGCCGGTCGTGCTGCTGCTGGCCGGCCTGGCCGGCAGCTTCATTCATTGTCTGGGCATGTGCGGTCCCTTCGTGCTTGGCCAGGTGGCGGCGGCGATCTCCCCCAACGACACTGTCCGCTACACGGAATTGCAGCGCCTGAAGGACGGCGCGCTGCTGCCCTATCATTGCGGCAGGGTTACCACCTATGCCGGTCTCGGCGCCGTGACCGGCGGGCTGGGGATGCTGCTGCCGCCGTCGTTGCGCTGGCTGGTCGCGGTGCTGCCCTTGCTGGCGGCGCTGACGCTGGCGGCGCAGATCGTGCCCGGCATCGCGCGGCTTCAGCCCGCCTGGCCTGCCCTGCCCGGTCTGGCGCGGTTGATCGCCGGCAGGGCCGGGCGTCTCCTGGTGGCGGCACCGCGCCATCCGCTCGCGCTGTGGCGACTTGGCCTGTTGCTGGGCTTCCTGCCCTGCGGCTTTCTGTGGAGCGCCTTGGCGGCGGCGGCGGTCAGCGGCGATGCCCTGCAAGGCGCCTTGGCCATGGCGGCGTTCGGAATCGGCACCATGCCGGCGCTGATCGGCCTCGGCTGGGGCGGCGCCTTGCTGGGGCGGCGCCACCGACAATGGCTGCGCCGCGCCGCCTTGCCGCTGCAGGGCCTGAATGTCGTTTTCCTGCTGTGGATTTCCGCGCGCGTGGTAGCGGGATATTAGTCCTTCATTGGGTCAGCACGACGCCGGTCGGGCCGCTGCCATTGCCGCCGCTCGGCGCGCAGGACATGGTGTATTGGGCGTCGTTATAGTCTTTATCGTCGGTGCCGCCGCCCATGTCGTTCCAAAAGAACTTGAGGGTCTGCCCGGCCAGATCTGCGCAGCTGGGGGCGGCATTGGCGGGCGCGGCCGTCAGGCAGACTCCTTGCGACGGCACGGCCGGAGGATTGTTGGGATTGGTCACTTGGGCGGTCTGCACGCTGCAGTTCATGCTGACCGATGGGTAGGCGTCCTTGCTCGGGATACCGAGGTGGGAATAGAAGATATGGGCGCTGCCTTGCGCGCCGCCATATTGATTGGTCGCATAGGACTGGTTGCCGCCGGTGATGTTGCGCAGCGCGAAACCGATGCGTTGACTGGCCTGCGCGGCGGGAACCGGAGGATTACTGTTATTGAAGCCGGTGGCGTTGGAATAAATGATGTTGGCGGCAGAAAGAGTCGGCAGGCTGCCGTCGCTGGGAACGATGTACCAATATATCGTATTGGTATCCCAAGCCGAACTGCTGAAATTTCCTATCCCGGCACTGACCACCACGGCCGGGTTGATGGCGGTAGCGCTGGCAGAGACGACCACCGACCCGTTGGCGGTGAACATGGACAGCAGCGTGGTGGCGACGGTGGCACTGGCCGTCACGGTCACACCATAGGCCGGCGATCCGCCCGAGGTGGTCGTGGGTGCCGCGGTTTTGGTGGCAGTGACGGGGCCGATCGAGGCCGGCAGATTGGCCTGGCCCGCCGCCAGACTGTTGGTTGCCGCTGTTACCGCGGCGCCCGCCGAGCTGCCATCGACATAGGCGCTGGCCCCGGCCAGCGCCGCGGCGTCGACGGTGCCCTGCAGCGCGGCTTTGAATTGCTGGCCGCGCGCGAAATCGATCGCGACGCCCGCCGCCAGCAACATCGGCACCAGCGCGAAAGCCACCAAAACGGCCACCGCGCCCCGCTGATCCTGCCTTAGCGACATGTTACCCATGGATGATCGTCGCATTTGAGCGCGGTCGGTAGAGTGCCGTCTGCGTCATGGTGAGGGGCACCGACAGAAGATAGCCGACCGGCGAATTGTAGACATAGCTGGTCTGCACCAGAATCACGCTGTCGCCGGCATTGGCCACCGCGCCTGACGCCAGTGCGACGGCGTTGGCCAAGCTCACGGCATTGCCGCAGGTGGTATCCTGCCAATCGACGGCTTTGGCTCCGCTGTTGTTGGTGACGCTGACGACCGTAGCCTTCAGGGTCGCGCTCGCCAGGGGCGCCAGCACGAGCTTGGCGCCGGCGCAATAGTCGGCGATCGTGGTGGCATTGACCGTCACCTGTTTGGCGACCAGTTCGGCCAGGGTCTGTGCCGCCGACTGCACCTTGATATTGGCGCGGATCGCCGACACCAGTTCGAATTGTCCCAAGAACAGCGTCAGCAGCAGCGGCAGCACCAGAGCGAACTCCAGGGCGGCGGCCCCCGATTGCTGGCGCCAGAAGTTCTCCGGCTGGCGGCTCATTGGAAGGGCTCGTTCTGCAGCACCACGGAGGACACCAGCAGCGAGGCGTTGCCGATGCCCAGCATGCTGCCGACCCAGGGAATCAGATAGGGTCGATCATAGCCCACCTGGATCAATACGGCCTGGCCGGGGGTGCCGGCGGTGAATTGCGTATTGGACAGATTGCCTTGGCCATCGGTCTGCAATACCGGATTGAAATTGGCGAAGGCCGCCGAAGCCTGGACATTGACCTGCAGGCTGGCGCACGGAATCAAGGGCGCCGCAGCGGCGCACAGCGCCGTGTTGAAGGCCGTGGCGCCGGCGCCGTTTTGCACCTGGCCGGTGAGGACCAGACGCGAGGCGGCCAAAGTCGCACTGTCAAGCACCGTCTGAGTCAAGAGCGCCACCCCCAATTCGACGATGGTGACGATCAGCAGCAGAAAACTCGGCCCCACCAGCGCCATCTCGACGGTGGGACCGCCGCGACAATCGGCCAGACAGCGCTGTGTGAAGCGTTTCATAGGGCGGGCGTCATTTCTGGGTTAGGGAAGGACTTGATGGCGGCGGCGGAGTGCTGGCCGGCGCGGGCGCCGGTGTGGCGGCACTGGGAAGCGGTGCGGCCGGCGCGCAGGAGGCGGCGCGGCATTCGGCGCTGGCGACGATACCACCGGGCACCCAGTTTTTTCCGCTGCCATAGCGGATAGTGACACCGTCCGGACTGCTGGCGGTCACCACCAACAGGGTTTGCAGGATGATCGCGCCGGCCGGGTCGGTAACCAGCAATGAGGTTCCGCCCGGAAATTTGCCGAACAGGACCAAAGTGCGGCGCGATTGCAGGGTGATGTCGGCGATAGCGGGATTGCCCAGCACGACATGGCCGGCATCGGCGGGAAGGCGCAAAAGGGTGGCGCCGCCGACAAACACGGTGGGGCCGTCGGCGGCAAATGCGGCCGGCAGCAATGAAATCGCCAAGGCCAATACAGAAAGTGTCTTCTTCACCATAATTAAAATCCAAAGGGAATTAATACGTGTTGATATATCTGATATCAGTGTTAATATCCCCAGTCAACACAATAACTGCGCGCAAATTACTTAAAATGCTGTCTATTAGTTAAGAAAATTTGATAGGATTATTTAAAATGAAGCATACTAAATTAGCTTTATGTCTGATTGTTTTAACACTCTGCGGCTGCGCATCGTCCAACGGCGAGTCGCGGCCCACTCTGGCCGACGCCGTCGATCCCAGCCTGCGTGCCGCCGCGCAGGCGGCCGAGAGCAACCACGACACCGCCGGCGCGATTCAGCATCTGTCGACTCTCTATGCGCGCCATCGGCACGACCCGGAGATCGGCGTCGCCCTGGCCCGCAATCTTCGCTATGCCGGGCAAGGACAAAACGCCGCCGACCTGATGCAGACCCTGTTGCAGGGCGATCCCGGCAATGCCGACCTGTTGCTCGAACTGGGCAAGGACTACCTTGCCGCCGACCGCATCGGGCTTGCCGTCGAGACTCTGAAGCGGGCCTGCGATGCCGCACCACAGCGCTGGCAGTCTCTGTCGACCCTGGCGGTCGCCTTGGATACCGACGGCCGCTCGGCGGAAGCGCGGGACGCCTTGACCCGTGCCGATCGGTTGGCCCCGGAAAATCCGGTCATTCTCACCAATCTGGCGCTGTCGGAAGCGGTCGCCGGTCATCTGCGGCACGCCGTCGAAATTCTCCGTCATGCCGCCGATTTGCCGACCGCCACCGCGCAAACCCGCGAGAATCTGGCGTTACTGCTGGCTTTGCAAGGCGATACGGAGGAAGCCGAGAAATTCGCCCGCCACGATCTGTCCGCCGAAATGGCCAAGGATAATGTTCAAACCTTCCGGCAATGGGCCGCCAGCCGGCGTGTCGGGTCGGTCAATGCATCATCGCCTTGATCTGGATCGCCGCCGGACCGGCGATCACCACGAACAGCACCGGCAGAAAGAACAGGATCATCGGCACCGTCAGTTTGGCCGGCAAGGCAGCGGCCTTTTTCTCGGCGCTCGACATGCGGGCTTCCCGGTTTTCCAGCGCCAGAACCCGCAGCGCCTGACTGACCGGCGTGCCGTATTTATCGGTTTGCAGCAATGTGGTGGCCAGCGACTTAACCTGCGGCAAGCCGGTGCGCTCCGCCAAATTGCTCCAGGCATGCCGGTGGTCGTTGAGGAAAGCCAGTTCCGCCCCCGTCAGTCCGAGTTCCTCCGCCAATATTGGGGCAGACAGCGACATTTCCTCGACCGCGCGGGCCAAGGCGGCTTCCACCGAAAGGCCGGCATCGACGCAGATCACCAAGAGATCAAGCGCGTCGGGGAAAGCCCGCGCAATGGCGAATTGCCGCTTCTGGATCACATTGGTCACGATCAGAGCAGGCAGATAAGTCCCGGTTGCGGCGGCGGCGAGCAATATCATCAGGCGGGCCGGCAATGGCAAAGCCGCCAGCACCGTTGTGATATAGCTCAATCCGATCAGCAGCAGCAAAACCGGCAGGGCAACGCGCGCGAATATGTAGGTGGACGGCGCCGAGCGACCGCGCCAACCGGCCATCGCCAAGCGGGCGCGCAGCGATTTGGCGTCGAGCAGCTTGTGCAGACTCAAGCGGTCGACCACTGCCCGCATCAGCATGACGCCCGAAGGCACGGCGCCCTTGCGCCTGCCTTTCAAGCCGGCCCGCTGGGCATGCGATAATTCCTGGCGCCGGTTTGCCACCGCCTTCAGTCGGCGGTGGAACCGGTTGCGCGCCAGCACGGGCAGCGCTACCGCCAGCACCGAGGCGAAGGCGCCCAAGGCGGCAACGGCAAGGATCAGCATTTGCAGCATGCGGTCGGACTCCTAAATGTCGAAATTGATCATTTTCCGCATCACCCATATGCCGCTGACTTCGGTGATGGCGCCCACCGCCAGCAGCACATTGCCAAGGTCGGTGCTGAACAGCAGGCCGATATAGTGCGGCGCCAGCGCGGCCAAAGCGAGGATCACCACGATCGGCAGACTGCCGATGATGATTGCCGAGGCACGGGCTTCGCTGGCATAGGCGGCGATCTTGTCGCGCATTCTTTTCCGTCCGCGCAGCACATCGGACAATTTGGCCAAGGTCTCGGCCAGATTCCCGCCGGTTTGCTGTTGTATGGCGATGACGATGGAAAAATACCGCAGATCGGCAATCGGCATTCTGATCACCGCCCGCGCCACCGCGCTCTGCAGACTCATCCCCAGCTTTTGCGCCTCGACGATCGAGCGAAACTCCGCCCCGATCGGGTCTGGCATTTCACTCGAGATGATGCCGATACATTCGGCGAGCGGCAGGCCGGAGCGAATGCCTCGGACAATGATGTCGATGGCGTCGGGGAATTGGCCGCCAAATCGGCCGACGCGGCGCTTGGCCAGCGCGCCGACCACATATTTGGGCAAGCCCAAGCCGAGGATGGCGGCGCCCAGTCCGGAGATCGGCAATCCCAGCCCGGCGAGTTCGCCGGCTGCCAGCAGCAACAGGGCGACGAAGCCGCAACCCGCCAGATATCGTCCGAGACTGATCGAGAATCCGGCCAGCCGCAACTGCTCGCGCATGAGATAGCCGCGTTCCTGGTTGCGGCTGCCTTCGGCGGCCTTGAGCCGGTCTTGCACCGAGGTCCGCTTGGGTCCACGCCGGCGGTGGTCGACGCTGTCGCCGGCCGAGCCGGTTACCATGGCCAGCCGCCGGCGCAACCGCGCCCGCGGGCCATGCAGCATAAGATGCATTCTCCAGCCCAACAGGCCGAGCGCACCGATCATCAGCGCCGCCAAACCGGCAAAGGCAGGCGGCAGGCTGGAGAGGACGCTAAACATGGTCCTCGCTCAGCGCCTCGGCCAATTCATGTTCGAGACCGTAATAGCGCGCCCGCTCCCAAAAGGCCGGCCTGAGCCCGGTCGAGCGATGGCGGCCGATGATCCCGCCGCGCGCGTCCTCGCCCTCGATATCATAGACGAACAGATCCTGAAGGGTGATCACGTCACCCTCCATGCCGACCACTTCGGTGATGTGGGTGATCTTGCGACTGCCGTCACGCAACCTGGCCGCCTGAACGATCACATTGACCGCCGACACGATCTGCTCGCGGACCGCCCGCGCCGGCAGGCTGTAGCCGCCCATCGCCACCATGTTTTCGATCCGCGACAAGGCGTCGCGCGGCGTGTTGGCGTGAATGGTGCCCATCGAACCGTCATGCCCGGTATTCATCGCCTGCAGCAGGTCGAACGCTTCCGGGCCGCGGACCTCGCCGACGATGATCCGTTCGGGACGCATGCGCAGGCAATTGCGGACCAGGTCACGCATCGTCACCTGGCCGACGCCTTCCAGATTGGGGGGACGGGTTTCCAGGCGAACCACATGCGGCTGCTGCAGTTGCAGCTCGGCGGCATCCTCGCAGGTGACGATGCGCTCGGAGCGGTCGATATAGCGGGTCAGGCAGTTCAGCAGGGTGGTTTTGCCCGATCCGGTACCGCCCGAAACCAGGATGTTGCAGCGCACCGCCGCGGCGACACGGAGCACCACGGCGGCCTTTTCCGTGACCGACCCGAATGCCACCAGCTTGTCCAGCGTCAGCTTTTCCTTGCGGAATTTACGAATGGTAAGGATCGGCCCATCGATCGCCAGCGGCGGCACGATGACATTGACGCGCGACCCGTCGGCCAGCCGTGCGTCGCAAATCGGGCTGGTTTCGTCGACCCGCCGTCCCACCGCGCTGACGATACGCTGGCAGATATTCATCAATTGGGCGTTGTCGCGAAACTTGATGTCGGTCAGCGTGATCTTGCCTTCGGTCTCGATATAGACCTTGCCGGCACCGTTCACCATGATATCGGCGATGTCGTCCCGCGCCAGCAGCGGTTCGATCGGACCCAGCCCCAATATGTCGTTGCAGATATCGGCGATGACAATGGCCTGCTCGGCCGCCGACAAAACGATGTTTCGCATGCTGATGATTTCCGCGACGATGTCGGAAATCTCTTCCCGCACTTGCACGGGTGCAAGTTTGGCCAAGGCGGTGGGGTCTACCGAATCGATCAGATCGTTAAAGATCGTGATCTTGACGTCGGAAAGGTTCCGATTGATTTCGGTCGCATGATTGGGCACGGCTTGCGCCGGCACCGCCTCAGGTCCCTTGGCGGCGCTCGAACTGTCGACCATCGGGTCCGGTCCGTCGCCTGCGCGGCGGCCAAATCTGGTCAGCCCCGCAACCATTGCCGTACCCCTCCCCCCCATTTGGCAGCAGGTTTGCCGGCGGCGGGTGTCTTGCCGGCGACCGAGCGGGCGAGCTGTTGCAGGGACTGGTTGACACGGTGGGTCTTGCCGATTTCACCGATCATCTGCCCGGCATTGGCGGCCTCGCCGAACAAGGCCGGCTCGAAAGGAATGGTCAGCTGCGGAACCAGCTTGCCGGCTTCAGCGAAATCCTTGGCGGTCAATTCGGTCTTCTTGCAGCAATCGACCTTGTTCAGCACCAACTTCGCCGAGGCAGCGCCATGGCGGCCCGAGCTCAAAAACGCGTGCAGGGTCTTGCAATCCCGCACCGAGGCAAAATCGGCTTGAGCGGTGATCACCACCTCGTCGGCGGCGATCAGACATTGCTTGGTCCAGTCGGTCCACAGATGCGGCAGATCGATCACCACGACACTGGCCAGACGCTGCGCCAGATCGACCAGAACTTCGATCGCTTCGGGCGTGACGGCGACGTCGGAGCGGCAATCGCCAGGGGCGGCGAGGATCTGCAGACACTCGTCATAATCGATCATGCAGCGTTCCATCAGCACTTCGTCGAGGCGTTCGGGGTGCAACAGGGCGTCGGCGACGGTCTGTTTGGCGTCGAGGTCAAAGGCCGGCAAAGAGGTGCCGAAACACAGATCGAGATCGATATAGACGACACTCTCATGCAGATATTGGCCAAGCTGCCAGGCGGTATTCTGCGCCAGACAGGATGAGCCGACGCCACCGCGCGCGCCCCAGAAGGCCAACACCCGGCCGCGCGGCGCGGTACGCGAATCGCTGAACAGGGCGGTGACGCCGTCGACCAATTGTGCGGCCGTGACCGGGCGCGACAGATACTCGCTGATGCCGCGCGCCAGCAGCGCGCGGTACAACTGAATGTCGTTGCGGCCGCCAATCACCATCACCCTGGTATTGGCAGCGCAGACGTCGGCCAGCTGATCGAGATGGGCGAGCAGTTGGTCGGCTGCCTCCTCTTCGACGATCACCAGCTGCGGCGTGCCATGATCGGCATAATGAGCGATCGCCGCCGGCAATCCGCCCGCCTGCACCGTCATGCGGCATTTGGCCAGTTTTTGGCTGGTGTGGGCCTCTTCCAGCATCGCCAGGGTTTCCGGCAGCACCGCGAAGGCATCGATCGTGAGACGGTGAATCATGTGGGCTTTTCCTCAGTCTCAGTGGCCAACCGTGCTCGCCGAGCCGGCGGTAATGTTTTCCGGAATCGAGCCGGTGGCCAAGCCATGCCCATATTTTTCGAGCACGTCGGTGGCGCGGTTGGCATCCCGGCCGCTGGTCGGGCTGGCACGGGCCAAATCGGCCGGGTTTTGCACCATGACGGCAAGGTTGCGTTGCAGCGAACAGCCCCAATTGCTGTGCGGCACATTGTCGGGATCGGGGTTGATGCCGCGCTCGAAGCTGCCGCACTCCGGCGGCCCGGTGGTCCAGACCGGAACCAGGACGGTCGCTTGGTCGAGCCCATCCTGGGCGACGCTGACATTGGCGACACCGAATTCCCGCAGATCCTCGGCTAGACTTTGCGCGAACGCCTCGTCCCGGCTGGTGACGGTAACCCCGCCGGCACCGCGTCGCAGCGATTCGGCGGCGAGGCGGCGCAAGCGATCGCTGTCGAACGCGGATAGCTTCTGGTGCGGCGCCGAACGATCGAAGACAGCCCGCAATTGCCGTTGCTCGACCGCCACCGGATGGCCCAATCGATAGTCCTGGTCCACCAGATCGGCGGCGCAGGCGGCGAGCAGCGCGGTCAAGGCCAAAGACAGGATCATTCCGGCAAGGCGGTGGCACCACATTCGATTCTCCTTATTGCACGATATAGCCGTAGGGCCCTTGCAGCTGCGGTGGCGCCGAAGGCGCCTCTTTGCTTTTGGTGGTATAGGTATCTTGCAGCCGTCCGAGCAGGAATCGCTTGATGTCGGAGCTGGGCGCAAAGCCATCCGTGGGGGCGCTCAGACTTTCCTGATGGTCGGCTGCCTGCACGATATAGGCGGACAGGATCACCACCAATTCGGTTTCGTTGCGCTGAAAGCTGTCCGAACGGAACAACCGGCCGAGCACCGGAAGATCCATCAAACCGGGCAGCCCGGCGACATCGCTGGTGATGTCGTTCTGCAGCAGGCCGGCAATCATGATACTGCCGCCCGACGACAATTCGACGGTCGAGCTGGCACGCCGCACCTTGAAGGCCGGCACCGAAATGGTGGCGCTGATGGCGGTGGCGTTGGCGGTGTCGATCGAGCTGACCTCGGTGCTGAGTTTGAGGCTGAGCCGTCCCGGATCGAGCACGGTAGGGGTGAAGCCAAGCAGCACGCCATAGGGCTTGTATTCCACCGAAATGGCGCCGTTGACTTGAGATACCGGAATCGGCAGCTCGCCGCCCGCCAGCATGGTGGCGGTCTCACCCGACACCGCGGTCAGGTTGGGTTCTACCAGGGTTCGAATGAGACCCTGATTCTCGAGAAGATTCAGATTGATGGCGAGCGAGCCGATCCCGGTCACCGTCGCCGAGCCGAACAGGGCGCTGGCCGACGCGTTGATCAGGCCGGTGGTGGCGCTGGTGCCGCCATTCAGGCTGACCGAGCCGATCAGCGGAATGGCCTTGGTGGCATTGAGCCCGAGCCCCAGTTCCTTCAGCACGGTGCGTTGCACCTCGGCTACTTTGACGTGCAAAAGCACTTGCTGGTCGTTGGCCACCCGCAGCAATGTGACCAGATTGGCGTCGCTGGCGACGAAATGCCGGGCGAT
>Ga0302320_10009495_pt1 | contig 20895 bp, 30 predicted proteins | sample Bog_T0_3_FD_202130 | JGI IMG/M metagenome (GOLD analysis project Ga0302320, IMG submission 202130) | Peat permafrost microbial communities from Stordalen Mire near Abisko, Sweden - Bog_T0_3 | ecosystem: Environmental > Terrestrial > Soil > Wetlands > Peat | place: Sweden: Abisko, Stordalen Mire...
CGATGCCGTTCGAAGATGTCGCACATGGACGAAGTGAAGACGCGGTGGCGTTCGCCGACAGCGAGGGCCTTCCGATTCCAGCGGAGCGGCTCGGTAAGAACGGGGCTCTCATCCGGCGGAAAGATGCGCGGCGCGTCTGCCCCCCAAATCTCGGGGCGGTCCGGGTCGCGCGGCTTCGTGCGGCGAGGGACCTCGCGTCCCTCACCGACGATGATCCATCCGGGCGGCAAACTGTAGTGCGCCCAGGCGTCCGCGTAGCAGTTGTCGCAGGCCGGCGAGACGTGCACGCAGCCCCACCAGCGGTTGTGCGTATGGTGTGTCCACTCGATGGAAGAATGCTCACCCATCACTTCCTCCCGCTTCTACGTAGGCGAGTCGGGCTACCCGAGTGTGCTGTCACACGTGCGGCGGTCTGCCGCCGAACAATCCGTGCTCGCGCGACAGTCCAGGGCGACGAAAAGAGCCATGCGAGCTGAGTGTCCGAGCGGGACGGAGCCACCGGCGTGCAGCCCCACCAGCGGTTGTAGGTATGGTGCGTCCATTCGATCTTCGAATGCCCGTCGTCGTCGTGGTTCGCGTCATTCATCTTCATCTCGCTTTCATCTGCCTACGCTGCGCGCACGTGTGCGTTCGCAGCGCGCGGAAGCTGCGAGCTGCGTAGGCATTGTTTTGCCGTGCCGTCGCGCTCATCGCGGCGGCGATTCCTTCTTCGTTGCCGATCCGCATCGGGGTCGGGCGAGGCGCAGCCCTACTCGGCGTCGCTCGTCAGTCCGTCGCGGTCACGAGTGGAACCCTGAATGAGCCACGAGCGAAGAGCCAGAAGTACGAGCACCCCGGGCAGTGATTACATGCGTAATCAGCAGCGGTTCATCGAAATCACGCCGCATTGAGCGCGGCGCGAACCGCCGCTCCGGCCTGCGCGCCGGGGCTGCGCTTCGCCTTCTTCTGCGCCCCGAGGACGGCACGTTCGGTCTCCTCTGGCGAGGTGCGTGGCACGTAGTCTGGAAGGCGCTTCAAAATGAAGGTCGCGGACTCGTGCGCGATCTCTATGTCGGTCGCTCCGCGACCGATCAACGGGGTCAACCGCTTACGCAGCAAAGACACCGTCTGTTTGACGCGACGTTGAAGGTCGGTTGGGCTCTCCCGGGCTTTCTTGCGGCGGCTCTTGGCTACGTCCTCCCTGTTCGAGAACCGCACCGTGATCCCGAGTAGCGCGCCGGCCGCTACGGCGGCGAGCTTGCCGATGTTCTTGATCTTGGTCCGCTGGAGGGCGTCGAAAACGATCAGCGTTTGCTCTGGTAGCGACTGGCGCTCCGAGAGGTACCCGCTGATCCTGGAACGGATCATGTCGGTCCACCGCCGCGCGAGGTCGAACGTCCGCGCAGCCGATCGCGGATACTTGATCGGTCGGACTGATGCGGCTTCGACCATTCGCCTCACGAGGTGAGCCAGACGTTCTTTTCGTAGCTTCGGCTCCTGTGGGATGGGAGTAGGACCGGCAAACGTCTGCTCCCACTCCTCCGTGATGGGGGAAGCAATCTTGTGCAACCCATTGCGCGCGGCTTCGTCGTCCATGATCACGGTGAGGCAGACTGCGTAGAGGACGTCTACACACTGCGCTGCCACCGCATCCTTGTCGGACCCGCCGAAGCGGCGGACGAGGTCGCGGATCGGTTCCACGAACTGACGGATGTCGAGACCGATTGCCTCGAATAGGGCGTCTTGGCCTTCTGTAGCCTCCCGCACGCGATCTGCGGCTGCCTTGCGGGCCTTCTTCTTGGCGGGCATTGGTGCGTGGTCGAGGGTATCCCTCGGCTGAAGAGCTGGCCCAGAACGCGGGGGGCCGCCGCGACCAGCGGCGGACCGTGGATCGCTCGCGCGGTCGAGAGAGCCGCCGGCAACCCCCCGTAGGAGCGAGCCCGAATCAGAGCGGTGGAGTCCTTGTCCTTCCTGTAGTGCATGGACGGCGACGCCTACCCCGAGCAGGAGCCCACTCCCGAAGCCGTCGTTGACGCCCTCGTCGAGCAGCTCGCCGCGCTCGACCTCGCGATGACGAACGCCGACCTCTCGGGCGCGAGCATCGAGAAACTGCACACGCTCCTCGGGCTCGCGAGCGCGGCCGAGGAGGCGAGCGACAGGGTGTTCGTGGCGGTCGTCGCCGCGAACACCGCGAGCTGACCCCGAGACAACAGCGCGCTCCAGGGGTTCACCTGCACGTCATGATCCCCGTACGAGCGCGACGGTCACGTCGTCGGGGAAGCCACCGCTCGGGAGCTGGACCGACGCGACGAGCCGGTGAGCGGCAGCTTGAAGATCGTCACCGTCGAGAATCTCGCAGAGCACTTCGGACTGCGCGTAAGCGAAGAGCCCGTCCGTGGCGACCATCAGGGTGCCGCACCAGGATGCGCGGTGGAACGCGAGCGGCACGGCCTTTCCGGTCCCGAGGCGCTTCCTCTTCTGAGCCGTGGTGAGCACGTCGGCTCCTTCCTGTCCCACGATCCAGGCTTCGGAGTCGCCAGCGCTCGCGCCTGTGATCCCCGCGTTCGCGACGAGCAGCGCGATCCCCGTGGTCTCCCCAGCCGTGGGGTCGGCCGCGACCTTGTGGTCCGCGTCGAGCAGCAGGTCGGCCCACGCCTGCTCGGCGCTGGCCTCGAACAACGCCGACGCCACGCGCGACCGTACGTGCTCGATGAACAGCTCGGCCGCGCGAGCGCCACCCGAGATCCCACCTGCACCATCGGCAACGATCACGATGAGCCCGATTGGCAGCTCCTGGACGAGGAGCCGATCCTCAGACTGGGCGCGACCAGATGCTCGTGCCGTGGTGAAGGTAAGGTCCGTCATGGCCAAGACGAAACCACCTGGGCCCGCCGTTGATGCCCGAGAAATTGTCGTGGCCGGGTTCATTCAGTGGGCCCCGGCGTCGTTGTAAAAGGGTGAACCAAAACACCCAGCCTGAGACCTCCGTCCGCGCCGCGCTCTTCGTGCGCGTTTCCACCGACCTCCAGACCGGCGCCAATCAGCGGCCCGATCTCGTGCAGCTCTGCAAGGCGCGCGGGTTCGAGATCACAGCCGTCTACGACGAGACCGGCAGCGCGGCGTCGAAGCGGCGCCCCCAGTTCGAAGCGATGAAACTCGCGGCTCACCGGGGCGAGTTCCAGACCCTGGTGATCTGGTCCCTCGACCGCCTTGGACGTTCGATGGTCGGCAACATGCAGACCGTGATCGACCTCGACCGGCTGGGGGTCAAGGTGATCAGCGTGCGCGAGCCTTGGCTCGACATGACTGGACCCGTGCGCTCTCTCCTGATCGCGATCTTCGGCTGGGTAGCCGAGCAGGAGCGCGCTCAGATCATCGCGCGGACGAAGGCGGGCATGGAGCGCGCACGACGCGAAGGGAAGCAGATCGGGCGCCCGCCCGTGGTCGTTGATCTCGCTCGCGCGCTTGAACTCCGCGCTCGCGGCATCTCAATCCGCCGCATCGCGCGCGAGATGAAGATCGGTGCGAGCACGGTCCACCGCGCGCTAACGACTCATGACGCGCTCGCGGGAGCGGCTGTTTCAAATGGGGCAGGCTCGGACCCCCAAAGTGACCCCCACGATCCTTCGAGGATCTTGGGGGTCGCGGCACCGTGACATCGTGCGCCATCAGCCGCTCGGCAAAGGTCCCCTTTCCTCGCAGCCGACGACCACTGAACAGCGGGATCGTCGAGGCGGCCCATGAGTCGACGCCATGATCGTCAACGTCGCCGCGCACGACGACTCCGGGATCATGTGCTCGCCGCTCCGGGACCGCCGGACCACGGGCGCGCGTCGGCGCACTGGCAGGCGATCTTCGGGACGTTGACCGGGCGCGGCTTCGGCGAGCCGCCGTTTCTGCATCTCGTGTGGGGTCCGACCGTCCTGCTCGATCCGACCAGCGCGACGCCGATGCCCGAGCAGCTCAAGGATGCGACGGTCGCCGCGCTGGCGGTCGAGACCTTGAAGCAGCGGTCGAGCTGACCCCCACGAACACCCTCTACTCGTCGACCTCGCGCTCGGCCACGTCGACCATCCCGACGACCTCGCCGATGATCAGCGGCACCGGCATGCCTGGCGTCTCCCCCAGCCACCTGATCAATGTCCGCCCCATGTACGCGATCTCCGCAAGCTGCACGTCGTGCGCGGCCGTCCTGTTCACCTTGGATTTGCCGTCGATGATCAGGTTGGCCCAGACGACGACCTCATCGATCCCGACCACGGCGTGAAGCACAAGCCGTCCAACTACGAGATCGCCATCCGCGCGAAACGCCTCCCACTCCACCACGGGGCCGAGTCCGAAGGCGCGGAACCGCACCCTCGACAACGGCCCGACGCGATCCTTCAACAACCTGTGCAGGTCGTCCGCGCTGATCACGCCGCCGTCCGCGAGGATCATCTGGAGCCCTTCGGGGCGCGCTTCGCCACCGTGCTGCCGCGCGTACCTCGACATCACCCGCGCGCTCATCATCGAGGGTCGGCGAAGCCCTGCCGTTTTCCCGCGCGAGTTCATGATGGCTCGTCGATCGTAGCGGTGATCTCGACGCTGATTCCGTCGCCCAGCGCCACGATCTTGACCGCGCAGGTGCCGGTGACGGTCTCGCCGCTCTCGGACTGCGTAGCCGTCCACTGGAACGCGCCTCTACCGTCGACTGGGCGCAGCCGCAGGTCGGTGATCGGCCCGGTCTTTGGTTCGAGCAGAGCGATCAGTTCGTTCTGCGCAAGGACGATCGGGTCAGGCTGCGCTTCGGGGGTGTTCATGCCCTACCCGAGGCACAAGGTGAACACCACGAAGTTCCGTGCGCTTATCCTTCGTGGCTACCCATGCTGAGCGCGCTTCTCCCCGTCGCGCCTGGCATGCGCGGGTGGTGCGGCGAAGCATGATTCGCCATCGGCACGGCCCTCCCCGTCGAAGCGAAGCTCGCCGTGGCGATCGTGTGCTGCGCGGCTTCGGTAATCCTTTGCTACGCGGCTGATGACAATGGACGACTACCTCATCGTCGAGATCGGCCACGCGCTCGGCTGCGCTGTGCGCTTCCGGCTCCTGCGCATCCTTGGCGAGACTGGGCTCAGTCCCACGCAGGCGGCGAGGATCGTCGGGGTGACACCAGCAACCGCGCATCGTCATCTGGGCGTTCTCGTACGGGCCGGGCTCGTCGAGCGAAAAGGCAGACGTCGTGGATGCAGGTATCGCTGGCCGCGACATCGGTGGGAGCTGGTCTGTCGTGACACTGCGGAGGAAGAACACCAGGGCGTGCCGGAATCCGCCGGCCCGTGAGCGCGATCGGGGTCCTACGCGCGTGACGCCTCCCCGGCGAGACCGCAGGGTGTCCGCTCTCGGACATCACGCGAGATAGGCGAGCTGCCGTTTGGCGCTCGAAGCGAACCTACGTGAGGTCCAGCTCAATGCGGGGCGCGAGCGCGGGGGAGGCGAGGGAGGCGAGGGGTTGGTGTTGGGGGCTCTTCGTGACTCGGATGGCCACGAACGCGGGAGGATGGAGGGTGAGCGTTGTCACTAGGACGCGGTCCCCAACGCGAAGCGCGGAGAGGTCGTCGTCCGTCGTGGGCGCCCCACGGAGGACGGTCTTCGCTCCCATTCCGCCAACGTGGGAGGTGGGCTTTCCGTTGATCGCGTCTACGGTCACCGAGATGTAGTCGTCCGTGAGGCTCGTGAGATGCCCATCGAAGACAGCCTCCTCGATCACCTCATAGTCGCGCCACATGCGTTTCGGCTTTCGTTTGCTCATCGCGCGGCCCCCTCTCGCGCACGCGGCCGGGGGCGTCGGCTCCCTCCCCGGAACGGAGGCGGCTGCCGTCTGCTCCATTTCGACTGCGGGGGCCGTCGTGTCGTTCGCCGGAGCGGAAGCGGCCCCCATCTCCTCCAGTTCGATCGCGGGGGGCGTTGGCTCCGCCTCGACCGCGAGGGGCATCGACTCGCCCTCCGGCACGGTGGCGACGGTGACCAGCTCCGGTTCGCTCGGAGCCGACGTCACATCATTCCCAGACACGGTGACCACGGCGGGCGTCGACTCCTGTTCGACGACTGGCTCTGCGAGAACGCTCCTCGACACCGTGCCGGGAGAAGATGGTCCTCCTGGGCCCGCGCGGCGGCCGTCGAGCGGAACCACCACATCCTCGACGGTGGCGACTTCCACGAGGCCGCTCTCGGCGAGGTTCTCCGGGAGGATCTCCGGCGGAAAGACGTCGACCCGGAGTTCAACGTCGACCTGCCGCACGTCCGCGAACAGGCTGCGCGCGCCCTTCACGGACATCACCGCACGGAACGACGGGGCGCGGTCGGCCGGCATGTCGCGCAGCTCGACCCACGCGCTGCGTGCCGGAGCGGGTTCGGCCGTCTCGAAATGCACGCGGCCGTTCGCCGCGTCGTAGTCGAGGACGACCAGAAGCTTCTTGGGGTTCCCCGCAGGAAGTTCGGCCCGCATGTGCCGGACGGCGAAGAGCATCTCCTGGACGTCGACGCGGCCCAGACTGCGGCCACGGTCGCGCGGGTGCGCCTGCTGGCGCTGCTCTACCGGACTTCTTTCGACGGAATCATCGACCTCGAAGACCGCGTAGCCACGGCTGGTGTCTGGTCCAAGATCCCGCAGTATCGCCACGCCACCGTCCCGAACCTCCAGCCGAACGCGCCGTCCCCCCACGACCGCTTCGCATGGCTTCTGGCCCGGGGACGCGACCAGCAGAATCGTCCCGTCGTCTGACCCCGGTCTCTGCGTTACGACGTTGCGGTAGGCGACCTCTTCGCCACCGGAAGCAGCTCCCAGGTTTCCGTGGGCATCATCACTAGGGACCGCGCCGGCACCCCCGTCGACGCTGGCACCGCTACGACCACTGGCGCCATCACCCGCTTCGGCACCGGCGTCCGCCTTCGGCTCGGCGGGCGGAATGTAGTAGCCCTTTCCGCGCGTTCCCTCGACTTCGCTCATGCAGACGATGTGGCCGCCGTCGAGCTTGACCGCCTGGCCGATCTTGAAGTCGAAGGGGATGCGCTTGGCGAAGCTGTGGAAGGACTCGTGCGGCGAAGTCTCGACCTCGGTCTCATCTTGAGACAGGGTCTCGTCCTCTTCTTCTTGCTCCTCCTCCGTCTCCTCTTGAGACAGATAGTCCTTGGCGAGTTTCGTCGCGACCTTGGCGCCCGCGCCGTTGACCGCCACGTTGGCGACCTCCTCAGCCTCCGGCTGCGGCAGATCGGCGAGCAGGCGAAGGAGCTGTGCTTCGTTCGCGATCGGCGTGCCGATCATCCCGGCGATGCCGTCGTGGCCGAAGGCGAGAACCAGCCGTTCCGCGTAGCCGAGCTTGCGGTAGAGGGTCGCGCGCGAGCCTTCGATTTTCCCGACTGTCTTCAGGAACCGGTCCGCGAACGAGACCAGTCTCATTTTGAGACTGGTGACCTGCGGGTGCTGGCGCTGGTGGACCTGCGCCATGGCGAGGAGCGTCAACCAGCGCCCGAGTACGGACGCCTCCCGCATCATCCGGGCGGCGTGGCGATCCCAGAGGTCGGCGAGGTCGGATTCTTCGTCGGGCTCAAAGGCCGGAAGCTGAAGACGGAGGAGATAGTGATCCCGCATGTAGAGCCGGTACACCGCCGTCACGGTGCACCCGCGCGCCGGCCTGGCTGAGGGTCGCCAAGGGAGCGGAGGAATTCAGGAAGTTCGCCATCGAATTTCCGTGTGCTGCACGGAGGCCGCCGCGCGCGCTCCGGCGGCTGTTCGATGGTCGATTCGCGGAAATTCTCCCGACGATCCAAAGCTTGCGGAGCATCGCTCGCACTGTCCGCTCTTCAGGGCAGCGCCTTCAGCTTCCGAGACATGCGCGTAACCCGTCGCAGACGACGGGTCGCGACGTGGCGATCTTGGCCGCCTGCGTGGCACCGGCGAAGATCACCTTCTTCATGTCGGCCCCCCGCAAGGACTCGCTCGCCCGCTTCGTGCTGACCCCCACGAAGACGACGAGCGGCGCGACCCTCAACCAGCAGTGGTCCGCGCTCGCCACGTTCCTCCGGGGTCCCGGCTCCGCGCTCGCGCGCTGGCTGGCGGTCGCGCAGATGCACGGGATCTACAGGCAAGTGAAGCTCCGAAAGGAGCAAGACCTACATGGTGGCAGGAATCTAGCCGATAGATCCGGGCGACACTTCGTCGAGCGCGTGTGCGCCGAGACCGGGCTCTCACGCCCCACGATCTACAACTACGTTGACCGCGCTCGGTCCCTTATGGAGGTGCTCGGCCCCCCGATGCTCAAGGAGATGCTCTCGGGGCGCGAGCCGATCGCGAACGACGAGAACATCCTCATCAAGATCGCGCAGCTCCCGTCCAACAAGGCGCTCAAGGTCGTCGAGGTCTACATGACCGGGAAGGGCGAGGCCGCTGCGTCTCGCCTCCTGGAGCGTTCGCTCCACCGGCATAGGCTCTCGGAACTGACCAGCGCGCACGAGCCGAAGCTGCGCGGGGGGCTGATGGTCGAGAGCACCTCCGCCTCCGAAGCCGGCGAGCAGCGCAACGTCGTGCTCTTCGGAGACGCGCTCGTCCATCTTCGAGAGACCGTTCCCCCTGAGACGGTGCAGACGTGCATCACGAGCCCGCCGTTCTACGGCCAACGGGACTTCGGGACGATGCACTGGTTCGGCGGAAACTCGACGTGCAGGCACAGCATGAAAGTGGCCCACGGCCCCCTCCACTCGGGGCGGGTCACTGAGACGAAGTCCCGGAGGCCTGCGGCGTCCCAGAGTGGGCAGACCGCCGTCACGTACTCCTGCTCCCGCTGCGCGGCCTGGTATGGCCAGATCGGTCAGGAGCCCGACGTGGGCATGTACATCGATCACCTCGTGACGATCTTCCGTGAGGTGCGTCGGGTACTGCGTTCGGACGGCGTGTGCTGGATCGAGATCGGGGACACCTACAATTCCGGTACGACAACCGAAAGCGACCCGGCGCCCTACGTGAGCAACGGTGCATGGGCCCGGACACGAGATCGGCGGCGAGCCAGCGCGAGCGATGTCCCGGTGAAGAGCCTCTTGCTCATCCCGCAGCGCCTCGCCGTTGCGCTACAGGAGGACGGCTGGATCGTCCGCGCCACGGTCGTCTGGCAGAAGCTCGCTGCGCTCCCCGAGTCCGTGACCGATAGGCCCACGAGATCGCAAACGACGATCCTCATGCTCGCGAAGAACGCGGACTACTACTACGACTACCTGTCGATCATGGAGCCGGTAACCGGCGGGACGCACACGGGCGGGAAGGCTGTGAAGGACGCGAGGCCAGGGATCGGCATCAAGGCGAACACGAGCTTCAATATCACGAGGACGAAGCGTGTAGCCGCGCGCAACTGCCGGGACATTTGGTCGTTTCCCGCTGGGCGGTTTCCTGGAGCACACGCAGCCACGTTCCCGCCCGAGCTGCCCGCGAGGTGTATCCGGGCGTCCACGAGTGAACGCGGAGCGTGCGCCGGGTGTGGCGCCCCGTGGCGGCGGCGGACCCTCAGAGTTCGGGGCGCCAGCAGCGACTCCAGCTCGGATCTGCTCCCCGCGCCGGAAACGATCGGCTGGGAGCCGACGTGCGTCTGCGGCGTCGCCGAGACGGTGCCCTGTCTCGTGCTCGATTGCTTCGCGGGAAGCGGCACGACGTTGATGATGGCCAAGCAGTTGAAGCGCGACTACCTCGGGATCGAGATCAACGAGAAGGAGTACCGTCCGCTCATCGAGAAGCGCCTGAAGGACGCGCTTGTGCCGGCGCCAGCGCCCAGCTCGAAGCGGCGCGTGGGCGGACTCGTGAAGGCGAAGGCGAAGAAGGTGTCGATGGCGAGGTCGCGGTCGGCGTGACCACCCCCGGCCCGGTGAACTTCTTGTGCATCGCCGTCTACATGGCGCACGACATCTCCCCGGAGCACTCCCCCTCCACCGCCCTCGTCGACGACCTCTTGGCGACCGTCGCCTCGTTCGACCACGCCGTCTCCCGGGCAGACCTCACGCGCGCTACCGTCGCCGAGCTTCACCAGCTCATCGCGGCCGTCGACGCGGCGGACGCCGCGCTCACCCCCTTGGTGGCGGCCGTCGCCGCCTCGACGCCCCAGAGCTGGCACGGGGTAGACTCGACGCGCTGATGCGGTTCACCATCCCCGATCCTCTCCTCGCTGCCCTCCGCGCCTGGCGCGCAGAGCGGCCCGGCGACCCGATCGAGGGCGCGCACGATGCCTTCTGCCTCGACCCAGGGCTCGGCCCGGCTTGGTTCCTCACGGCGGACGGCCGGGTTCTGGTTGACGGAACCTGCTGGGACGGCGAGCCGCTGCGAGAGGCCACCGACGCAGAGGCGTGCCAGACGATCGTGGTGGGAGCGAGGAAGCTCGGGATGGACCGTTTGCTCGACCTCCTGCCGCCGCGCCCGCAGACATCGCGAACGTGCGCACGCTGCAACGGCGAGCGGTACGCCTCCGTCCTTCCTGGCTGCGCAGAGGCGCCCTGCTTCGTTTGCCAGGTCTGCAACGGGTTGGGCTGGACAGCGTGAGGCCCTCCGGCACGCACGGGTGGACGCCCGCCGTGTCATCCGCGTGCAGCTACGGCATCCCCGAGACTCGGGTGCTACGAGAACACTGTGCCCACAACTCTCAACCCGATCGAGGGACTGGCCCGCGCGCTCGACCTCGGGTCCCTGCTCGCCGAGGTGAACACGCGCTATGGCGCCTACGATCTCGTCGCGCACTGGACGCAGGGCGAGTTCCACCACGATGTTGTGCTCCGCCTCCCCGAGGTTGCCCTTCGGGATCTGCCCGGTCGCGTCCTGGTCGTCGCCACGAACTGCAACGGCGGCGTGAAGGAGGTTCTCTGCTTCAGGGACGCCCCCGATCGCTGGGCGCTCTGGCACCACCGCTGTCCCAACGTCGCCGACTTCTCGGGCGACTTGACCGCGATCCTCGCCCGGTCGGTCACGGAGCATTGGTTCGATCCCTGCGAGCTCCTCGGGTCCGACGCGCGCAGTGAACTGCGTCCCGAATTCCGACGGCAGCAACGCGGAGGCGGGTGGGCGCACCTCGAGGGCGACGAGCCCGCGTGCGGGCGTCGTCGAGAGCGCTGAGCGTCGGTCAAGCCGGGCCCGCCGAGCCACTGCTAACCGTAGTAGTCGTCGAGCGCGTCCAGGACGTCGTCGAAACCTGCCGCACCGTCGTCGGTGCTCTCTCGGACGTAAGGGTCTCCGATCATGTTCTCGTCGACCAGCGTGGCGGGGTGATCAAAGAGCTTGTCCGCCTCGTCCTCGGAGAGCATCGCCAGTTGGAAATGCGCGGTGCAGTCGGTGTCGCAGGGGCGCCAGATCCACGTCACCACCATCCGCTTCCGGGACTCGTCCGCCGGGGTGTTCGTTTGGCTGCTCTCGATCTGCTCTTGAGGATTCGGGTTCATGCGATGCACGTACACCGGCGGCGCCCTGGAGCTCCCTGGACATGGGAGGTCTTGGCGTCAGCGTGGAACGATTTCCCGTTCGAGCTCAGGAGGCGCTCGGCGGCGGGGGTGCACCCGCTCCTGGAGCTCGCGCGCGAGGGCGACGAAACGCTGGAGCGCCCGCGGGGCACGACAGGAGCGCCTTCGCCGGCTACCGGACCAGGCGCAACCTGGGGCCGCGGACTCCGAACCGAAAATACTCCTCGAGCGCGGCCTCACCGTCGAGCGGAACGATGATTTCCGCTGCCCGTCGACGGAGGATCTCCGCGATCGAGGCTTCCGCTGCGCAGTACGGCGCGACGATCTCGGCCTCCAAGTCGAGTCCGATCTCCTTCGCGAGCGCCCTCACCAATTCCATCTCCCTGAGCACGATGTGGTGCTCCCACTCGTCAAGGGGCTCGAGGTCCCCGCGCCCGAGCTCGAAGGCGCGTGAGACGATGAGGTCGAAGATGAGCTTGCGCGTCACGGCTACTTTCATGGTGAGTCTCGTTCCTCTGCGGGGCGGCTCTCGTTTCGCGCCGTCGTCCGGGTCCAGGACTGCCCCTACACCGGCTGCGCTCGGCGGCTCCTTGAGCTGAGCGATTTGGGCGCCAAGCGGGACGCGGCGGCTGTGCGAGCTCGGGAAGCGCGGGGAACCTTCTATGTCCCGACTCCCCCATGAACCTTCGGCCTCCGCCCCCGGGCCGTGACCTACAGCCCGCCAAGTAGAGGAGGCCGAGGGTTACGCGGCGGGCTCGGGGCCGTTGACCCCGTGGCACGGTCGCTCCGTCGCGGTGGCACACGTGCACGGCGAGGCTGAAATCACGGGGTGCGGGAGCCCTCGCAACACTTCGGCAGTTTCGTTGCGAGAACTCCCCGGCGCCCCCGCTCGCGAGGCCGAGCACGCCGGGCGCGTCCGGACCCACTTCAGTTCCGTGTCCCTTACCGCCTCCGCGGCCGAGCAGCCGATGCGTGGCGTCGGCGCTCGCAGCCGGCGAAGACGGCTCAGAAAATGGCGAAGCCGCCGCACGCCTCAAGAAAGCGCACGAACTCGCGCACCAGCCCGACGTCGAAAGCTTCGCCCCCGATTCTCGACGCGAGCATCACCTCCCACTGAGCTGTATGACCGCTCTCGAGGCATTCTCGCAGTCTGGCTGCCAGAGCCTCTGCATCGCTCCCTCCCAGGCCGTCCCCATCGCTCGTGTACCCGTGCTCCACCTTGCCGGCGATTTCCGGCGCCACCGTGCTGCAGTAGGTCCACAGCGGCCCCCACTCCATCCCAGAGCACCGCAAGTACTCGCCCACCTTCTCCTTGGGTCGCCCGCCGCAAACGTCCATGCCCATCGTCTCATCCTCCTGTGCGAGGCCGTTTGCCTGCGCCGAAGCCAGCTACACCGACGGCTGGAGGTTTCCGGTCGCAAACACGCAGCGCGACTGGTTCGCTCACCGTAGGTCCCACCGTCGCTTTCGTTCCTCGCGCAACGTGCCGCCGCCCGCGGCTCCCGCGGCGTGGTAGGGACCTTCCAGAAAGCCGAAAGCCGACATGCCGCTACCCCGCCGTCCCCATCGCGCGTCCCCCGACGAGATCAAGATCACGCGCAACGGCGACGAGGTGATCATCGCGTACGCCGACAGCGCGGTCGCGACCACCCACTTCAAGTTGGGCCAGGAGAAGGTCGCCACCATGACGGAGGAGGAGCTCCTCGCCGTCTGGAACGATCATCTCGAAGCGCGCGACGAGCTCATGAAGGAGCACGAGCACGTCGCCGTCGAGATTCCGGCGGGCGACCGCAGCTCCGGTACTTCGAGGCCGGCGACCAGTGGGTGCCTCGCGGAGACGTGCTTCGCTGCAGCGTCCTGGGCTCTCTGGACAACCCCGACGAGCCGTTCATGACGATCGACGACCGCGACTTCACGCCGAGGAGTTCGCGAAAATGGTCGGCACGTTCGGCGGCTGGGGCATGAGGATCACATTCGTTCCGGACGACGAACTGCACGATGAGCCAGTCGTCGAAGTCCGCGAGCCCGATCCTCAGCCCTGATCGGCGCTCACGCTCGAGACGTCGGAGCACGGGGCAGACGAGCCTCGCGCGTCGCCTCGGTCAGCGTCCAGGCTGGCGGCGTGATCCTCTGGGCGATGCCGTAGGGGACGACCTGCTCGGACCATGTGCTCGGAGGCGTCTCGCTCGTGAGCGCGCGGCAGACGTCCATCCCGGTGGCCAGTCGGTCGATCGCGAACCCCATCAAGGCGCGCTCCTCCGCGACGGTCACCCGTCGCCGGTCGAGCGGGTAGCCGCGGAAGTCCCCCGCGTGGATGTCCTCGACGGGGCCGTTGCGCCAGGCGGTGTTGACGAGGGCGTTGGCGAAGAGGCGGCTCGGGTAGCGCTCGGCGTCGGAGCGCACCTGGGCGAGCCGCGCCTCGGAGAGCCCCCGCCCCGCCTTCTCGCGCACCTCGGGCATCGCGAGGATCGCGAACTCGGAGGCCTCAGGCCTCGCTTGCCACCTCGGCATGGGCAGGTAGGCGAGCGCCCGGCGCGCGAGTGTCTCGTAGAGAACGGGCTCCGCGCGGAGGATGTCGAGCCACAGCGCGAGTCCAGCGCTGGCTTCGATGTTGATCCGGGCCATCTCCGAGTTGGAGATCCTGCTCACCCCCTGGGATCGCGCCTCGGCCCAGACGGGCTTGGTGCGGTCGGCAAGCACGGCGAGGTAGGACCCCCAACGAAGCGTGACGGCTGCGGCAGCGGCGCCTTCGTCCTCGTTCGTGAATCCCGACGCGGGCGCGTCCGGCTTCGCGCGCAGGTACTCGAGCACCTGGTGGAAGAGGGTGAGCTCGGGCGGATGGATGACCACCTCACCAGAGACCTCTTCGCAGACGCCCGCGTCGAGTACGAGGTCGTCGTGGACTCGGACGCGGAGATGCACGCGCGCACTCTACCCCCAGATCATCGCGACGCCCCTCCGAACATCCTCGTCGAGCAGGTTCGCATAGACGGTGGTCGTCGCCACGTTCGAGTGACCGAGAAGCCTCTGCGTGAGCCTCAGATCAAGCGTTTTTCGATACACCTCAACGGCAAACGAGTGCCGCGTCGAGTGGACCCCCCACCTCGTGGGAAGACCCGAGCTCTTCAGGATCAACTTCCAAATGCGGTGGACGGCGGAGCGCGTGAGGTGCCCGCCTCGAGACGAGACGAACAGCGGCGCGTCGGCTTCGACGGGTTCCGCGACCGTCGCCTTCCAGTTGATGAACTCGCCGATGTACTGCGCGAGGGACGGAGAGATCGCGACAAGGCGGCCCTTGCCACCCTTGCCTCGACGAACGAGCACGTCGCCCCGCCCGTCCGCCAAGAAGACGTCGCCAATCCTCAACCCACATGCCTCGCTGACCCGGAGGCCGGTCCCGAGGAGCACCTCGACGATCGCCGCATCGCGAACCGGCTGCAGCCGACCCTCAACGAGAGCTCGGTGGCGCGCGCCATCAACATGGGCGCGCAGTGCCTGCACTTGCGGCGCGGACAGGAACTTGTCGGGCGTGACGAGCCAGTTCGAACGCATGAGTGTGTGGGACACCCGCGGGTTGCGTGACGAGCCGCGCGCCGTGGACGATCCCATGCTGATACAACGACCCCCGGGCCGACGGAGTGAACTTCCTTGCGTTGATTTCTCGGCCGTACGCCCGACCGTAGGTCAGGCGCGGTCCTACACGTAGAGGCCGCCGCGTCCCTTCATGTGCAACGAGAACGACTCGTACTGCGGCGTCTCGTCAAACACCGTCAACCGGTAGCTGGGTTCGAAAACGAGCGTGAATGAGCGCGGCGGGTCGATCTCGAAGCGTGCGACGGGCAGGTCGAGCACGCGGTGGATCCGGTAGCTATCCCGTTCCGCGTGCTCCTTCTCCGCGTCGAGCAGTATCCCACTCGGATCGTGAAGCTCCCACCGTCCCTCGATGAAGATGCTCCCGGTGCCCGAGAAGTGGAGCTGCAGCTGGAAGCGCCCGAGCCCGATCTGGTTCAGCTCCTTGCCCACGAAGGGTTGGAGCGGGAGATCGGCCGGTACGCCGTACATGGGCGATCATCATGCCCCGGAGACGCTGCAAGCGCGACCTGTAGGAGGCGCTCCGGAATCGGCGGGTCCACGTGTCGTACCCACAATCCCAGGCGGAAGGTCTCCGACGACCTCGCATCCCGGTTCATTCTTGTCGCCGGGGCGCCGTTGTAGATGCGGAGGAACTCGCGATGTCCAGACGCCACGATCGCCAGCGTCGTCGTGATCGAAAGCTGAGGGACCGCTCGCTGCCCGATCCGGGACCGCCGGACATGACGCGCGCGAGCGAGCACTGGCACGCGATCCTCGCGACCCTCACGGGAAGGGGCTTTCAGGGGAAGCCGATGTTCCCGGCAATGATCCTCGCGCCGCCGGTGATGATCGACCTCCCGGGATCCGATCCGCCCGCAGCCGCGCGCGCGGCCGTGATCGAGGAGCTGATCCGGCGCACCGTGGAGCAAGACGAGAACTGAGCCATGGTCCCCGATTGCTTCGCGCTATCCAACCTCCGTCCTTCGGACACGGGGGTTCGCGACGCCGTGCTCTGGATCTCCGCTGGGGAGTTTGATCCACGTGAGGCTGTCCACGGCCCACGGATCATGGTGACGCCGGGCGAGAGGCTCACGGCGGACAGGCTGAGCGACGCCGTGGCGGTGCGGCTCACGAACCCGCCCGAGGTTCTCGGGGAGCTGCCCCCCGAGGTCGAGCGCGGTGTCGCGAGGTTCGCGAATCTGAACCGCGACGCGCTCCTCCGTCACTGGGCCGGTGAGCTGGACTCCAGGGAGACCCTAGATCGTCTTCAGCCCGTGCGCCGTGCGTGACGATGCTCAGCGCGCGTCCCGCCGCGCTCGGCCGTGTCGATCATCGCGGCGCCCCCGCCGATGGTCTCGGCCCACGACGTCGTCGACGGCCATCGCATCCGGCGGATCACACCCCGCTCCTGTACCACGATCTCCTCGACCTACGACCAGATGTTCACGCCATCTGTTGCGAGCGCCAGGGCACACGTGCCGGTGATCGCCTCGCCGGTCCCGACCAACATCGCCGCCCATTCGAATGCGCCTCGCTTGTCGACGGCGCGGAACCGAAGATCCGAGACCGGTCCGATCCTCGGTTCGATCATCGCCAGGAGGTCCGCGCGCGCGAGGACGACGGGGTCGAGGGGCGCTTCGATGTTCATGACATCTGTGGGTGCACAAGACGAACCGCGGACCCGATCGCGCCGAACGTCCTCCACCGCAACTTCGACGTCGCCCTGCCGAACGTGGCGTGGGTGACCGACGTTACGTACGTCCCGACGCACGAGGGATGGCTCTACCTCGCGGCTATCCTCGACCTTTGCTCGCGCCGCGTCGTGGGCTGGGCCACGAGCGGGAACAACGATCGTCAACTCGCGCTCGACGCCCTCGCTCGCGCGACAAGTACCAGGACGCCGACCGTCGGATTGATCCACCACTCCGACCGAGGCAGTGTCTACGCAAGCGGGGACTACCGCGATGCGCTCGGGGTGATGGGCGCCGTGCCCAGCATGAGTCGCAAGGGCGACTGCTGGGACAACGCCGTCGCCGAGAGTTTCTTCGCAACAATCAAAGGGGAGATGATCGACCACGAAGATTTCCAAACGAGGGCAGAGGCGACCGCAGCAATCGCCGACTACATCGATGCATTCTACAATGTGACACGAATGCACTCGACAATCGGATACCTGAGTCCTATTGAATTCGAATTGAAGTTGCATACGAAGCGAGATGCGGCATAGAGAGACTGTCTACGGAAGCGGGGGAGGCTCAGACCCCAGAAGCCGACCTTGGCAGGAAGGGGAAACGGGCGAGGTAACCGCCAGCACGCTCGCACGATCATCAGCGCTGCCCCATGGCATCGGCCTGCACGGCCGGTTGCGCGTTCGCGAAACGCGCGAGAGCTATGAGATCGTGATCTGTTTCCATCGATGCCCTCCCTTTCTGGTATACGTTCACCCGCACCATGCGCCCTCACCTCCGCGTAGCGCGCGCCACCGACCACCTGGACGAGATCCTGCGCTTCTACGAAACTGGTCTTGGTTTCGCGCGGATTGGCGAGTTCCACGACCACGAGGGCTTCGACGGCGTGATGCTAGGGCTTGCGGGAGCCGGCTACCACCTTGAGTTCACGCGCCAGAGGGGCGTGAACTCGGGACGCGCGCCGGGGGAAGAAAACCTCCTGGTCCTCTACCTGCCTGATGCCGGGGAGTACGCGGCGGCACTCGCGCGCATGCGGGGCGCAGCGCATACGCCCGTTCCCTCGCACAACCCGTACTGGGATCGGCACGGCAAGACGTTCGAGGACGCCGACGGGTACCGCGTCGTCCTCTGGAACGGGGCTTGGGAGAACAAGCCCATTGCGGCCGGGGAGTAGGTCCCTTTGTACCGATGTAAAGGGGGACCCTACGAAGCAGGGGCGCCGGCGCCGCCATCGCCCCGAGAGCAATCCACTACGTTGCGAGCATGTCGAACGCAGACGAACACCGCGAGATTTCCGCTCGGTTATGTTTTGAGGCTACCCGTGGTGGGCGCGCTTCCCTCCGTCGAGATGGGAACCGCTGAAGTGCCGGCTTCGGTCAAAGAGGGGGTAGGGCCGCCGGCCTTCGATCGAGCCGCGCGTCCGCGCGCGACCTGGCCTTGATGCCCTCCCGATTCTTCTTCAGCCGAACGCGAGCCGAGGTTCGGCCGCTGCGACGAAACGCGACCCCCCGCCGGCCTTCAAGGAGTCCCACCGATCTCGGCGCTCGGGGTCGGCTTGATGCCATCCCGCCGTTTTTCTGGATCACGACCCCCCACCCGGCCTTCGGCGAGGTGACGCATGGGTGGCGACCCCCAGGTGGTGGGGTCCCGATAACTTTTCAGCGGGACGACGCGTATGGCAGACAGCCTGCTCTCGCATCTGGCGACGAAATTCGCGGCCCACGAGGAGAACTGGGCAACCGAGGCGCTCGGCTACATCTTGCGTCGGTCCCCGGTGGCTCGGGACACGGTCCGCGATCTGGTGGGCAAGCTCGGGATCGCCCTCCCCGCGTCGCTCGTCTATGCGAACCAGGTCTCGGGGGATGACGACGCTCGACCCGATCTCGTCGCTCGGGACGACCAGGGCACACAGCGTCTCTTGATCGAGGCCAAGTTCTGGGCGGGGCTCACCGAGCATCAGCCGGTCACCTACCTGGAGAGGCTCTCCCTTGGTCAGGGTGGCCTTGGTCACGCCCGAAGAATGGACCCACAAAGTGGGAGGCCGCTAAGCAGATACAGCTGGACCTCCCCAGGCGGGTATCAGACGACCACGCGCGCGAGGGCTGCATGAGCCTCACCTACGACGAGCGTACGGAACTCTGGATCCTCCGTCATCGCCTCCGTCTCGAAGCCCTGCGCGTGCGCATGAGCGTGGCCCTCGACCCCTTCCGCCCGATCGACGTCGTCCTGGCTGAGGTCCAGCGCGCGCACGAAAGCAGGCTGTCTTGAGCGTCACCAACGCCAACGTCAACCCCGCCACGGTCCCGGCGAATGGGTCCGTCTCGGTCCCGATCCTCGGGACTCCCGGCGCCGCGATCACTGGCACCGTCTCGACTTGGAGTGTGGCCTCCGGGGGCGTGGATGCCAGGCGCGACGAGGACGAGGCAGTTCTGATGACCACGATCGCTCGCGTGATGCGCCAGGCGCTTATCAGTTCTTCGTGCAGGTCCCGTTCTCGGTGTCCACGATAGCCTGATCAGCGGGCGCTCCCTCAATGGCAGGGACGTCGATTATGAGATTGCTAATCGTTGCCCCGCACATTGAGACCGTGATGGTGCCGCTGACGTAAGTAATGTCCACCTGAGTCGTCTCCTCGTAGCAATCTTGTGCGCCATTGAGGGTAGCCGTTCCGTCTGAAACGCTGAACTCCACCGACGGGCAGGTGCCAGGCAACTCGACAGTCATTGAGAGAGTGCCACCCTCGTTGGCGCTAAAGTTGATGGGGACCGTGTATGTCGATGGCTCAACCGTGGCGCCAGGGTTCTTCGTTGTGCCAGTGGTAGTGACGGTGCATGTCCATGCACCAACGAATGGGGCGGTTGGCCCCCCGTCGGCAATGGGCTCGCACGCACCGCCATCAGTACGTGTATCGCCGAAGAGAAGCTTGCCGAAGCAGCCGCTCAGCAGCACGACCGTCGCAAGGAGCGGCACTAGTCTCGAATAGATCATTGACGCGATCCTTCTTCGTCGAAGCGCACGGAAGCTTAGTCCCCCGCGTGCGCCCTTGCGAAGTCTCCGACTTGCCTACGAGCACTTCCCCTTCACGCACCCCTCGGCGGCGCCGCAGTACTCGTATCCCGTTGGGCAGGTAACCACGCCCGGTGCATAGCACTTGTTCGCGTACCACGTCGTGCCGACATCGCAGCAGTGACCCAAGGTACAGTTGCCAGTACTGCAATCCGACGGCTCACAGTTGACCGTCCCGCCGCATCCATCTGGCAGCAGTCCGCTGGTGCAGATTGCCGCCGCCGCACAGGTAGCACTCTCCGTAGCCGGGATGCAGAGCGGAATCGAAACGGTTGATGAACTGCCATCGCAGCCGTTTTCGCCTGGAGAGGCGAAGCCGCGAACGTTGCTCTCGTTGCAAGCGATGAAGGTGCTCGATGAGCCTACAGACGTGCTCATGAACGGGACTACGGGCGAACCCGAGGACATCGGATAGCTGTAGTACACGAGCTGCCACTCCCCCGAGCCGATGAGCTGGTAGACCCAGATCGGGTCTGCGGCAGCATCAGGCGTGCAAGCGACATCGAATGTGGCTGCGCTTCGCGAAGCAGCGGGGGTCGGTGCCGTATAGCTGTACTGGCACTTCGGACCAGCGGGCAGATACGCAAACGTACCGACATTCACGGTATTGCCCAGCAGCTCTACCGTCACGGGAACTGAGCCAGAGGGCACACTGCCTGTGACCGGGGCGACTGCCGTGCATTGCGTGGAACTGCTGCAAGATACGCTTGGCGAGCGAGAGCCATTGAAGAACACCTCAGTGAGACCCGTGGTGTCGAAGTTCGTTCCATTGATGACTACAGAGGAGCCAGGATACCCCGCGGTCGAGCCGAGCTGAATGTAGCCCGTGGGGAGCTGCTGGCTGATGCCGAAGTTGACGAGGTATCCGTTGATCACGCCGTTGATTCCGGTCGTGAAGAGGAACTCTGTAGAACCCGTAAGTGTCTCCGTCAGACCGGCACTGTTTGGAATCGTCACTACTGCGGTGATGTTCGCGTTTGCGTTGTAGTCGCCGAGATTGGGGAAGCCTAAAGCGGCTCTCATGAACATGGAACGCGGAACCCGCAGTGCGAGAACCAGCCTTGCGAGTCGCTGGGTGTGATGGCGAGGAGCGCGGCACCGAGCGCGCGAAAGAGCTTCCGCACCGTGCGCG